>Ga0255752_10000602_pt1 | contig 44094 bp, 47 predicted proteins | sample 011ome_25_FD_179952 | JGI IMG/M metagenome (GOLD analysis project Ga0255752, IMG submission 179952) | Coastal salt marsh microbial communities from the Groves Creek Marsh, Skidaway Island, Georgia - 011512CT metaG (version 2) | ecosystem: Environmental > Aquatic > Marine > Intertidal zone >...
ATATCCACCTTGAGAGCCTCAAATAGAGGGGAAGAGCAAATCCGAGTTACTAAGTTTAAACTACTTAGGACTTTAAAAAATCAAACAATAGGCATAGCTGTGAGTTATCTTGAAGGAGCGAAACCTTGCCTATTGACTAATAATTTAAAATAAATAAACGAAAATGAAAACACAAGACAATAAAATCATTGGAGTTACATCTAATAAGGTTGTGACATATGATAACACAAGGGATGCAAGTATTAGAGTTGTATACAACCTTATTGAACAAGGTTTTTTAGAGGACAACGATGATAATTATTTTGAAGTTCAAGATACGATACACGATGTTATCAATGACCTATTAGGGTTAGATATAGATGATAATTTTGAAGTAACTATTAAAAGTAAGTAACAAACAATGGGAGGTGCAAAAGCCTCCTTTTAAAACAAACATCATGAAAGTAAAAGTAATGAATCGTAGTGTATACTACAAGATAGCAGAGGTAGAAATCGAGATACCTAACGAAACTGAAAATGTAGATGAATATCTACAAGAGAATGAGCATCTTTGGGTAGATAAACTAGACCAAAAACTAAGCAGTGCTAAGCATCATTTTGGTTTTGGTATGGATAAAGGTAATTGGAACGAATCAAGTCAAGAGTCTGAGACTAGATACGAATGCGATAAAATAGGAGGACATTTGTAAGGTTAACTGATGAGTCTTCAGTAGACGAAACTACCTAGCGATAGGTAGTCTTAACCATTAAAAACAAACATTATGAAAACTAAGTACACTATTACTATAAATTACGACGCAATACCTTCCGAAGGTTTCAAGTACATGGCAGAAATAAATGACGAAAATTGCGAGGCTGTAGATTATATAAGTACAAACGACAAATCTTACTTAAATTTAGATAAGATATTAGAGAATTTTATAAAAGAATTACATTAAAAACAAACAGACATGAAAACTTACAACGGATGGTCAAACTACGCAACATGGCTAGTAAACCAAGAAATATTAGGAGACATTGATTTTAAAGAGTCTGTAACTGCTGACGATTTAAAAGATATTGTAGAAGATTGTGTTTTTAGAAACACATCATATTATTTAGTAGAAGATTTTGCAAGGGCTTTTCTAAGCGAAGTAAACTACAATGAAATAGCAAAACTTATAAACGAAGAATTATGAAAAAAATAGACAAGACAACGATAGTAGGATTAATTATAGTTGCACTATTCTTAGTCCCTTCAATAATATTATTAATAATAGACCTAATCATTAACGGGTCAAGAATGCTTTAATATGGAAGAAGCAATAGCAAAACTAGAGGCATACGCCAATTTAAATGATGATTGGTATTTAAAATTAATAATAAAAGAGATAATAAATGCTACCAACACTTAGAACATTAACTAAAAAAATAATAATATTAGACACGGGATTGCACTGCATTACCGACAAGAAGGGACACGTAAGGGTGTACACAGAAAATCAGTACAAACAACTAACATGGTGGGAAATAATAAAAATAAAAATAAATGAAAAATTATAGATTAACAATAGCTAATTTAAGGGCATATAAGACAGATAAATTCTGTTATGAAGTATACAGACTACTAGATGATTACGGAATGCATGACACCACCTATATAAAGGTTATAGAGGGTGATGAAACAATCCTAATTGAGGATGAAGAGTGGATGCTCAGTGATGAGATTGAACAGTATCCAGTACTTGATGGGATAATAAAAGACTTAAAATTTATAGGATGGATATAGCAATAATAGTAGTACAGGCAGTAGTTATCTACCTACTTATACTAAAGTGTAACAAGTGGAAGAAGGAGTGCTACAAATGGATAAATAAATGGACAATACTAAACCAAAAAATAAAAAATGGATAAATTTTTAGAGATCGCAGATTGTGTCGATAAATTATTACTTGATAATTTTTTACACGAAAATGGTTATGACCACCAAAAAAGTGCGGCTTACAACCTACAAAAATTAATGGAATACATAAAAACACACCGATTAGTGTCGAAAATCGACACTGGTGTGTCGAAAATAAAGTAAAATCGACATTACTTAAAACACTAATAATTAAATAGTTAACATAGATTAGTGTCGGAATGTCGATTTTTTTTCTATTCTAAAGAAAAATAAATAAATAATAATAATACATTATATATATATATATATAGAGAACACAAACAAACTGACATATGAGAGGAGTTTCAATTATACGCACAGGAGGAAGGAAGTACTACAAGGCATCTTTGCAACATAAAGGGGTGATCCATAGGATTGGGTTATTCAAGGAAAAGAGAGAGGCTGGATTAGCCTATGACTTATACGTCATAAAGAACAGTATACCTAGAACTACTAATTTTTTAAAAAAGAAAGTTTTATGATAAAAATATGGGAAGAAGCAAAAAGGTTGGGTGTTTCACTAGACACAGAAAACTATCAAGCAGTAATCTATAGAGGCATTAAGGTTATTAACTTTGATGGTTTTATAAGGATCTATTCAACAGAGACTGACTTCTATGAGGACATAACAGACACGTTCAATGACGAAACATTTAAAGTCTTTGTGAACAGAAACCTTAAGAACAAGTATCTAAAAAAGTTAGATAAGATAGAGAACCTTATAAAGATGGAGATGAACAACTACAAGAACCATAAGAAGTTCAGTTATTTAAAAAAAATGAGAAACGAATACTTAAATAAATACAATGAAATCAATACTAAAGAAATTACAAGAGGATAATCACTACTACGGTGCTTATGGAATGAAATACCTATCGAACAGTAACATAGGTGTACTATTAACAAACCCAAGAGAATTTGGTAAACCTCAACAAGAGTCATTACCAATGGTGCAAGGAAGGTACTTCCACGTATCAATGTTAGAACCACACAAGAAGGATGAGTTTGAGATTGTGGATGCATCAAGTCGTAACACAAAAATCTACAAGGATCAATCGGGGAGTCGTCTACTACTTCTTAAAAAGGAGGCAGAGGCTCTTGACAGAGCGATTGAGGCGATGAAGGACAATGAGTCACTGTCATCAGAAATCTTCTCGGAGAACGCACAATATGAAGTCCCAATGATTGGAGAGTTCTTCGGTGTTGATTTTAAGGGTAAGGCTGATATAATTACGGATGATAAGATCATAGACATCAAAACCTCAACGGGTATTGGTAACTTCAGATCTAAGGCTAGGATGTACAACTATGACAGCCAGGCGTTTATCTACAGCTCTATGTTTAATAAGCCTTTTGAGTTCTTTGTTATAGACAAGGACACGCTACAGATGAAGAGGTTCACCTGCAGTGATGAGTTCCTGGAGAGAGGAAGGGAGAAGGTAGAGATGGCTGTAAATGTGTGGAAGAGGTTCTTCGGACCAGACGCTACAGATGATGTAACTCAGTACGTAATTAATGAAATTTTATAAAAAAAATTGATTTTATTTAAAATAAAGCAATATATTTGTAAACAGCCCAAGCGATCAGGGCAAGATGATCGTAATTTAAATATTTATTATGAAAACAATTCAATTTATTGTGAAACAAAAGCCAGAGATATCGTTTGTAAAATGGGATCAAGATGAAGGTAATGGGGATTGGTGGTGTGAATGTGAAATGGAGAGCGATTATCAACTAGAAAAAGGTGACTACATACATGTAGACGATTTGACGTATTGTATTTATCGAAGGTCGTATCACTTAAGTGAAAACATATGGACTTATTACCTAGATCCTGTCTTAAGATATAACGATTAAAATATAGCCCAAGCGGTCAGGGCAAGATGACCGTATTTTAAATATTTTTTTATTATGGCAAGAATTAGCCACACATCAGAGAAGAGCAACAGCTCAAACAACCCAACTAAGAAGTACTTAGATTGGAAGTCAAATGACAAATCTTTCGAGTTTTACGACAAGGAGGCTGGGGATAAAGTGAAGGTAGAGTTACCTTTAAAGTTTGTTTTCTTACAGCACTACCACACCGTGAAGGGATGGAACGATGCAAGTCAGAGTGGAATTTGGTCTAACGAGGTATACTACATTGGTAGTGAACCTATGACGGTTAGAGCCTTTAAGGCAGGTGAAATTGCTACAGGTCTTTACAAGGACATTAAGCAGGATATTACTAACGCTGGAGGTAAGTACCACCGATCTGTGTACGTGATGTTAGAGGACGGAACGATTGCTAACCTTTCATTTAAGGGTGCAGTAGTTAGAGAGTGGTCTGACTTCTTTGGAGACAATCAATCGTTATTGGATAACCAATGGATTGAGGTTAACACAGCTAAGGAACAGAAGAAGGGTAGTATCAAGTACTCTACACCAGAATTTACCTTAGGTAAGAACCTAACTGCTAAGGAGTCAAGTATGGCAGACGAAACTGCTTTAGAACTTAAGGTTTACTTGGATGAGTACTTCCGTAAGGAAGAGGTCATAGAGGCTGAGAACTTTGAGTTAAATATTTAGATTAACTAAAATTAGCCCTCACAAAAGTGGGGGCTACATTTTTAAAACAAACATTGAAATGAGTTTAGACGATATAATAGAATCAATAAATAATAAAGCTAACCTTGATCTAAGAGATAGAAAAAGGACTTTAGACTATGTTGGAGCTAGGTGTGTTTATTATGATCTAGCGTACAACTACTTTTCATTAGGGACACTTACTTACATAAGTAGTTATATAGGAAGGAATCACGCAACAACAGTTCACTCATTAAAGAATTTAGTTCCCTCATTAGAATCATACTTTCCTAGGATGCATAAGGTAAGAGAGGACATAATAGGTTACATTGAGTACGGTGATGACTACTACGACATGAAGCATGATATTAACTTTCTTAAAAATGAAATTATTAAGGCAAAAAATGATAGGGATAACTATATCTTTAATCACAACGATGACGTTAACGAAATGTTTAAAATGATAAAGAGCGTGCCTGATAATAAGACTTCGATACTAAAAGAAAGGCTTGAACCAATAATTTATATGCTATGCAGGTAACAATATTTAAAAACATAAAAGAAACTTACACTCCATTCCATAGGGACGTTATGTTTGTTTTAACAAGAATAAAGAATGGTGATAGCAAGGATCTTATAAAATCAATTAGAGCAGAGAATGATAAGTCTAGAAGGAATGAGTTGAAGAAAAATCTTCCGGCGGTATGTTTCTCGGGAACATTTAGCAAGAGGTCTGATGACGCATTGATAAAGCATAGTGGTTTAATTTGTTTAGATTTTGACGGTTATAGTACAAAGAAGGAGGTACTACTAGAAAAGGAAATGCTGATGAGTGATGACTATGTTTTCTCAGTATTTATTAGTCCGAGTGGGAATGGTTTAAAGGTTATAGTTAAGATACCTTGTGAGTATGAGAATCATAAACACTACTTCAATTCCTTAGGTGATTACTACAGCTCTGATAAGTTTGATGTGTCTACAAAGAACATTAGCAGGGTTTGTTATGAGTCGTTCGATAAGGACATATACATAAATGAAGACTCATTAGTTTGGGATAAGATAACGGTATCTGAATACAAGCCGTTTGATAAGACAAAGGACAAAGCTAAGATGCCTATCACTGACAGTAGTAAGATAATTGAAATACTAACAAAGTGGTGGACTAATAAGTACCCAATGATTGAGGGTCAGAGAAACAACAATGCGTTTATATTAGCCTCTGCGTTAAATGACTATGGTATAAACAAGTCCTTAGCTGAGTATGTTTTAATGAGGTATGTATCAAGCGGTTTTTCTGAGGCTGAGGTTAAAACAACTATAGACTCTGCCTATAGGAACGTTATGGCTCACGGAACAAAGTATTACGAGGACGATGTTAAGATGTCTAACATAAGAAAGAGGCTGAACAACGGAGAGTCTGGTGAGTCTATACTTAGTTCTTTAGATGGTGTTGATAATGAGATAGCTACTGAGGTTGTTAAGAATCTGGAGAATGATTCATCGGTTAAGAGGTTCTGGACTAAATCTGATAGGGGATCAATAAGTATTGTTCACTTCCTTTATAAGGAGTTCTTACAGCACAATGGTTTCTATAAGTACGCACCTCACGACTCTCAGAAGTATATGTTTGTTAAGGTTACTAACAACCTAATAAGTAAAGCATCTGAGGAGGAGGTAAAGGACTTTGTGTTGGGTTACTTAGAGGGGTTTGATGATCTATCTATATATAATTTTTTCGCTGACAAGACTAGATACTTCAAGGAAGATTTCTTGTCCTTGTTAGACACGGTTGATGTGCACTTTGTTCAGGACGATAAAACGTTATCATTCATATACTTCAGGAACTGCGCTGTGAAGGTTACTGCTGATAAGCTGGTTAAGGTTGACTACCTTGACTTGGAGGGGTATGTATGGAAGGATCAGGTTATAGATAGGGACTTTGATTTTTGTAATGTGAAAGACTGTGACTTTAGTAGGTTTATAACAAATGTGTCTGGAGGAAAGAAGGATAGAGTAGAGTCCCTTGAGTCTGCTATAGGTTTTTTGATGAGTGGGTATAAAGATCCAGGATTCTGTCCGTCTGTTATATTTAACGATGAGGTTATTGCTGACGACCCTGAAGGAGGAACTGGTAAAGGTCTTCTTGTGCAAGGGATTAGTATGATGAAAAAGATTGCTATGATTGATGGTAAGTCTTTTTCGTTTGATAAGTCATTCGCATACCAAACCATAACAACAGACACTCAGGTTATTTCATTTGATGATGTTGACAAGGGTTTTAACTTTGAGAAGTTATTCTCTGCCATCACTGAGGGTATAACCATAGAGAAGAAGAACAAGGATGCTATACGTATACCGTTTAGTTTTTCTCCAAAGATTGTTATAACAACGAACTACACAATTAGAGGTAGGGGTAATTCATTTAATAGGAGGAAGTTTGAGGTGGAACTTACGCAGCACTATACTAAAAACTTTACACCTGTTGATGAGTTTGGTAGAAGGTTTTTTGATGAGTGGGATATTGATGAGTGGTGTTCATTTGACAACTATATGTTAATGAATCTTCAGGGATACTTAGTGACTGGTTTAGTGGAGTCATCATCATCTAACACAAAGATAAAGAAGCTTGCAGCTGATACCTGTCATGAGTTTGTTGAGTGGTTAGGTTTGTTAGAGGGTTCTGAAGCTAATTATACTATAGATTTTAACAAGAAGGTGTTTAAGGATGATCTCTTTGCAGATTTTATTGAGGTTAACCCAGACTTTGCGACAAATGGTAAGCGTACAATATCTAGAACATCATTCTACAAGTGGTTGAAGTACTATGCAGACTTTAATGACGACATTGAGTGGTGTGATGGTAGAGCTTCTCAAGGTAGATGGATAATATTTAAAACTAAAGATAATGAAGAAAAAAAAGACGTACAAGCTGCTATACCAGGGCTTGAATTTTGATGCATTTAAGTGGTGTATACAGAATGACTTTCAGGTTTACGTTAAGCCTGTTGTTAATGTTAGTAAGATAAATGGTATTAATTATTACCAACAAACTGGTAGATATAATATTGCTGTTAGGAGGAAGGGTATAAGTACTGAAGGAAAGGACTACCTTAAATCTAACGGCAAGACTATAAAAAGTAAGGAGACTCTAAGTGAGGCTGTCTTTAATAGTCAACACGCTGCATTTGATAATATAAATAGTGTTTATGAATACTTAAAAGAAAAATATGGATGAATTAGATATTGCTATGAGCACCTATAGGGTACTTGTTTTAGAGGAGGATCCTTATGATATTATAAATGAAGATGTTGTTGCGTTCTATATAGATGTATTTGATATTAACAATATAGAGTCTACCCACAAGGAGGCTGTAGCTGACATATGTATATCTATATTTGAAGAGCACGAGCACTATGAAAAGTGTGCAGACTTAATTGAATATAAAGAAAGATTAAAGTATGGATTTTAGAGACTATCAAAAGGAAATAATAAATAAGGCTTGTAGCGTACTGAAGGAGCATAGGTTCGTATACTTAGCTATGGAGGTTAGAACTGGAAAGACTCTTACTAGCTTAGGTGTTGCGGATAAGATGGGGTGTGAGAACGTTTTGTTCCTGACAAAGAAGAAGGCAATTTCATCCATTGTTTCTGACAATGAGATGATGTGTCCTTCAAACGTTTCCTTGTTTGTTATAAACTATGAATCAATACATAAGATTCCTAATTTAAAGTGGGATATGATTATACTTGATGAGGCTCACGGAATGGGAGCGTTCCCAAAACCAAGTAAAAGAGCCAAGCAAGTAAAGGAACTTATAGCTGGTAGTAACCCGTATGTTTGTTTGTTATCTGGAACACCTACACCTGAGAGTTATAGTCAGATGTATCATCAGGTGTATGGTATTCCTACAAACCCTTTCAGTAAGTATAAGAACTTCTACAGGTTCTGTGACGATCACGTTAATAAAACTCAGAAAAGGATTAATGGGTTTATGATAAACGACTACTCAGGTGGTAAGCAAAGTATTAATGAACTTATGGATCCTTATATGATATCGTACACACAGGTCCAGGCTGGATTTGAGTCTGAGATTGAGGAGGAGATTGTTAAGGTACCTATGAGAGTGAACACTTACGAGATGTGTAGTAGACTAAAGAAGGATTTAGTTATTGAGACTGATGACGATGAGGTGATACTTGCAGACACTGGTGTAAAGCTTATGTCTAAGCTTCACCAAATGTATAGCGGAACCGTTAAGTTTGAGTCAGGAAACAGTGCGGTTCTAGATACAAGCAAGGCTGAGTATATTAAGTGGAGATTCAGTAGTAATAAGATAGGTATATTCTATAAGTTTAAGGCAGAATTAGAAGCTCTAAAGCAAGTTTTTGGAGATATGATATGTACAGACCTTGAAGAGTTTAACACGTCAGAAAAGCACATCGCATTGCAGATAGTATCAGGTCGAGAGGGTATATCACTTAGGAACGCTGACTATATTGTTTTCTATAACATAGACTTTAGTGCTACAAGTTACTGGCAGGCTAGGGATAGGATGACAACGAAGGACAGGAAGTATAACAAAGTGTTCTGGATATTCTCTGAGGGAGGTATCGAGAGCAAGGTATACAGGTCTGTAATAAACAAGAAGGATTACACATTAAAACATTTTAGAAGTGATGAAAGATAAAATAAAATTAGATCCTATAACAGAATACCAAAGGTTACAGTGTGAGTTGTTTTCTAGGTTCAGTGTATTTTCATCATTGGACGAGTATAAAAGAAGAGGTCAGGCTGATAAGGATAAGATTATAAGCGATATTTACAATGGTAAAGTTGCAGAGTTTATGGTCTATAATTTCTTTATAAAAAAAGGAAGGTCTTTATTATCACCAGATCTTAACATTTACTCAAAAAAAATGAAGTCATTTGATGCTGATCTTGTTATAGGTGATGTAAACATTCACGTAAAGAGTCATATTAGTAATAATATATTTCCTGTTTCTTGGATGTTTCAAAAGAATGATCCATTGCCCGAAGAAGATTACCTATGTCTGGTAGTTGACGGTAGTTATATGTATATAAGAAAAGTATCTGAAGTAGAGTTTAGCGAACCAGTAAAGAAGTCACTTAGACGCACGAAGGTTTGCTTATATGAAAAAAATTTAAAATATGAATGAAAAACAATTAGAACAGATAAGTGGAGCTATTATAACTTCTTTTATAAACCTACATTTCCTTGAAGAAGCTAAGGTATCTGGATTATTTAAACAAAGGGTTAAGAACAATATAAAGAGGACTATTGATGACTTAATGGATATAGAGTACAAATACTTCTCTAAGATTGATGAGGTTGATGAGTTTGAGTTCGGTGATAAGCTTGTTGCTAACTACATGGAGTTTATATCTATGTTATTAAATAAGTTTAAGTTTAATGACTTCTCAAAGATGCAGGAAGTTGCTATGGCTTATGGGTTGGATCCTGATGCCGTTACCAAGGTTTCAGATAAAATTTTATTTAAAAATGGTGCAAATATTTAAAAAAAAATATTAAATTTGTAGTATTATGAATAACAAGCATTTAGGTACTCAGAAGTATAGTGTTTTTATAGGTGGAAATATTTATATGTATTTCCTTCCGTTAATGAATCCTGAATATCTAACAGAGATGGACCTATGGGATGTTATAGAGCCTTAAAATTAAAGAAACATTGATAGAAATTTTTAATAATCAGAACGTAGAGGAAGCATACTATGAAAATGGTGTTCTATACTTTAAAGTAAATGGAAGCTGGTCTTGGATGTTTTTTAATCCTTACGAATAAATGACAGAGCAACAGATACAAAAGAAACGTATAGATCAGCTTGAGGCTGATGGATACTACGTAATTAAATTAATTAAAACTAATAAGAATGGGATACCTGATATTATTGCTATACCTCCAAATACGCCAGTACTTTTCTCAGAAGTTAAAACACCTAAAGGAAAGACCTCTAAGATTCAAGAGTACAGACTAAAGGAATTAAAAAAATACGGATTTAAAACAGAAATATACAATGGAATATAATTATGAAGACATTGATAAGATTGTAAACTTTTCAACATGGAGTGATAAAAAAAAGATAGACGAACTATTTAGGATAGACTGCTATATGTATACAAACCTAGGTATAGATTCAACAAAAAAAGAGAGGAATGATGTTCGTAAAAAGTCAAGGTACATATACAGGGCTATAAATAAAATAGACAATTTTTTAGGAAAAGAGCTGATGCATAACATAGATAGTGAATAAGATGTTAATATGTATAGGTGTTATTAATGTGTACACATACATTAATGATATAAATTTGATTTGATTATTTTTTAAAACAGAAATGACAATAGAAGAGCAAAAAATTAAATTTATAAACTTAAGTATGAATACCATATATGACTTATGTGACGAACTTTACGAGGTTTTAGCTGATGAGGATTATAATAGAGTTGATTACATAACTAGGGATATAATTGAAATATTAAGAGACTTAAATCAAACATTTCACAATGAAATATAATAGACTATCTGACGATGTAGCTATAGCCTTAGGCTTAGAAATAAAGTCAAAGAAAGACTTAGGTAATCCTAAGTATGCTCTAACTCCAGAGCAGCAGATGCAACTAAAGGAAATAAAAAATAATGGACTTCTTAATCACTGTAAGAACAGAGGTATAGACTTCTCTTCAGTTATTGAGTACTGGGATAAGACTAAGGAATACTCTGTAAAGATTAGACCAGAGGTTGTTCAGATGAGAGACATATGCAGCGAGTTGATTGATGAGATGAAGGACTACGCACCTAAGTACCCTAGCATAAAGAGATCTAGTGTTAGAGAACCTCATATGCTTGTTATAGATCCGGCTGATGTTCATATAGGTAAACTATCTACAGCTTTTGAAACTGGAGAGGAATACAACTCAGAGATAGCTGTACAGAGAGTTAGAGAGGGAGTTGATGGTATACTTAATAAGGCTAGCGGATTTAACATAGAGAAGTTTGTGCTTGTCATAGGTAACGATATACTACACATAGATACACCTAAGAGACAGACCACCTCTGGAACACCTCAAGACACTGATGGGATGTGGTATGAGAACTTCTTAAAGGCTAAAAATATTTACGTTGAGGTTATAGAGAGGTTAATGACACAGGCAGATGTTCACGTTATGTATAACCCGTCTAATCACGACTATACGAATGGATTCTTTTTAGCTGACGTTATAAAAACCTGGTTCAAGAACTCTAAGAATGTTACATTTGATACGTCAATTTCTCATAGAAAGTATTTGAAGTATGGGTTAAATTTAATAGGAACAACACATGGTGATGGAGCAAAGTTTCAAGACCTACCATTGTTAATGGCTCAGGAGGCTAGTAAACATTGGTCAGACACAAAGCATAGGTATGTGTACACACACCACGTTCATCACAAGAACGCAAAGGATTTTGTTGGAGTAACGGTTGAGAGTTTAAGAAGTCCTAGTGGTACTGACTCTTGGCATCATAGGAACGGATACCAGCACAACCCTAAGGCTGTTGAGGGATATGTTCATCATCCTAATCACGGTCAGATCGCACGATTAACTCACATATTTTAAATTATGAAAAAATTATTAAAAAACATTTTATTGTTTGTAGGTGTTAGTTTTGTTTTAGCTTTATTTATTTTAATTCTAACATATTCATTTTCTAATTTTATATCAAATTATTAATTATGTGGACAACAGACACAACATATAAAACAGAACAAAGAAAGGGAATGCCTGTATACACAGGTGTTCTTAAGTATTTTCCTAACGCACTTAAGTACGTGTCTATGGTTAGTAACGCTGGAAATAGTCAACACCACCCAGACAAACCATTGCATTGGGATAAAAGTAAAAGTTTTGATCATAAGGATGCTCTTGTTAGACACCTTATTGATCACTCTCATCAACCGGTAGACGATGACGGAATTCTACACTTAGGTAAGGTAGCTTGGAGAGCATTGGCTGCACTAGAAACTTATTTAGATGGAAAAGATAATAAATAAAATAATAGAAGAAAAACTGAAGGATAATCCTGACTATAAATTAATAAGAAAACTACAACAACAATTAGATGAAGGGGAAGAAACAAAGTAGGGTTGATAACCTAGAAAAGAGGATTGATAGATTAACAACTATGGTTATAGGTATTATGGAGACCATAAAAAGAATGCCTGACTACAACAAGGCTATAGAGAAGCTTAAAGATGAATCTAAACAACAATAATTATGGCAACTAAAGTAAAAATTACATACACCAACAGTGACGGTAAAAAAGAAGAGTTAAAGAAAACTTTTTTTGGGAAGGAACATATGGAGAGATACATGAAAGATAAAGGTATTAACCCAGATGAAATTGAATACATTTATTAAACTATAAAGCCCGTACTAAGTACAGGCTTTTTTTTATTTCCTTATATATATATTAGTCCTTCTTAAATTAATTGAAGGTGATCTTTTATTTTTATCCTCGCTAAATAGATCTTTTATTAAAATTCTTCTTACATCTTTGTAGAATGGAATCATACCCACATTACCCATCATTTCTATAACAATTCTAGTAGTAAGCTCTTCTATAGCTTTTTGTTTTGTAGAATCTTTTGATTTTTCACTTGTAGCTTTGGCACCTAAATCTACGGCTCTAATTAGTGTTTTTACTACAGGTGAGTATGGTCCAGAAAGTGATTTTAATAAAATATCACCAATTCCTGCTCTTCCAGTTTGTATCTTCTTTAAATCTTCTTTTGAAAGCATAGAAAATGATATTGAATGTTTGTAAGGGTCATAATCCTCTCCTTTCCTAAGGTCTTCAAGATACTTTTCATTTATTGTTTCTAAAGAAATGTTAGGTACTATCTTAGCAAAATTACCTAGATTCCTTCCTAAAATCATACTTGTTATAGATCCTACCAACTGTCTTACTAATAAATCTTCTTCAGGAAGTTCTTCATCTCCAACATCTGCATCAGTTAATGCTGCAACAGCAGAATCAAATATATGTGAAAAAGCTTGATACAATACCATATATAAACTCATTCTGGTTGTTGTTCCTAATAAGAGTGCTGCACCTTTTTTTCTACTGATTTCACCACTATTTATTAGTGCTGATATAGCAGATCTAGCTGTGGTGTATTCGTATATAACGAAGTTTGTCATAAAACCATTAATCTCCTTTACTATTTTTAATGTAGTTGAATCATTAGGGTCTATTTTATTTTTTAACACTCCGTTAAACACGTTTATTGAGGTTGCTGCTCTAGTAACTTCCTTGTCTGCAAATCTAGTAGCTTGATCAAGTGCGTCCTTATTATCTGTTAAGTATTTACTATCTTTATTTCTGATAGCTTCCATATCTATGTTACTTCCTGTAATCTCCTTGAATTTTGTATCAAGTGAACCAAACCAAAGGGGTCTAGATATAGCTTTATCAGGTGTTGAAATAAGTGCCTCTGCAATTTTTTCTGTTGGTTTTGTAGTTATCTTAGATAGATAAGATGAAACTTGGTTTGCTTTATTTTGAAGTCCATTGACAGCTCCAGTTGGAGTAGCTCCTTTTGAATCAACAAATAAACCAATATCAGCAGTCTTACCAGTGACCTTCTTGCTGTATAGTTTTCCAGTCTGCTCACTATTAAGGTTTATCATTATGTCTCTACCTCTTTGATCTAACACATATTCTTTGTATTTTATTCCTGTAGCAAAACTCTTAGGACTTGTGGATAACACATAAGCAAGGTTACTACCCATTTCAGCGGCAGCTCTAGGAACAGAAGCAAGAAGAGCTTTGTATCCTAATGCTTTAGCTTTACCTAGCAGGTTCATACCATTGTTTACATAATTCATTTCAAATACTTGTCTCATTGCTGTGTCGAAAGCTTTTTTAAGAGCATTAGCTGTTTCTATTTGACGATCAGTAGAGTTTTTATCTGAAATTATGTCTTTTTGTATCTTATTGAGAGTTTTGAATATAACCCTAGCAGTATCAGTTATATGATAATCAGTAAGAGTCTCTTTTGCACCTTTTATTGTTGACTTCAAAACATCAAAGTCAAGTGCCTTAACACCAGGTGTACGCTCAACAAGTGTTCCTGCCTTTGTGCTGAATGTTTTAAATTGATTATACTTACTTGTTATTGACTCTACGCTATTTTCATTTGAGCTCGCTACAGAATGGTGAACGTAGTTGTCTATCATATTAGGTCTAGACCCTCTAATTACAGATGCAGTATATAGTGCTTTATCTGATATAGATTTGTTTACCTCATCTATAATCGATATAGCTTTTTTCTCTCTTTTAGAGAACTTATCAAACACACTATTAATGTTTACGTCACCTTCAAAATCATTTAATATTGATTTAAGTATTTCAACATCCCTTTTGGAGTATATTGTCGTTTCTTCTGTCCTTTGAGATTCTATGGCTGCCTTTATAGCTTCACTTGCGCTAAAAACTTTATTACTATCTTTGTTAGATTGAAATTCTCTTTCTAACATATAAGACATAATTCTATACTTAGACTCAGTTACTTTATTACCATTATTTTTAAACTGTTTAAATAGTAGAGCGTCTGCCTCTAATATTTTTTCATGAACTATATCTATCTGAGCATCAAGAGTTGCGTATGACTTAGCTGCCTTTCCGAATATATTGTCATAAATATCAGTTCTATTCATATTACCAAGAACGTTGTCTATATCTGATAATGGGTTTTGTCTTATCTGATACTCTGTTGTAGATTTGTTAGATGATAACAAGTTTTTTAATCCAGCAACAACCCTGTCGAATACATACTTTCCTTTCTTTATTCTTGGTACAACGTTGTCTTTAGATATTATAGAATCTATCTCATTAGCAATATTATTTGCATAGCTTGGGAAGAAACCAGCATCTATGTTATCTATAACAGATTGTATGTTTTTCTTTAAAGAGTCGCTAAGTTGATCAACAGCTTTTTTATTCTTTAGTAAATCAATAAGTCTTTCAGCACCCTCATTCTCCATTTTATCTTCAACATTGTTATTCTTGAATTCAAATACTATAGGCTCAGCTTCAACCTCAACTTTTTCAACAGGTGTTACAATATCCTTCTTGTATTTCTTCATCAAATCAAAATCCTCTTGAGTTATTTCTTCTTTTGACAAAGCTTGTCCTATGGTTGCAGCAAAATCTTCTTTACCTTTTACAATAACCTTGTTTAATCCTTCAAACAATAATTGTAGTTTAGGGATCTCAGAAACCTCGTTGTCTATAGCTTCAAGTATTGAGTTGGCTTTTTCGTTTACAACAGATATATCCTCAAGATTCAATACAGCTCTAGACTCTCCAAACTGATTAACAATATCGTTGTATGTGTCAAGAACACTCTGAGGTATAATCTTAGCGTCTATTGAAAATAGCTTGTTAAGTGTGTTAAATACTACTTTAGCAGAACCAATCTTGCTTCTGATGTTATTCTTTGCCTTTTTTCTACTTTTATTAGACCTTAAAATATTGTCAGCGTATTCAGCATTCTTGTATACTTTATCCATGTACTCAACAAGCTTATCTACAGCTGTATCATTGTTTAGATTAACCGAAGATAATCTGTTTATTAGTACCGTGGATTGGTTTACTGTTATCTTACCCTTTTTAGCTAAGTCTTTTATCATTTCTGCTAAATCCTTTCGTTTAGCATTAAGGTCTTTTTGAGCATCTCTAGCTGCACGAGCTTCAAGTCTTATTTGGTTCTTTAGTGCGGAGTATGTATCTACAGTTTTTTTGATAGGCTTCTTACCTAAAATCTTTTTGGCACTAGGAGCCTTCTTCATCGCTAACTTAATCTCTGATTCAGAGTAACCTGTCTCCTTAAGATAGGCTCTAACGTCTGTATCAGATATGTTATTTTCTTTAGCAAACTTTCTAACCTCATCTATAGACGGTCTTCCAGATACTTGTTTTTTAGGTTTAATATTTGGATTAAATGATCCTGATAGAACAGATACATTACCTACTCTATATACTTTTCCTGTAGATGTTTTTAATACTTCAGATCCGTTCTGTCTGTTTTTAGGTAATATAAGTTTAGGACTTGAGCCATCCTTTAATCTTATATGGAATGGATAGCTGGGATGAGAATCTTCAATAACTTCAACCTCGCTGTTAACCTCTATTATTCCGTAAACATCTCCAACAGATAAACCTTTAGTTAATTGCTCTGCTGCAACTCCAGCTACTAAATCTCCAAGTGACTGAGATAATTTAGTATTTCCTTTTGCTAAATTCTTAGTAACATCTCCACCTATAAGCTCTATTATTTCTTTAGAATTTTCTTTAACACTTTTTGATTGAGACAATATACCTAAAATATCTTTTACAACATTACCTCTAGTTTCAAAAGTTGATGTAGAAGGATCTGAAAAATATTCTTTTATGTCATTCTTGAGTTCCTTTGCGTTGGAACCTAATTTAATAAAACCCTTCCTTGATTCAGACACTTTTTTTGCCTTGAGTTTCATTATAGATAGTTGATCTTTAGGTATTTGACTATCTTTTTCTAAATTATTTTCTTTCTTGTATTTATTTTTTCTTGACTTAAGGTCAATATTATAAACCTCTCTTTTTACTGCTTTAGACACTGATGACTTAAAGTCAGAAGGACTTATAAGATCTTTGTTTAGCATAACATCTAATATAGCTAAACTTGAATTAACACCAGATACACTGCTTATTAACTTTTGATTATCACCTTTAGCTAATACTAATAATCCTCTATCACCATTATTTTTAAGTGAATCGTTAATCATTTTAGCTAAAGTATTTGCAGTTCCTTTTTTACCAGAAGCCCAAACATCTCCATACTTCGTTACAAAGAATATACCTCCTCCGCCTTCAAATATCTGCTCACCATCTATAGATATAGTTCCGGCAAGCATATCATCAGGAGATGTTATAGTTGCTTGTAAACCTGAAAAACCACTAACATCATTTATTTCTACTAAAAGTTTTTTATCTATTAATTCATTTCGTCTGTTATCTTCAGTATATTGTACATCAAATAAACCTACTGACTTTTTAGATATTGCTTGAGAAGGATTATCTACTACTTTTCCACCTTTAAATATACCTATATCACCAGCTTCAATACTTTCTCCTAATGCAACCTTTTTAGATAGTGTATTAAGAACATCTATCAATTCGTTATCTGTGAACTTTTTAAGACCTAGTATCTTAGCAACTCTATCTAAAAACCTTTTTACTAGGCTCCTAGTTTTAGGTTTTAATTTCTTACCAAAACCAGCTAATACACCAAAAAGCTCTGCCATAACTTCCTCATTGGCAACATCCTTGTACTGCTCTATAGTGTCTACCTTATCTACCAACGCTTGAATAACATCCTTGTCGTTACCATTAATTAATGAGTCTATAAATTTTTTAGTTAGGTTTTGAATCTCAGTATCAGACTTTAAAGACTGTGATAATACTGCGTGAAATACCTCGTGTGCCACTGTGGTGTCTGTAGCTCTAGTTAGGTTTATGTAAACCTTATTGTTGAAGTATGTACCCCCTGATTGATCCACCTCTCCTATAGCTTTATGATAATCATTCTCGTTGTAGTACACCTCTATGTCTACATTTGGAAACAACTTAGATATAGACTGCTTGGCTTTGATAGCCTGATCCTCTATATTTACCTTCTGAGCCGGAGTGTTAGGTTTCTTTGAACCTAATCCTTTTTTATTAAAAGTATCTCTTAGCTTAGATATACCTTCTGTTACTTCTGGAGTAACCCTTTCCGCTTCTTTTTCAGTGATTTTAGTTTCAGGTAATAAACTGTCTCTGTACTCAATCATTTGATCATATCCATTCTCAGGATCATCAAACATTCTTTCCTCTATGTCTAACTCATTGTTAGGGTCATAAATCATTGCAACAACATCTGGGGTACCGTGTGTTTCTTGGTTCCATCCAAAAGGAGCATATTCTTTATTAAATGGAGTTCTAGCAACAACCCTAAATCCAGCCTTTTCATATTGCTTAGTAAGGTAGCCATCAAAATTATCAAGCTTTCTTCCTCCTGCCTCTACAGCTCTCTTAAGTAGGTTTTGAGCAACACCCTTTGCTTTAGATGTTACTTTCTTGAATAGTCCAGCTATATCTCCATCAGGTTTTACTACAGTTGAACCATCCTCTGTATCTATTATAGTACTATCATCTGCAACCTCTACTTCAACGTCACTAACAGACCAGTATGTGGTAGGGTCAGATTTTTTTGTAGATTTTAAATTAATTAAATACTGTGCTGTTTCTTTGTCAGTCTCTAATTCTTTATCATATTTTTTGTTTATATCCTCAATTGTAGTTTCATTTACAGGTTGACCCTTAACAGTTGGAATCTCTCCAGTCTCATTAGAGCGTGCAATAGCCAACTCAACCTCTTCAATTTCTTGCTGTCTAAATTTCTCTATTTGTTCTTTTTGAGTATCATCGATTTTTACTTTTTCCGTCTCTTCGACAGCAGGCTCCCGTACTTCTGTTTCCATTTCTTGTACACCTTCGGCTCGTTTAGCATCAGGTATATCTCTTGTTTCTTGCTCTTGAATGGCATCGAATTCTTTTTTAGCGTTATCGTTTATTTCTTGTCTTACTTGCTTATAAACCTCAACATATTTTTGTTGTGGTGTAAGGGTTTTGTCTAAGGTTTTTGCTATTTCATTTCCTTTATCTCCAAAAACTCTTTCTATAGCACCTTCATAATTTATTTTACTTAATATATCATTTCTTTTTGAATCTATGAACTTCATTTGGTCAACGAAATTTTTAGACTCTGACTCGCTTAATGTAGATAAGTAATTATCTATTTTTGTGTTTGCAATGTCGTAGCTGTCATCATTTTCAACACCAGCTTTTTTTAGCATAGAATTTCTAACACTAGAAAGTGTTAGCATTTCTTTAATGTTTTCAGAACCAAGTAGCATAGCGTCACCTTCCATCTCTGTAGTTTGTCCTGCTATTTGAGATATAGAACTATTAATAGAGTCGTGTATACTATTCCTTTGTATGTCGGTAAGGTCAGGATTCATTAACATATTCTTTAATGATTGTACCTGATCTGTTATACCTTTTATCTTATTTTTATACCTGTTTACATTTACTTGTGTTAGTATTGTGCTGTAAGCGGTACTAGGAGTATTCATAGCTCCACTTGTTATTATTGAAGTTACAGCAACATCATCTAGTGAAGATAAGTCTATTTGATCATTCAAGAACATATAGTCGTTTACTTGAGTTAAAACATCTATAGATGTTTCTTCAATAATTTCTCCTCCAGTTCTCTTACCTAATTCTTTTAATGTTTTACTAGCAGCTTTATAGTTTGACACAAGTATGTCATCCAAGAATTTAGTTGGTTTTTTTAAGTCTCTTAATATTTTTATAGAGTTTGGTGCAGTACCTAAAAACGCTGTTATACCTCCCTCTACTATACCTGTACCTAAAACTGAAAGTGTCTTATCTTTAGAACTAATCTCAGAGTCTTTTAAGGCTCTTTCAAGTTCATACTTTTGAACAAGGTATTCCTCATCAGATATTGCTCCCTTTATAGACTCTAATTCCTCTAATCCTTTTTTAGCAATTTTACCAAACTCTTGTCTTGTAGTAATCTCATCATACTTTTGACCAGCTGAAGTTAAACCAAACTCAGTCCCAATTAATAGTTGAGTTCCTAATTTTCCTAAACCAAGAGATGGTGCTACTCCAGATGTACCGATAGCTAAAGCAATGTTCGGTGATTGCTCGAAAAAAGTTCTTATACTAAACTCACCTAAAGATCCTTCCTTTATAGATTCATCGTACATTCTTTTTGTCTTGTAGAACTTATCTAGATTTTCTCTAGATTCATTCATAGTACCTCTAATTAAGTCAGTTCTTACATCGGCAGGTAATGCTCCTAATGGTTGTGTAATTCCAAGATTTATAGGTATACCTACGGCGTCTTCTACAACCCCCTCTACAAGAGTTTTCATTATTGCTGCACCACCACCCATCTGAACTAGTGCGTTCTTTAAGTCAGCCATTGCAGTATCAAATAAATCATAGTTCTTGTTAGCAGCTTCTAAAAACTCTTCAGTGGTCTTTTTATTAGCTGCTATTTTATCTAGCTTATACTTTGATTGTTTAACTAAAGCTTCATAATTTAGTATTGCAGATGATACTCTCTTTTTTAATTTTTCTAAATCTTCTGATGGCTTATCTGAAACTATGTCAACAACATTTCCTTTATCATCAAGTATTGTTTTAAATGTAACATCAGGATTTTCTTTTAGCATTGACTTTACTTCTAAATCTAGTGACTTGACCATATTAGATATGTCACTTGAAGCCATCTTTAAGTTAGCCTGAATATCTAATTCCTCTTCAGTTATTTCCTTGTTTTTTTGTCTTATAACCTCCTTCACTTCTTCCTTGTTTGGAAGAGAGTCGTACAACACTTCAATCTTTAATTTTTTTGCTCTGTCTATCTTTTCTTTCCTAGACGATACTGTCTTTGACAGATTGTATGCTTCTATTTTCTTTTTAGTATCTAAGTCGTTATAGAAGTATTGGTTTAGTGCAGAGTCTATTTCTTCTCTACTAAAAGGAATCTCTCTTGAAGTTATTCCGTTACGTGTAGTAAATACTTTTAATTTTGTACCTTTCTCTAATTCATTCCTTACGTCTTGAGGAATATCAACATTACTACTATCAAGGAATTGAAATAAACCTTTAAAGTAGTCTTTATTGTAAACATTAGCTTCTGCAGATTCTATAGAAACATCTACTTTACTTTCAATATTTTTTAAATTTTCATCAATATTTTTTAATGTATCTACATTAAAATTACCAATAATACTTGAAGATTCATCATCTGTTATATTATTGTAGATAAACTTGTTTATTTCTTTAAATGCTTTGCTGTTTGATGAAACTACATCAGGAGTTGATAATCCTTCTCTAATACTAATTCCTCCTCTTTTAATGTCCTTTATCTTTATTACTTGAGATTTATCTCCTTTAGATATAACTATATTCTCATCATCAAAATTTTGTATTGAGAAGTTTGGAAACTTATTCTTTAAGCTTTCAATATATGAGTCTACATCTCTATCGAAAAAGCTTTTATTATTTGTGGAAAGTAATTTTCTTCTGTTATCTATAGGTGTCTCTATTAGTTTTTTTACTTTACTAATTTCTTCCTCCTTGTTTGCTCCAAATATTTTTATTGGTTTTAGATCAATTTCTGTTTCTTCTCCAGTAACATTATCAGTAACCAATAAAGCATTTCCAATTCCAGTTTGTTGTACTGAAAATCCTTTTTCTGTTAATTTTTTCTCTAATAAAGGTTTAGCTTCCTCCTCGTTTTTTTCTATGAAGTCCGATAAAAAAGACTGATTTTCGTCCTCTGTAATAGATTCCATAACGACCTTTGGAGAAGTAGACTGCAATTCGTCTTTTTTTTTTAAATTGTATATAGAATTAAACTCATTAAAATCAGTAAAAGCACCTTCTTTTATTATAGAAAAAATTTCTTCATTAGAAGCTTCTTTTGCAAACTCATTAAATTCATCTTTAGAAGCAAATGCTCCATCTATAGTTAATTCAAATAACTCTTCAAACATATCTTATTGATTGTTAAATATTTTTATTGCTTTAACTCTACTGACACCATCTTCTTTCATTATCTGAGGAATTGTTCTTTTTACTTCTTTAGGTTTTTTGTTACCTACAACCATTGGTGTAGCATCGTACTTATCCAACCAAGCCTTTATTCCTGCTGTATCACTTGTTTCAAAAACCTTACTGTCGTTACCTTTAGTCAACCTAATAGAGGTATTACTAAAAATATCAGCTTCTGCTACTTCGATGTCGCCTGGCAATTTATCTTTTATCCAATTTACAGCTTTAGACTCATTCTTAGGCATTTCGTCTAATGCTGAAACTAACGTAACACCCTCTTCTTTTTTACCTCTTAATGAAGGTGACTTGCCTCCAGAGAGTCTCTCTCCTTGTTCAAAAAGTGATTGGACTCTATCAGCACTATCTCCAGATCTTATTACATTAGCTATTGCTAAAGCTGACTCACGACCAGCTGGTAAGTTAACAACGTCCTTACCGTTAACATCTCTTATAATTATACTGTTATCATTAGTTAACACAGGTCTACTTAGTTTCACTTGTTTTTTAGCTCCCTTCTCATCAGTAATAGAATATAGTCTACCTTCAATTTGATCAAAGGCTACCTTATCTCCAGCAGCAACTCTATTTGACAAATCGTATAAGGAACTAGCTTCTCGATTACCTTTTTCTTCTCCATAACTTTTTCTTTCAACAGGTCTAGGTTGTTCCTTTTCAGTTCTACTTATAGCTGCGTCTATATGATCATATAGTCTCTTACTGACCGCTTTCCTGTTTGCTGATAGCTTAATCTTACCACCCTTCATCTCGGATAGGATATACTTATCAGGTTCACTCTCATAAAGCTTCCTGTCCTGAGTTACCTTCATATTCATCATATCAGCAGCAGCCTCTACAACCCTATCTTCGCTATTAAGAATTTCATCTACCTTAGCGTTTAATATTGTTGTATACTCCTTTCGCTCTCTAAGGTCAGACACACTCTTATAACCTGCATCACTAGTTTTTACCCAGTCACCTAATCCTTTAACAACATTCACAACCTCTCCAGTTGTATCAAACCTGTTAAACTTCTTATTAAGTATAGTTCCTAAAGAGGTCGCTGGTACAATAATCTCATTCCCATCTTCATCCATGGTAACAAAAGACCCTCTACCCATTTCATCTATAACTAGTTGAGACTTTGATATGTCTAACGCCCTAGCTATGTTAGATGCAAGGTATTCGTTAAGTGTACCTCCTGCCTCAGCAATAGCTGTTATCTTCTCGTTATAACCCTTTACTGCATCATTGATTCCATTGAAGGTGTCCATAGCACCTTGCTTCTTTATCTTTGTGTCTGCAACAGAAACCAAACCTTGCTTCATAAGTTTATGGCTGTTAAGCAAGTAATCCTTATAGTTCTGAGCTACCTTAAGCATCGATTGATTCATAGTAGGGTCTAAACCCTTAGCGTACGCATCTATAGCTTTTAACTTCTCTAGTTGGTCTTCCTCAATCTTAGCTTTTAGGGTGTCTCTACGATCCTTCTCCTTCATCAGGTTGTCTGAGATATCTTTAGTAATCCCAGACCAGTCTATCATAGACTTAGTTATATCATCCCTATCCTTGTACTTATAAAATGTAGCCATTTGTTTTTATTCTTGTTCTTGTATTGGAAACTGTAATGAAGGATCTATGAAGTTTAATGAAGGATTTAAATAGTTCGATCTTTCGATATATTCAATAGTTGGGTATTTAAATGAAAAAAACTGAGGAATGTTAGCAAAAGTTGATCCATCCTTTCCATAATAATTTCCGAATGATGCTAAGTTAGATATTTGTTGAGGATTGTAGTCACCACTTTTTAACATAGCTCTTCTAGCTTGCCTGGTGTTCATCCCTTCAAACATTCCTTCACCCTGTAAAGCCTTTGCAGCTTTCAATTCAGTCTGTCTACTATCATACAGGTCTTTCATTTTATAAATACCTGTAGCTATGTTTCCAGCTCCTTTAACAGCACCTGAGAATTGTCTTGCAGCCATCTGTTCTCTATCTGCAGCAGCCTGTTGAGCACCAGCAGCCTCCTGTAAACTTATCTGAGCTAACATCCTGTCTATATTTGCCTCTTCTGAAGCAATCATTTGATCCCTCTTGTATATATCAGCCTGCATCCTCTGTCTATCAGCCTCTGTTGCAGAGGTTCCAATAGCACCTAACTTTCCAACTCCTGCAGCCAAAGTTCTTTGATCAGCCTCTCTCAAACCTTCTAAAGCTTGCATCTGTTGTGCAGTATTCTGTCTCATTGCCAACTCGTAAGAGTCTAAGGGTATCTGAACACCCTCCTGCCTGTTTACTTCTATCCTTTTTTTTGCTTGGTTTAGAGCTACCTCAGCTTGTCTTTCAGCCTCTCTTTGTGCCCTACTTGCTGATATACCTCCTATAATGTCGGCTCCCATCCCTAAAACCTGTAAACCTAATGATATTGCTGCTATTGCCATACTTAATTTTTATTAATGCAAATATACTATTTTTTTACGGATAACTCTTAAACAAGTTTGATCCAATACTAAACAACTCAACAAAGTTTAATGAGCTGTTAACTAACTTATACTTCATAAAGTAGCCTGTAGTTCCATAAGACTCTGCTACTGGGTCTTTTACATAGAAAAGGTAGTTTGAATCCAAAGGTACAGACGCTCCTGCAACCGTTGTGTTAACAGTTATTTTCTTTTTATTTACAGAAACCACAACCCCAGAGAAGTCGTTGTTAGATCCATTCCTGCTATAAAGCTTGTCACCTGCAGATATGATAGAGTCAACATTAAACGAGAACGTAATCACAACAGCTGATGTGTTTGAACCATCCACAGATACAGGATTACCTATACCCTGAGCAGACCTAAGTTCAAGAGTAGTGTCGTTTTCGTTCCTTCTAATGTGAGAGAAGTAATCTCCCTCCTTAAACTCAAACCATGTGTTATCTATATATCCAGAACCTAAGTCTGTTGTAAACGTACAATCCCAAGGAGCAGTACTATCTAACGAAAATGTTTTGAACGTCTTAACCGAATAAGGATCCTCATTTATAACTCCAGTTATACTAGACGAATTATTAATTCCGTAAAACTGATTCCTACCCACATCATCTGAATTATGTTGGTATAAACGACCATTATGAAATGAATAAAAGACATTATTCATACCTATCATCCTTTCAGGTTTGTAGGAGTAAAACGATTGCCAACCTTTAGCTGAATCGCTATATGTTATTGTATAATTCATAATTTAACAATTTGTTACTTCACTTATAGTTCCATTACTATCCACTTGAATTGAATAAAGAGATACGGTTATATTTTCAATGAGATAAGTGTTTCCATCTATTAAGTTGTTTGACATCCTATAAGTTCCAGCACTTAAAGGGTCATCTGTAGCTTTGGATAAGAGTTGTAAACCAGGAACAACGTCATCTGAATTTACTCTAAATATAATAGTAGCAACCCCATCTAAATCGCTACAGTCGTCAACAGAAATCACACTATTAAAAAATGTTTCTAATTCCCACTGAGCTACAAACGTAGTATTTGAATTTATAGTTGTAGGTAAGGAAGGTGACCATCCTATAAATGTGTATCCACTCCTAGTTGGTGTACCAGGGTTTGTTACGCTTAACGGTGCATTTCCACTCTGACTAGTATACGTCTCATTACCTCCATTTGTATCAAACGTAGCAGTAACAGGAAGGTTTGATGTTCCTGTAGGACACTCTATACCATTAATGCTCCAAGCTGTACCAGTATTAACCCCTGTAACAATAACCTTAGCCTTAGTAGGGTAAGGGTATTGCTTATTAAACCTAAGTTTTACGGTACCATCAGAAGCTAACGGAGTTCCTGAAGGATATCCTCCAACAACACCCACCTGATTACCTACAGATCCGTCCCCAGACACAGGTCTAGGTGTAGAGCTATTAGCTATATCTGCACTATCGTAGTCTACTACTTGAGTTCCATTAGAAATAAATCCTGATCCTGAGTACCTAAATAAAGGCAACGATGTTGCGTTTATTATTTCAGATTCATATGTAGCATTAGGTAAACTATCTCCAACAAATAGAGAGTCTGCAACTATATTGCCATCCCACTCAATTTGGAATCTATCCGGAATGTCTACAGAATCAAATGTAACAGTAGTATCTCCTATATTAGTACCAAGCTCTAATTCTAGTTCATAAATACCTTCTGATCCAGAGGTTGATAGCGTATTATTACACTCTAGGAGAGGTTCTACATAATCCCAAACTAGATATAGGTAACTATAGTTTGATGGATTTGTATAAGTAAAGGACGCTTCATAAACTCCAATGTTTGGATTTAATATCGGAGTAGCTTCTTGTAATAAAGGTGTTAATGTGCTTATATCACTATCCGTATACAGTGTATCCGATACTAAATACTTGAACTTATCAAAGTCCCATTCAGCATCATCTGTTAGTTCTTTCCTATATCTCATAGTTACAACCCCTCCTTCAGCAGGTACATTACCAGAAGATTCTGGTCCTGTAAATGTCTTATACAATGACACAGGTCCGTCTCCAAATGTAACTAAGTCTGTAACAATGGACTGAATAGGTGTATTATTATTCCAAAAGTAGTCGTGGTGGATTAACTTACCTTTCATTAACGAACTGTTCTTAACTATTCTAACAACCGTTAGCTCTTGAGATTGAACGCATCCAAAGTTTAAGTTGTATGTTGCATTTATAGGTGTCAATGTGAACAAGCAATCGTGTACTTCGTAAGCATCACTATTAAAGCTTAATGTTCCACTTCCAGTGACTGTTTGGTTTATAACCTCAGAGTTGTTGTATACAACAGTAACATTTATGCTACCAGAAGAAACGTTGTAGTCTATATCAACAGTTCCATTGTATTTACTAAGAGAAACATTTCTAACTATTTCAGAGCTAGATAATTCTTGTGATAAACTAAAACCACATTCTATCTGCGTCACAGTTTCGTCTAACTCATCATCAGTTACAGAAACTACATACTCCTTAGTGTACGGGTCAAAACCTCCTAAGTTTATTTTATTCTTAGATTCTAAGAACTGATCCCTAAACCAAGATCCCATACCTAAGTTTGATATAACATTTAATTGGTCACTGCTGCCTGACTCTCCTTTAATATTTATTACAGAACCCCTCTTAACATCGGTAAAAAAAACATCGTACCCATAAAAAGCAAAGCTTTCTGGGTTGTTACTAATACCATACTCCTCTGACCTAGGAATCTGTTTTCCTAAGACCTCTGGAGTATTTATTATAGAACCTCCAGCCTGTGCATCTGAAAATAAATTCTTACCGTTAGCTAACACGTAAGACACCTTATCCTCCTGCAAGACAAGTATATTACTCTCCCTTGAATGCATAACCTCTATAGGACCATAGTTCTGTTCTAACGTCTTAAAGTTAACTAAACCTAAATTAAACTCATTAAGCTTATTTAAGTTACTCTCTTGGTTGTATACACCACTATAAGTTATATCAGCATACCTATGAGCCTCCTTATAATCTTGCTCTGAAACAGCTGTAATTCTAGCACCCATATTAAAGTTAGGCTTTGCAAGACCATCGTCTATTTTAAAACTCTCAACACCATTACCAAATGAAAAACAGTTGTATACGTTTAAGTCTATAATAGCTGGAAGCGTAGATGTTTGTTCTTGTACATTACCACCATGGTAACCATTAACAGTTATAGGAAAACTCTCGTGACTCTCGTAGTATATCTCGTTAGTATTTTCCGCAGGTATTGTTTCAAATACAAGTGTACCACCAGCCCTGAATGATTGAATGTGAGCATTCATATAGTAGTTCTTACTATTTCTTCTTCTACCACCAGCTCTGAATGTTAGGTAAGACTTATAGTTAGAAGTACCAGGTGTCCCTGTTGTAGCATACCTAACTCCTATAACATTCTCTTCATAGTCCCTACCACCTGAGAACAAATAAGTAGTACCATCCTCTTCTATATATGGGGATAATACAAATTCTGGAATATTTGGAACACTGAACGTTCCTATAGTTCTGTCGAAATCAGCACTAGGGGTTGGTGTTTCAGAACTTTCTAACTCAGGGTTGTTTGTTGGGTTGTTAAAGTCTATGCTTTCTCCTATGATGAAGTCATAAAAGTTGTCATAGTCCTGCGTAGCTATGAACGTTCTGTCAAAAACAAATTTTTCAGTCCCAAAGTAAGAACCCTCGAATTGATTTATTTGAAAGAATATACGAATCTCACTACCAGCAGGAATGTCATAGTCGATATATTGACCTTCATTCTCAGGGTCTTCTATAAAAGTGGGGTAAGCTATACCAGATATATAAAGATATTCTTTAGAAACAGCTAACCCTTTAAACCCATAATCTACATCCTCCTTTCTTGAGCTAGACATTGAAAAGTTTGTAGGTCTTATTTTCATAAACACACCACTAGTTGGAGGTACTTTTTTAGCATCTGTGTCCTCTATAAAGAACTTTTCATGAGTAGTCAATTCTAAAACCTTAGTCTTTACCAAATCAAATACAGGACCTGTAGAAGATCTCTTTACTATCAAGTCATCTCCAACCTTGAATGATGTCTGATTATCACCATCAAGCTTTAACCACCAAGCAGAATCTGCTGGATCATAGTGGTATTGGTTTACATATATGGTCTCATAAGGACCTTTGCTTTGCTTAACAACAAACCTATATCTTTTAGCCCAACTAGGAGCTAAGTGTTTTACAGTTGCTGTTATATAATTTTTATTTACAGATAGTTCTGGTTCTACAAAAACTGTGTTATCTTTAGACACCAAAGCTGTTGAAGCTCTGTTGTACTCATCCAAGTAAACAATACCAACCTCATAATCCCTGTTACTATGTAAACTTTTAGTGTTAGATATCTTGTAAAACTCACCATCAGTACTTGACATTGAAAAGTACTCATAAGCAAATGTTCCAGGATTTGTAGTATCCTCATATATTACAGCTGGTACTTGAATTACAAGTTTAGAACCATCTGCACTAACCTTAAAACCTTCTGGAGATGTAGTAACACCCCCACCTGAAAGTTCCCAGTTTCCACTTCCATGTAATGTTATGTTTGAATAGAAAAGGTCACTTAGGCTATATCCATCACTTACTGTATCAGGGAAGTCAGCGGTGTCTGTAATCTCTATAGAGCTAATAAAATCTGCATCTGAAACTAGGTCATTTACTGACGTATAGTCTCTAGGTAGAACAAACTCATATATATATTCATAAGAGTTAGTAGATTCATTGCCATCTACATATGAGGCATCACCTCCAAAAGAGTTGTTCTGAATATTTAAATCTACAATTATACTTGCTCCTTCAACTAGTTCAAATCCTGTTAGGTCTATTTCTATAGCAGAGTCTGTTACAGTGTTATTCTCAGTAGCTGTATAAGATACACCGTTAGATGACTCAACAGTTAATGATTCAGATCCGATATCTAAACTATTCAAATATAAGTCGTAATTCAACACAGTGTCTATATTGTAACCATCTACGTAGTTACCATACATTATTCTGTTGCCTATAGTTGTTTGTGATTTTGCATATCTAGGAACGTTATCATACAACCTAAGAAGTTCACTTTCAGGAAGTGTTGTGTAGATCTTTTGGTTTGAAAAATTTATAGATACATCATCGTTATCACTCCATCCATTATCTTCTTTGCTGTACCTCTCTACAACATTTATAATGTTTGTGTTAGATAACTTAAAACATAAATCAACCTCAACTACATTTTTTGAGCCAGTGTTAAAGGTAACCAGTGCAGAGTTTGCAGTGTTTCTCATACCTACCATATTATAGCTTCCATAGTCTATCCTAAATGGTCCTGGGTCAAACGCTAGGTCTGAAAACTCTGATAGCGCAGAGTACTCTCCGTTCTTGTACTTATATCTATAAGCGAATCTTATAAACTTATCTTCAATGTAGTTTGTCTTTACTCCCTTCTTTAGTAACTCTATTTTAGGAGATTCTATAGGTGGCTTTACTATAACAGATATATCTTCCTCTGTAATCTGATCAACTCCTGAAATTGGCTTAGGATATGAATCATTTACATTTATCCTTCTCGGAGGGTTGTAGTTGTCTGTAAAGAATAAGAAATCATCTATTATGTTTACACCATTTATAGTGTACTTTTCGTTAAAGTTTAATACGGTTTCTGAAACAACGTGATATATAACCGAATTAGTGTTTGTGTTGTATGAAAGTATCATATCAACAGTGTCGCTTGTAACAAACCAATATATAGTCTCCCTTCTACTATCCTCTATTGCTCCTATACATTTTCCGTTTACAGCCGCACCATCGTATGCAGGGTTAAATAGTAACTTGTTGCCCTTTGCGTTCTCAACCGATCCAGCCTCACCGTCCTCATCTGAACTAATACGAATGTTTTGAGCATCAATATATTCACCCTTAGGTATTAATCTTTCATCCAGACTTTTATTCATTCTGGATCCAATAAAATTCTTATTTATATTCATTCTACTTTAACCATTTTTGAGCACCCCTCATATTCATAAGTAAACGCCCTGGATGTATGTTACTAAGTCTTATTCTAGCATTTCTAAGCAATGAAGATTTTTCTTTCTGAGCCCTTCTAACAACATACTCTTGAACACCAAACTTAGCGTTTAGTATTGCATACTTAATGTATGCGTATATATAACCTTCAAATAATTTGTTAACGCTAACACTTGCATCATCTCCACCTTCCATACCATCAGACACGTACTCTATAACAACAATCTGATCAGCCATAGAGGAACTGAAATTAATCACTCCACCAGACTTGTTTATTTTAAATGTAGGGTTTATGTTAGCAGTCTCAGTATTAAGACCATACCTAGCACCTATAGCATAATCAAAAACCCACTTACCTTCTATGTTGTAACCTAAAGCTCCGTTTAATTTTCCATCTCCTAAGTACTGTGTTTTTTGAATACCATCAATCCTATCTCCATCAAGCAATGACGTACCTATAAGTACATCACCATCCTCATCAAACAACACCTTACAATTATTATCCTGTAGGTAACTCTTAGCAAAGTTTGTTTGTATATTTTCTGTCAGAGGCATAAGCACTCCTTCCTTGTATAAGGATATTCTAACCCAGTTTACAAAGTCTGGAGGCAATACAACTGTTGCATTATCACAAACAGTAAGCTCCACTATTTTAGTTTCCTTTAAGGCATCATAGTTTAATTCCTGTATACCTCTTTTTGCATGAAATAAAACATTATATCTTTCAACATTGTTTACCAACTTGTCATTACCTACGTACATAAGCATAAAGTTGTTAACTATATCATCTAACGATATGTACTGGTATGAACCCCAGTTTTTATCATCCGGAGAGTTACCATTATTTTCGTAATATTCGTATCCTGTTAAGTATGCCATTATCCTTGTTTTTGTTTATCTTTCATCTCTTCTGCAGAGCCAGCCTGATATATATCTGCCTCTCTTATAGATATACCTGCATACTGAAGTATTTTAGATGTAATAAGAGGCTCATCAGTTGCTGGAAGTTCAAAGTCTTGATAGTCAGAAGCTCCTTGGTTAAATAAAGGCTCACCGTTAGTGAAGCTTGTATACGTCCATTTAGGATCTTTTGGTTTCCTAATATACTGTGCCATTACACGACCTACATTCCTTATACTTTCAGGGTATAGTTTTATAGTTAATTCACTTTGAGTGAACGCAGGAGTTGTTGTACTAGGTGAGGTTAGGTTTGAAGAGTTTAGCATTGTTATCTTAGAGTGAGACACCCTTTCAGATTCTTTCTGTGTAAGCTGATTTGCGTAAACGGTGTACCTAACACCTGAAGCATTCAACAGATCAGAGTCAACTCTCAATTCTGTTGTAGAAACCCTTTCTAAAACCTCAACAAATTTTATGTTATCACCTATTTGAAAAGAAACATAGTTTCCAACTCCTACCGTAGAAAAATCTTTAGTACTGTCCTCTATAATATCGTTACCTGCATCAAAACCATCTGTTACTCCTTGATGTAGTAAAGAGGTGTACACTAGAACCTTATTTAATAGGTAGTAAGTGCTACTGTTATTATCCTCATTAGGCATTTTATACTTATTATCTATAACATTGTATAGGTAATCTTCTACTGAAAATGTATCTATAACCTCCTCTAGGTTTTTAACTATATCAGCATATCCACTTCCAGATACCCTAGCGTTTTGTTTAGCTATCCACTCGTTGTATCTATAAAAGTAATTCTCAAATATATCTAATTGAGCTTGCTTTGCGTATAAGTTAAAATCAGCTGGAGATATGTATCCAAAGTTATGTTTATTAGCTACAGCTAAAACTGTATTTCTAACACTATTTATCATCTGACTATATTTTATGCAAAGATAAACAAAAAAAAGAAACCCCCTCATTACTGAAGGGGTTCATATATTTATGTTAGTGTATCTATTCTTCTAACTTATTCTCTAACATAGCCATAAGCTCTATACCATCATTAGTTTGGAAGAATGATGCCAATGTAAATATTGGTGAGTCTCCAAAAGGTATGCTTACAAGTTTCTTTTTATTTGATGGCAAGTTAAAGTATATATCCTTACCTTTATTCTTCAATGTCAATAAGCCTTCAGAAAAACATTTAGATGCTAAGTTCTGTAGCTTTAACATAGGGTCGTTTAATGTGTTTAAGAAGTCAACTGGACTGTTTCTAGCATATAAACGAATATCTCTTTTTAATTCTGCTGTTGACATTTTATCTACATTCAATGATAAAGCAATCCTTCCGATTGTCTCTAACATTTCAATAGGTAAATCCCTTGCAGCAACCTGAGCCTCAAGTTGAGCGTCTAAAACTTCAACATCCTCAGCAGCATTCTTTTCATTGTCAACCTCTTCAAATACTGTTCCGTTACCAGGATGGTAAGATAAGAACTCCTGTAAAACAGGGTTTGTCCTTGGAACAAATAACATACCATCTTCAAAAACAACAGGCTGGATTATAGCGTTATCATCCTGTTCATCTTCAAACGGTGTTCTTTGATTTGATGAATATCTAAGAGCTCTGTTACGCTCTCCATCAAAGTATAGTAAAGGTTTTCTACGTGAGTTACGTGAGTTAAGGATAAATACAATAGGAGATGTATTTCCTTTTAATCTGTAGGTTTTGTCCTTAAGGACTGTTTGTTTTTTCATTTTTATTTAATTTAAAATTTATAAGAGTAATAATTACCCCCGTCATAATAACGAGGGTAAGAATTACTTATTTTTACTTCTTATTTGAATAAGAAGAAGTTGTTTGCACCTAAAGTACATAAAGCTCTTTCTGATAAGAAGTGAACCTCCATAGCGTCTAAGTCGCTATTTGAAGCACCTCCAGCAGAACCAACGATCCAAGATTTCATCTTTCTATCCTCAGTTTCAGAAGCTCTATATCTTACGTGTAAGAATGGTCTCTTAGCGTTTTTACCCATAACTTGGTCATAAACAGATGTAGATCCAGCAGGAACTAAAACACCGTCAATAGCACCACCAACTAAACCACCTCTCATGGTAGCATCGTTTAAGTACTTCCAGTCAGACTTATAGAAGTCATAACCTCTACGGAATCCTGAGAAACCTAAGTTTAATGCCATATCAGTGTCATTATCGAATAAACCGAAAGAAGCACCTGAAGAACCAAAGTTGTTTTGCTTAGCTAACACGTCATCAATCTCGAAAGATAAAGCACGGTTAACAAATAAAACATTCTCTTCGATAGCACCTTGCTTATCTAAACGAGTTACAACAGCATCGATATCAGCTAAAGTCTCTAAAGAACCAGTAGTAGTGTTTCCTTCGTTCTCTACAACGTAGAATAAACCTTCAGATCCTTTGTTACCTAAGTCTCCAGCAGCAGCAATAGCTCCTGAGTTAGCCTCAGCAGGTACAGCTTCAATCATAGCAGTCTCTAAGTAGTCCTCGAAACGTAATCTAGTTTCGTGCTCTGATTTCAAGTACCATAAGTATCCTGAACCATTATCACCTTCTACTTCAACCCATCCGATTTGTGCCATATCAGAACCTGATACGCTATACTTATCTTTGATGATGATTGGAGTGTTCTCCTTATCGTCAAAAGGAGCTTCTAAAGCACCTTCCATTCCGTTAGATCCTTTTTTGAATTCAGATCCGTATACGAATACGTCTAAGTCAGTTGCACTGTTATCTCCACTTGATAAACCAGCTACAGCAGGTAATCCAGCAGCGTCATAGATAGCTACAGTAATAGTGTTAGCTGTAACAGCAGTAACGATTCCTTTAAAAGAAGCAGTAGCTCCGTTAGAACCATCAGATACCATAATAGTCTGTCCTTTACGGATAGCGTGTCCAGTGATGTTAATTACAACAGAATCATCTGTAGCAACTACAGCGTCATCTAAAGTAACACCTTCATATTTAATGTGTAATCTTCCTTGCTCAGACCATTTAATTAAGTCAGAGTTGAAAGGCATCTCAGCACCAACTAGTCTTAAGAAAGAACTAACTGATCTGTTACCATAACGCTCAAATTCTTTTTCATAAGTGTCAGGTAAATATTGATTTAAGAAATCAAAGTTTGTAATGTACGAACCAGGTGTTGCTACCTGGCTTGGAGTCGGAGTTAAACTCACGTTTCCGCCTATTGTATAAGCCATTTTTTTTGTTTTTTAATTGTTTAACGTTTTTTTATTTTTAATCCTCTACCACTGTCAGACTCTACAGCTCTAATCTTAATTCCAGATGAGTTTACGTTTTGTTGAGGTGCTGATCTAACATCCATATCTATATTTTTAGATGATCGAACAGAACTATCAACAGCATCAGCTCTACCTTTTTCATAAAAGTATGATGCCAACTTATCTGGGTTAATAGCAGCGCTTAAAGCCTTGTGATATCCAGCAGGATCTTTTATCATGCCATTGTCATCTAAATACTTAGAAACAAAGTTTGTGATATCAGATTGAACACTTTTTAATTCAGACGCTTCCCCTGGTTTGAAAACCAAACTTTTATCTCCGACATTGAACTCAAAACCTTTGAATTCATCATTGAATAGCTCTTCTGTCTTCTTTGAGAAGTAATCTGACTTCTTAGCGTTTTCCTCTTGAATATTACTTGACTGTGATATATATTCCTTGTAAGCATTGTATTGCTCTAACTCATCCTCGTTGACAGGAACCTTCGACTCGATAGGTACCTTATAAGTCTCCTTTAATTCGTTAAAGTATTTCTTTGCTTTAGCAAGTTCTCTTTTCTTTGCGATCTTCTTAGCCTTTACCTCAGAGTCTTCATCCAACTCCTCATCATAAGAAAACTTTTCACTCATAAGATACTCAATATCTTCAGAGTCTAAGTCATTCTCAGTAACGGAATAATAGTCACGCAATAATTGGTCTGGATTCTTCTGATCAAAATCCTCTTGAAGTTTCATAAAATCATTGATACCACGACCTGTTTCTTTCTTATACTTTAAGAAAGCAGAAACATCCTCAGGTAAATCAACATCAGCCTCTCTTTGAGCAAATAGTTCATCTACAGAGTTTATTTCTTTTTTATATCTATCCTTAATAAATGAAAGAACTTCCTCCTCACCGAACTGAGGAGCTTCTACTTCAGCTTGTTGCTCTTCAACAACATCCTGTTTTTCTTCAACTACTGTTTCCTCTTTTTGTTCAACAGCAGCCTCTTGTTTCTCTACTAATTCTGTTTCTACCTGTTGAACAGACTTTTGGTCTGGTCCAGAAACCTCTTTTACTTTTAATTCCATATTTAATTTGATTTACAGCGTAAAAATACGCATTAATATTATTTATTTATTTAACGAGGTTCAAACTCAGAAAGGTCAAACCCATCTAGTGTATCCTCGTTTGATTCAAAGTTTATAGGAGGTAAATCCTTCTTACGCTGCTCTATTAATTTAGACTGCTGAGTATTCTGTTTACTAATCCTATCGTCCTTAGCCTTCTCCTTCATGTCCTCTCTGTATTTAATTATATTTGCTTCAGCGCCTCTAAGCTGCATATTCATTTGGAACTCAATATTCATTAACTGAGTTTTTAATTCAGCTTCACCCCTTAACTTCTCTAAAGCAAACCCTGCTTCAGCCTGTGCTACCTGCATCTTAGACTGAGTCTCCATCTGCATTTTTTGAGCTGATATTTGAGCAGCCATCTGTTGTGACTGCATATTAGCCTCCTGTTGCTGCTGAACCTTTTGCATCTCGTATTCTCTCCTATCCTTCTCTTTTCTTTTTCTTTTTACCTTAAGTAACTGATTAGCTAACTTAACGTTCTTAACCTCTCTAATATCTATAGCGTCATCAAGATCAATAGCATCTCTAGATAAAGCAATCTGTATATTCTGTTCTAGCTGTTGTTTCTCTTCTTCATCAGGAGCCATCTCTATAAATATACCAAAGTCATATATATGTAAGCCCTTTATATCGTTTAAAAGGTTTACGTTATACTTTCCTATCTGCATTATGAACTCTTCCTTGTATGGATAATACTCTAATGCATCTGATACTCTACAGGATAACGCTACAGCTAAGTCTCTGCTTATATCTAAAGACCCATCTATTATGTGTCTTGTTGCTGTGTTGCTGTTTAGTGCCGCTAACTTTTGTAAACCTACTAATGAGTTTGGATCAGGCATTGAACCATCTCTCGCTTCATTAAGCCCTGTAACGTCACGTAACATCTGTAGGTAGTGATTGTAGCTACCAATAAGACTTGCTATCTTAGCCTGTCCTGAATTCTTAGATAGCTCTTGTATTGGAACACGAGCGTTATTGAACTCACCATCCTGTGTGTAGCTTCTACCTACAACAGAACCTGTTTGGAAGTAAAGCTTTAATGCATCCTCAGGAGAGTATGTAGCTCCGTTACCAAGGTCAACCTCGTTTAATCCGTCAGCATCAATAAATACACCATCTGGTACAACTTTTTGTATTACCTGTTGTAGCTTTAAGTGAGTCATTTGAATAAGGTCAGCGAAAGGAATCATACGTCTTAACAGTGACTCTATGTTACCCTTATACATTCTTGGAGCACAAGCAACGTAGTTTGGTAAAGCATTCTGAGATGAAGACTTAGGTCTTACCATATTCTTAGCAAGCTTCCAGTCTAGCACTATATTAGTACCCATAACCATCACTCCCTCGTACCAAACCTCTATCTTCTTCTCAATCTTTTCAAATCCTCTCTCCTCCATCATTTCTTGTGGTGGATTGAACTCGTCATCCTTCTCTATAACCTTTTCACCCTTCTTCTTATAGACCATATTCTTTGTGGTCTTATAGTTGAAGTATAGTAGTGTTACACTATCGTTGTTAAATAATGAGTTATCGTAGTACTGAGTAGAATGAAAGTAACTATGCCAGTCTTGACTGTACTTACCTATTGTCTTTAACTCTTCGTTTGTTATACTTGGGTCTATCTTTACAACCTCTGTAATTGGTACACTCTTTACCTCTCCCCAATAAAAACAATCAGAAAAGTTTGGATCCTCTGTGTAACTGTAAACAACATTAGCTGGATCTACATACTTCGCAACAATACCAGCACCTGGTTGGAACTCGTGCTTTGCTACACCTATACCTAGTGTAGTTAAGTCATAAAGAATTCTCTTCCTAGTGTCCTCGTACTTATTTTCAGCTAAAACTGTATTGATAGCAGCCTCCTCGGCTAGCTCTATTGAAGACTTGTAGTTAAGCTGCATATGCAGTTGAAGTTCTTCATCATTCTCAGGTATCTCTTCTGGAGCTGTACTAAACGCATCCACTCCAAAGTCATTCTTTATTTTAGTCAACAAATCCTTAGAGACCATATCAGCCTCTAGGTTATCTTGATATGAGTTTCTTTTTTCGGCAGACATAGCATCCTGAGCGTAAGCCTTTACCTCAAACATCCTGTCCGACATACCGTTAACTACTATATCAACAAACTTAGGTATGATAGGAACTGGCGTCCAATCTAAGTTCATGTATGACAGATCTCCATCTACAGCAATCTCGTTTTTATATTTCGCAACAGACTGCTCAGCTCTAGCGTATAACCTTAACTTATGGAAAGCATCCCATTGATTATAAAACTTAGACCCACCATTGTCACGTTTAAACCATTCATACTGAATAGCTTGACCTATTCTTAATCCAAATTCCTTTGTATTTTTCGTAGAGTCAGGTACGTATTGACTTGGGAAAGTAGACGGGTTGATAGATATTTTTACTTCTTTCATCTAATTATTTCGCTAAATCTTCCTTTATTATTATATCTTGCAAAGTTAATGCTTATTTTTGAATCTTTTTTAATGTCTTGATATGTATGTTTTTGCGTAGCCATAATAGCTAAACCTGAACTAATAGAGGCATCAAACTTTGTTCTATTGTTTATATCAAACCTTGCCCAGTCTTGAAGTGTCCTACTAAAGTACATAGAACCCATCTCATCACTAGACCTATAGTTACCCTCTGTGTCTAGTCCAACATACTTCTCTATATATGTTTCAATAGCAGATGCGTGTGCCTGCTTAACAGCCTCAGACGTGTTTGGCATACCTCCCAACTCTTTCTCTGTCTTAGAAAGGTTCCTTAATGGTTTGTCAGGTCTATTCATTGAATACTTCCTATAACCCCTGTTCTTAAAATGATACAGTAGCCTTGGTTTGTTATTCTCAGCAAGTATAGGCATACCATAAAACACACAAGCCATCAAAACATCCTCAAAGAATATTTCAGCGGTCTGAGGTCTTGCTACATACTCTAAAAAGAATTGATTCACAGGAGCATCGTCCATATGAAACTTAGTAAGTCCATGTAGAGCACCGTTAGATCCTCCTCCACCTACCGTTCCTGATATATCGTAAGAGTCACAACCAAACGCTCCAATATGCTCGTTACCAGGGAATTTCATACCGTTGCTAGTTATTATGTTATTCTGAAGCTTTTGGTTTGGTATCCAAGACACTAGGAATCTACCCCTATCGTCAGGAACCCAAACAACCTCTGTGTCCTTCTTACCATCCTTCCAGTGGAACGAACCCTTAACTAAGACCCTGTCTCTTATAAGGTTATCGTTATAGTCCATCTGCTGGTATATCTTCGTTAAGTTAAATATAGATGACTTACTTTCATCCCTAAACGCATGTGACTCTGTCCTAGGGAACTGTCTATAGAACTCGTTAAGTGCGTCTGGGTCATTCTTTAAACTAGCAACCTCATTATCCCAGTAGTCTATAGCTCCTCTCTTTATGTAATCACCGTTCACTCCTTCTATTGGTTTTGAAGGATTATCTAACACAGGGTTACCGTACCTATCTATAAAACCTTCTAGGTTGTACTCCATAGGTACGAAAAGTGAATATAGTCCGCTTTTAGTTTGACCATTTGCGTTTCTTGTTCTCGGATCTGAGTCGTAGTAAAGTTTCTTAAAATTTTCACCACCCTTATCTAAAGCATTTGACGTTGATCCCATCAAACACTTACCTATAATCCTACTACCTAATCGCAAACAAGTCTTTGTTACACGCCAGTTATTTAGTATATTATTAGGCTTGATCCATTTTCCTGATTCGTCATGAACAAGTAACTGTAGCTTCTCACCATCGTATGAGTTGTCATCAGTATTCTTCCAGTCTATTGTTGTGTCAAGACCAGCCATATCATCTGCATCGTCATACATGTTCTTCTTAGTAATCTTAGAAGCAGGAACACGATAAGCTAACTCAGTCTTAGGTTTATCCATACCATCCTGTATAGGCTTAAAGAAGAAAGGGTAATTGCTAGATATAGGTACAACCTTATCTGTAAACATCTTCTTTGCATCAGAACCTGTTTTAGAAAGTATTCCAACCCTAGAATTTTTTGCAAGTGTTGCTGTATTAACTGTTTCAGCAGAGGACATAAAAGAAAAACCTGAACGCCTTATTTTTAGGTATATCATACCAAAGCATCTAGGGTCAGCCTTACAAGCCTCCCAGAATATAAAGAATATTCTGTTTGCCTCACGAAAGTCTGGATGACCTACATCTATCTTTGTCCACTGCAGATACATATAATGTGTACCAGTAATGTATGTAGGAACTCCGTTATTATAGAACCAAAACCCGTGATCTCTTCTATCGAACTCCTCCTCAATATAATCAACCCAGTTGCTCTTAAATTCTTTAGGAGACTGATTCCATTGAAATATTGATTTTATTTTTTGTAGTGTTTTAGGATACTCGAATGGCTCCCAATACTGATCTGAATTCTTGCTACTCCTTTTGTGTACACTGTTAGGCTTAGATGGAAGTGCTATGTTAACACCATTAATATTCCAAATATCACCTATCGTACCATCCTTAGATATAACTACAACGTCATACTTTTCGTCATAACCATAGGAGAATGATCTTGCCTTATTCTTTTTTTTTATTACACCACTAGGTATAACATTATTTAGCTCTTCTTTCAGCAAAACTGTTCATATCTTTAGAGTTCTCAACACTGCTTTCTAGCATAGACCTCTCAGATTCTATTCTGTTTAGAATCTCAAAAGCATCGAATATAGCAAGCTTCTTTGATGCAGCAGCATTCTTTAGCCTGTCAGCAGCTATGTCTGGAGATAGGTCGTCATAATCATTCTTAATAATACCCTCCTTAGCAACCTTTATAAGTTCCCTAACAGCAACCTCAGCTGCCCTTATTATATCCTTCTTTATTTCTGTTGCATCCATGTTATCCAGTCTGTTCTTACTCTATACAACTTCTCTCCGTCAATATCAAACTCATACTCTGATTCGGGTTTAAATGAAACCCTGTCACCAACATTAACACCGTAAGATGTTAACGTATTGTTCGTGTACTTAACCTCACCAATCAAGGGTTGATTTGTTCCAGGGCTATGAACATAAAATTCCTCCTTAGGTATTGGCTTTATAAAGCAAAACTCTTCCTTAGACTTCCACACACCATCGTGCTTATACATATAGTACTGATAGTCATCAACAAGGAATAGATCACCCATTAAAAAACTCTTACCACTCTTCTGTCTTCCCTTCATGTCATAGTAGTACTTAAACACGTTATGATGAACAATAAGAGTGTCGCCAGGCTGTATATCTCCAGAATAATTTACAGGAGTAGAAACAACCTCAGCGTATCTGTTTGATACCTTGTGATCTTCTTGAGAGGTGCTCGTTATCAGGTCTATATCACCAATCTTTTTTATATTATCGTACCTGCGACCGTTCAGTGGACGCACAATAAAGTTTGTAGGAGATTTCATTAGAAGTTTATGTTATACTCTATTGATATAGGCATATTCTTGTTGAATTGTTTCCATAGGATAACCTCGCCCCTACGCTCTATCCATATACAAAAAGAATCTGACTCTTGAACATATTGAATTAAGTGAATCTTGTATTCACCGTTAAGAACATCTTGTCCGTGTATATAGTGCATGGAGCTAGACTTATAGTCTGATCCTATGGAAATTTTTCTTATATGCAAAACCTATACCTTTTCTTCTACCTCTGAGATTTCTCCGTCAGTTAAATTTACAGAAATAGGTCCGTACTCCTCTTCTAGTTCCTTCTGAAACTCTTGCAGCTCTGATTGGTTCTTAAAAATCTCACCTACTATTGCAGCCTTTTGAACCTCTAGTCCTCCAATCTGAGCTTGAAGGTTGTTTGATTTACCAACTAATTCTTGCAACTTCTTTAGTTGCTCTTCTTTTATTTTACTCATTTTAATTAAATTTTTATATAGCAAATATACAAATTATTTTTTTTACTCTACAGGGTCATCCGCCACGGTTAATGTAACTGATACAGGTGTAATCAAAGCGTTAATGTTATTCTCGATATTTTCTTCTATACTAGCAACCTGCTCCTCACCCAGAGCTTCTTTAACCCATCCTACAACATCGCTGTGTACTACAGTATCAAAAGCTGTAAAGTTAGATAGGTCCTCTGTATTTAAAGACTGTGTCCCTATATTAGTAACAGAATAAGGACTTCCGTTAGCGTCTACTTGGTCAGATGTTCCTGTTACTCTCCAGTGCACATTATACACTACGTCAGACTCTCCTGCGTGTGTTGGGTATGTGTCAACCGTTTTGCAATTCCAATTATATGTTATCATCTTCTTTTGTTTCTACTGTTTCTTCTGTTGCTAACCAATCTAATTCTGTTACGTCTTCGTTAGTAGGTGTAATTTTAGATTTAATACCTTTTTCAATAACTTCATTCATATGAGCTACAGGGTGATTTGCTTTTGCCCACTCGATAACCATAGCTTCAGTTAATGTTTCAATACTTGCAAAGTTTTCAGCAGATGGTGCTGGCACAGGGCAAGCTCCATTAAATGTGTGCGACTCTCCAGATTCTGTATCAGTCCCTGTGTAATCAAATTTAATGTGTGTAATCACATTAGACAATCCGTCTAGTGTTGGTGCTTTCTTTAAAGCCGTAATTTTCCAATCGTAAGTAATCATAATTTCTGTTTTTATTTATTTATTTTATTAACCATTTGTGAAGCACGGGTACATATAACGCCCCTGCTTCGTTTAAATTTGTATTATAGAACTTAGAAACAAGTAGTTGATATTGCTCTTCTGTCATTTCTTCTTTTTCCCAGATTGTATCTATAATAATTAAATCATATTTTTCTGTTGTAGTATATGTAAATATATCACCTTTTATAATATTTATAATAGGGTTTAAATGACCTGAATAAATGTTATAGTCAATAACTTCTTGACTAATTTCTAAAACATCAATTTTACTACATTTATTGACTTCAGATAATTCGTGGGGTATTAATCCAAAGCCTAACCCTGCTACTAATACTGAATCATAGGTAAAATCTTTAAAAGAATCTTTAAAAAACCCGGTACAAGAATCACATTTACCTAAAAACACAGAAGCATACGTGTCTCTGTTATCTATCCATTGTCCATTAGAAAACTTTATAAATGTAATACCTTCTGAGTCTTTATAAACATTAAATTCGCTACCTGAATAATCTTTCAAGTCTGTATCTATTATTTTCATATTGTTTTATTTAAAATTAACACAAGTAATAAGCAGTTACAACACCTGAAGAGTCTACTACAATTCTAGATCCTACATATCCTCCTGAATAGAAAGTTTGACCGTAGGTTCCCGCGGCATACGTTGTTGTACCTGCTGAATCACTATATACTGTGTCGCCTACAGCCGCTATAGTATTAGGGTCTCCATCGTGGTAAGCAACATTATTAGCTGTACCATAACAAGCAAAAGTACTTTTTGGTGTATTCACGGTTAAATGGAATGTAGTTAATGTTACAGCTCCGTAGTTTCTAAAATTCAATAAAGAGTTTTTGCTACCGGAGTAATTTGGATCGAATTTGCTAGCCACCGCGTCAGCAAAACAATCTACTAAATCATCAGTAGTAGGATTTACTTCTGTAACAACGTTTTGTAAAGTAAAAGTATTAGTATCCGGTACTGCCATTATAATCCTGCTTTTTCTAACCTTGCCTCTAACTCTGCAATTTTAGCGATTAATAAATCAATATATTTTACAGACTTAAATCCTTGGTTATCAGTGTTTACAAATTCAGGATGTTTTATCTCTAATTCTTGAGCTATAACACCCACCCTGTATTCTCCTTCATCGCTTTTCATCTCGAAAGACTTCCAGCTTATATCTATATTATCACACGATAAATCTTTTATTTTAGTTTTCTTTCTTTCATCTGATGATAATATGAAATTAGTAGCTGTCATTGTTCCAGCTGCTGTAATTACATTCACATTAGATGTACTAGCGGGGTTTAAGTAATACCCAGTGTTGT
>Ga0255752_10000604_pt1 | contig 43991 bp, 36 predicted proteins | sample 011ome_25_FD_179952 | JGI IMG/M metagenome (GOLD analysis project Ga0255752, IMG submission 179952) | Coastal salt marsh microbial communities from the Groves Creek Marsh, Skidaway Island, Georgia - 011512CT metaG (version 2) | ecosystem: Environmental > Aquatic > Marine > Intertidal zone >...
CCGCATTATCTAAAGAATCGCCTCGGTAGTACACAAAGTTATCGGCACTTGGATCGCGATAGGCGTTTTGATAGGCCGCATTCGATTGGCCTAGGGCTGTGCTGATTCGCTGGAGGTAGCTGCTGCTTCCCGTTGGGGTCCAATTTCGTTCTTCTGTGTCGTTCAAAGCATCAAACCCAACGTCCTGTGCCTCGCGAGCTCCAGAGGCATTGTCAAAGAATTCCGTGATGGGTTGAATCTCGCTCAGCAAGCCCCATTTCGTTGAATCCATACCAGATTTATCGCCATCAGCCGGAATACCATTTTCAAAGCTTTGGCGACCATCCTTCAAAATATCCTCACTTACACTTCCAAGGTTGAAGTACAGATCCCCACCATCAGGTGCGTTGTCGTTATCATAGAACGGATCCATCACCCAGAATTGGATAAATTCAATGTTTTGTTCTTCGAAGTTGTTGATTTGAAGAGGGCGCATAATTCCAGCCCAACGCGAGGCTGGATCTACCAGATTTCCATTGGCATCAATACCTTGACTAATACCTGCTAATCCCTCTACATCATAATTATACGGACCTCGCTGCGCAGGGTAATAGGCCAAATCAAACATCGCGAGGTTCCTCGCTTCATTTGTACTCAAACTATAATTCGGGAACACCTCTTTTACCAAGACCTCACGCATGCGTTGGTCCGAAGTAATCTCTGGGTCGTTCCGAATATTGTCAGGAACACTGGCTCCACCCGTGTATAAGGATGGATCAATGATGTACCATGCCAACTTTGCTCGGTTGTATCCGTACGCCAATTCGTTATTCAAGCTGCTTTCAGGAAACAAACCGTCTTGCTTCGCAGGTGTAGACGCAAGGTTCCAAGCGGTCAAACTTCGAAGGTCAATGGTGGTTTGAGAGCTTTCAAAGTCATCCAAATAGGTGGTTTCGGCACCGGTGATTTTAATACCACGGGGTGAGCCTGGAATCAGGTGAGCAAATTCACCTTTAAATTGAAGTTGCGACTTCTCTTTTGTCTCTATAAAAGGTAAGGCATCGACAAATCGGGTCAGATAGGGTGCTTCGTTACTGTAATTTGTATTCATCCCCCATATGGTATTCGAGATGGGCTCGTCGCCAATATTGACCTTTTGGGTCAGGGGTCGCTCGGTCAGATGCAACCAAGTACCACCAACGTTCAAATGATCATTAACCTTGTGATCAATTGCGGTTCCGTAGAAGGTTTTGGTCTGTACGTTGAATAACGTATTGTTTTCAAAACTCACCTTAATCGGTGAACCGGAATTCAACACGCCTTCGTTGATAATACGCACACGTCCGAGGGAATAATCGACCGTATAATCTTGATTTTCCGTTAAGGTTCGCCCTCCGGCCGTTACGGTTACCGATCCTTGCGGAATGTTGAAGGCACCCAAGCTAATCTCCGACCCACTTGCACTTTTATACTGACCGCGCAGGATGAATTTATTGAGCTGGGTTTGCTCCTGAGCACGGAACCGTGTACTGTCGTACAACGCCTGATACACATAGCGGTTTCGAGCTTTTTCGGTATCTAACTTATCGTATAGGTTGGATCCAAAAGGCTCAACAACAGGGAAGATAATACGCCCGCGTTGTTGGTCAATGGTAGTTCCTGGCACAAAGTCAAAAATCCCGTCTGGGAAAGGGTCATTATTGGTATTGAGTCGATCCAATTCCATAACCCCGATGAGTAAGGTATCACTCAAATTCCCATCCGGTAAAAATGGAATAGGAACTCCCGTTTCATCATTCATGTACAAGATGTCCATGTAGAAATCTTCGCGGTCCAATTGGTAGGCGTTCAGGGCGTAGATGTTTTTCATCATCAAATCCCAAGTTGGCATCCGTACGTCCAATACGGTACTCTTTAAGAGTTTTAGGATCAATGTTTTTGGCGGAGTCACCCCGTCGTTCGAAAACTCCCCAACTTGAAAGGTTCTCCCCGCCGCGGTGTATTGGAAGGCTACGGCAAGTACTTCGTCTTGATTCAAAGACTGGTTGAGGGTAATGTATCCCAACTGTGGGTGGACATTGTATTGATTGGGTTCTAATTTTCTTGCATTGGCCAATTCAACGTATTCCTTCGCTTCTAAGAATCCAGCGCTACTCAAATCCTGATTAGCCGTGGCAATATCTCTAACCCCAGGAATATCTGATTCTATAACCAGCGGATCTAATCGGTTGTTGGCATTGTTTGGGAAGCCATCTAGGTTTACGTTTCCCCCAGGGAAGATGCTCACCCCCGGCAAGCCCGAGGTATCGTTTCGGAATGCATAGCGCTCATCCGCACCCAAATCCATGAACGCAACGATATTGCGCAAATTCTGGGTTGCACTGCGCTCATTTGTTACCCAAACCTCAACCTTCGTGATTTGCACTGGCGAGGTGATCAGCGGCAAATGCTCCAGGTATTCTTCGTAATGATCACGGAAAAATTGGCTCAAGAAATAGTGCCTGTTCGCCTCGTACTCATCGCCCTGAATGTAAAATTCGGTAGTGGTCCCGCCGCTTTGCACGTTAATACTTTGGCTTTGCGAACGCTGCTCTGAAAACACCGTTGTGACCATGGTATTTCCAAATTGGAATTGCCCCTTAAGTCCAAAAAGACTTTGTGCACCGGTGATAAGGCTGCTGTTGAGGGGCATGTTAATGTTACCCATCTCCAATCGCTTGACGATATCATCCTCCTCCCCTTCAAAGTCGAGTTTCATCTTGTTATCAAAGGCAAAGGTGGCCTCGGTATCGTAGTTGATTCCCAATTCTAAGCGGTCTCCGATTTTCCCCTTAACATTCATTTGAATGCGCTGGCCAAAATCAAAAGCAAAGGTCTTTTGGTTTCGAACAGGGATACCCGGGTTTTGAACGTACTGATATTTTCCGCCAAAACGAATCTCCGCCATCCCTTGCGGGCGAATTTCAACTACATCACTTCCAAAGACTTGACCTAAGGCCTCATTTCCTGTCTGAATCTGGGGCACTAATCCGACATCATCGCGAGGACTATCTCCACTTGCATTGTACAAGGCACTCTTACTTCCAAAGTAATCCTGCATTTGCTGGTCGTACATGTATTGCCTGTACTGATCGGTAGTCCACACTTCTGGCGTTAAGAACAAGACATCACCGTACCGCTTGTAAACGAGGTAATTGCCAGAAATAGGATCGTATATAATCTCCCGTTGATAATTGGCGGGATCCGGTAAAGAAACCGCTCCCGTATTGCCTTGTGTAGTGGTAGTATCCGAATTATCTTGAGCAAAGGAGGGCATAGAAAGCAGCAATGCCACTACCATCAATCCGACCTTAAAGAATATTCCAGGAGTGCTTTTCATTAGAGCATTTGAAGTGCTTGACGAACCAATTCTTCCGTGCTGGCATTGGGATTTGACTTGAGCAATTTGTTCAGAATATTCTCTGTTTGCTTCGCAGTTATTCCTAGTGTGGTCAACGCGGCATGGGCTTCCGCTCTTGCTCCTCCATTCATTGCCACTGCTCCTTCTCCTGCAATGGCGGTTTTCGCCACCTTGTCTCTTAAATCAATCACAATACGTTGAGCCGTCTTGGCTCCTATACCCTTGACACCTTGAAGCGTGTGGGCATCTTCGCTCATTATGGCTTGCTCGACTTCGTTTGGAGCTAAAGAGCTCAGAATTACTCGGGCCGTGTTCGCCCCAACACCACTAACACTGATCAATAATTCAAAAAGTGCCTTTTCTCTTTGCGTGCTGAATCCATAGAGTTGCTGTGCATCCTCGCGAACAAGATGGTAGGTATATAGCATTCCTCCGGCTAAAGGCTCGATATCTGCATAGGTATTAAGGGAGATTTGAACATCATACCCTACTCCATTACAATCCACAACGACTTGCGTAGCAGTTTTAATGACATAATCTCCTTTGACGTAATAAATCATAGTTACGAACGATCTGAACCTATTTTAAACGAATGCTTCCCGCTTTTGGTATGCGCTAAAACGAAAAAAAGCCGCGCATGGCGCGGCCTTTTACCGATATAATGTCTTAATGTCTAACAATCAACTTTTTGAAAGAAGCGCCATCCAAACTGTAGAGGTAAACACCATTGCTGAGTTCGGCTACAGAAACTGCATTCTTACCCGGATTAAGTGCTTTTGTTTTCACAAGCGCGCCAAGCGTGTTGTAGATGTACAGTTGCGTAGATTTTGCCGTTTCAACGGTAATGTAATTACGAGCAGGATTTGGATAAATCTTATCTGTTGAAATTTGAACATCAACAGTTCCCATGGTAGGACCAGCACTAATCTGGACCCAAACGCTTAGACTATCACTTGGGTCTTTACCGTTGTAGAATACATAACGTGTGCTGTCTGTACAGGTTGCACTCGATGTAGGCGAGTAGACGTGACCACTGAAGTCATTTTTCTCATCACCAGATAGGATACTCACATAACCGATGCTCTGATCTACATCTGCACCGTAACAGTAATCCCAGCAGAAGTATGCGCTATCGTATGCGCAAGTTGGGCTGTTGTAAGCGCGACGAACGTATACCTCTAAATCTTCAGAGCTCGTGTTTTTCACTTTGATGTGGAAGCCATAATCGGCAACGGAAGTAGAATTCACTTCTACAACTGTGTCTTGCTCAACCACGGTCAAGGATTGGGCAGAAATATTCAAAGAGAAGATCGAAAAAACTAATAGGATAAGGAGGTTTCTCATGGGTTCTAATTTATCCCTCAAATATAAAGAACGCATTTCACAACTCACACATGAGTTTTTACATGTGTTTTTTTATTAAATTTCCACTTTCAAAAACACAAATGCATGAAAAAACTACTACTATCCTTAGCCGCCTTGTTCGCCGCAACAACTGCATTTGCACAGGGCCAAAGCACGATTTATTCGGAAAACTTCAACAACGGAATACCATCCGGATGGACGCAAGTAACGAATGCCACTGACGGTGGCTTCCAAGCTGGTTCAGCTTCTTCAGTAAGCTCTCAGTACTTTACCATCACTAATCCAGGTTCTAACATTGTTGCAACAAACGATGACGACTGTAACTGTAACAAGGCCGATGAGTACTTGATTACAGATACAATGGATTTGAGTAACTACTCAACGCTCCACGCTACATTTAAGAGCTTCTTCTACGGCGCTACCTACAGTGGTGCAACTGAAGCGGCTGAATTCTTATATACCACTAATGGCGGTTCTTCTTGGACTTCGTTGGCGGATATCAATCCAGCGGCTGATTGGACATCTCAGTGGATCGATATTAGCGCTGCTTGTGGAAACAGCAACGTTCAGTTCGCATTTAACTACCAAGATGGTGGCGGTTGGTTGTACGGTTTGGGCATCGATGACTTTGCCATCTTCGCACCTTACAACTTTGACGTTGCCGTTGAGTCTTTGGACATGTTCAGTACAGTTGGTTTGAACAATGCGCCTTTCACTATTGAAGGTACAATCACCAACTACGGGGGAACTACTATTTCTTCTTTGACATTGAACTATTCTGTTAATGGTGGCACAGCAGTAACCGATAACCTAACAGGACTTTCTATCGCACCTTACGCTACCTACAACTTCTCACACAACACCAACTGGAACCCAGGTTCTACGGGTAACTACACATTGGATGTTTGGGCGTCTGCATTGAACGGTGGTAACGACCAAAACAATAGCAACGATACGCTAAGTGCAGCAATTGAAGTGGTAACTGCAACAGCCGACCGTGTAGTATTAGCTGAGGAATTCACTTCTTCAACTTGTCCACCATGTGCAAGCTTTAACCCAGGCTATAAGCAGCTGTTAGATGCTAATGATGCAAACACCTCAGGTACGCAACTCGTTAGTGTGAAATACCAAATGAACTGGCCTTCTCCAGGTAATGACCCTGCCTACAATTCAGAAGGAGCTGCTCGTCGCGGTCTATATGGAATTAGTGGTGTGCCAGATGTAATATACTCAGGTGCAAACATCCCTACTAGCCAAGGTGCTATTGATGCAGTAATGGGTATTCCTGCATTGGCAGAGCTAAGTGCTGAATGGAGTGCTACGGGTACCTACATTCAGTGTGATGTTACTGCTGAGGCGCTAGGTAATTTAGGTAGCAACGTTTCTTTGCACATGGCGATGATTGAGAAAGAAATTTCACACAACGTACAGACAAATGGTGAAACTACCTTCTACCACGTATTCCGTAAATTCATGGACGGCTCAAACGGCCATGCCATGGGTACGATGACTGCAGGAAACACGTACACACACTACGCAAACTCTACTATCTCTGTAAATAGCGCTCCAGCTCAAGGATCTTTCGATTTCTGGGTAGGCGCAAACAACATGGACATCATTGTATGGTTGCAAGACATGAGCAATGGAGAGGTATTGCAAGCTACTTACGCTGAATACACTACTTCAAGTGTTGATGAAATGGAAAACTTTGCGAAGTACATCGCAATCTTCCCTAATCCAGCAAATGATGTTGCAGGTGTTGAGATCGAATTGATGGATCGTTCTGAGGTTGCTATCAACATGGTTAATGCCATGGGACAAACAGTTCTAGTTGATGCACAAACTTTAGATGCTGGTGTTCAGAAAATCAACTTGAATACTGAAAGCCTAAGTGCTGGTTTGTACTTCGTGAACGTTAATGTGAATGGCGTAAGCAAGACCTTGCGCTTGAACGTTGCTCACTAAGCACATATTTAGTTATTTTTACGGGGGACTTCGGTCCCCCGTTTTTTTTTGAAATACTTTTTTACATGAAGAACCTATTCACTGCCCTTGCAATTACCGCATTATCTGTAGTTGCCTTTGCCCAAGAAATTCCTTCCACTACCCTTAAGACATTGGATGGCAAACAAGTTGATATTCTTTCTCAAGTCAATCACGATGGACCGACAGTTATTAGCTTCTGGGCTACTTGGTGTAAGCCATGTATCAAGGAATTGAATGCCTTCATGGACTATGCCATCGACCTTGAGGATGAGTTCAACCTTAAAGTATTGGCCGTTAGCATCGATGATACTCGAAATTCATCTCGAGTGGCACCTTTGGTAGAAGGGCAAGGTTGGGAATACAATGTATTATTGGACGAGAATCAAGATCTCAAACGCAACCTAGGCATTGTAAATGTGCCTTTTACACTCGTATTAAACAGCAAAGGTGAGGTTGTATGGAAACATAGCGGCTACTCTCCTGGAGACGAAGAACACTTGGCAGAGGTAGTTGAAGAAGTTGCTGCTGGCCGCACACCAAGTCACTAATGATGGTAAAGCATTTACTTTTCGGAGCAGCCTTGCTATCAATGGTGCCAACCTGGGCGCAAGAACAGCACGGTGGACAGCTTCATGGAAATTTCCAACTCGACGGTCAATGGTACCTGCGTGATGAAAATATTGATCCTACCGGAGAGTTCTATCCTGATGAGCGCTTCTTGGGTCAAGGTTATGCCAATTTCATTTATTCCGATGGTGATTTTTCTGGTGGTCTTCGTTATGAGAACTACCAAAATGTTATGCTCGGTTTTCCAGAAGGCTATCGCGGGGAAGGTATTACGTATAGATTTCTACGATTCAAACAAGATAATATCGACGTAACCGTTGGTAGCTTCTACGAGCAGTTCGGATCGGGAATGGTATTTCGTTCCTATGAAGAGCGCGGTCTTGGCTATGATAATGCCATGGACGGTGTCCGATTAAAATTTAATCCCGCTAAAGGAGTATACCTTAAAGGGATCTTAGGCCGTCAGCGATTCTATTTTGAAAAAAGCCCTGGCGTAGTACGTGGATTTGATGCCGAGCTGAACTTGAGCGAGCGCTCAACAGTGCTGACTGATAAAAACATTTCTTGGACCCTAGGAGGAAGCTTCGTAAGTAAATATCAACGCGGTAATGATCCGTTTTTAGTGCTACCAGAAAATGTGGCAACAGGTGGTTTTCGCACGCAACTTATCACTGGACCGTGGGCTTTTGATGCGGAATGGGCTTACAAAGCAAATGACCCTAGTGCTGACAATGGCTACATCTACAAGGATGGAAATGGCTTCATCACACATTTGAGTTACAGTAAGAATGGCCTAGGTCTAATTCTTGGCGCTAAGCGCATCGACAATATGAGTTTCCGCAGTGACCGCAATGGGACAACCATCGATATGTTGATCAATTACTTGAGCCCAACGGCGCAGGTCCACACCTATGCGCTACCCGCATTGTACCAGTACGCGACTCAAATCAATGGCGAAGAGGGCATCCAATTGGAAGCCAATTACCGATTCAAACGCAACACAAAGCTGGGCGGGAAATACGGCACGCTACTAAGTGTGAACTATTCACTTGCCCAGAGCATCAATAAAAACTATGTAGATCCAAGTAATGATACCCTCCGTACCATTCAAGGCTACTACAGCGATGTAAACCTCCGTGGTGAAATCCCTTACTTCCACGACCTCAATATTAAGGTGAGCCGAAAAGTGAGTCGTGAGTTCAAATACACCATGACCTACTTGAACCTATTCTACAACCGCAGTGTACTTGAAGACGGATTAGGGGACGAAGCAATCTTAAACAATTTTGATAATCAAAAGCTACTCGATGCCAATGTCTTTATTTACGAGGGCTTGCACAAAATCAAAAAAGGGCATTACCTGCGCAACGAATTGCAGTGGCTCAACACTCAAGATGATCGCGGCAGCATGGCCATGGCGCTACTAGAATATAGCATAGCACCGCATTGGTTTTTCAGCGTTCAAGACATCTATAACTACGGTAATCCGGACGAGACCCAGCGATTGCATTACCCGCTCGCTTCGATTGTTTATACCGAAGGTACTAGTCGTTTCCAGCTATCTTATGGACGCCAACAACGCGGAATTTTCTGTGTTGGTGGTGTATGTCGCGTAGTTCCACCATCGAATGGGGTTAGTTTCTCACTCACCACAAGCTTTTAAGCATGAAAAAAGTAATAGCACTTGTTTCGGCCCTAGCACTCCTATTCGCACTTCCACAGTGTGATGTTATTGACCAACCGTTCAAAGGAGGCACTATTGATACCACAAGTTCTTCGCAACAACGCAATGTGCTCATTGAGGATTTCACTGGACACCGTTGTAAGAATTGCCCTAAGGCCTCAAAAGAAATTAAAAACCTAGTGGATGCCTTTGGCGACGACCGTATCATCGGCCTAGCTATACACGCAGGGCCAGGTAACTTTACAGGCACCAATACCGACTACCCGACTGACTTTACAACTCAAGAGGGCAAAGCCATTCAGAACTTCTTTGGCACCAACTTTTTACCGGTCGGAATGGTAAACCGTGAGAATTGGACAGCTTCAGGAAATGGGCATTGGTCTAACTACGCGAATTGGCCCACATTGAGCGCAGAAGCTATGGACAGCACATTGCGCATCGCACTTGAAGCTACCGCCACTGTGAATGCGGGTGAATTGAGTGTTTCAGCTGAAGGATACCCACAAGTTTCCATCCTTAAAGATTTAAGCATCGCAGTCCTCATAAAAGAGAGCAATATTGTGAGTCCGCAATTAATGCCGGACGACACACGAGATTCCGATTACGTTCACATGAACGTATTACGCGACTACGTAACGGATACCTGGGGTGATGATTTTGGAACGAGTCCTATGGTAAAAGGAGATACCCTAAGCGGTACCTATACCCTAGCTTGGAACAACGCTTGGGTAAAGGACAATAGCGCTGTGGTGGTTTATGTTTTCCATCCTGACAACTACCGCATTCTCCAGGTAATCGAGGTACCCGTTAATTAATTGGCATAGCTACTACTCTGGCTTCTTAGCGAATCTCAAATTGCGCTTAAACCCTTCGTAGCCAGTTCTGCGGATGGCAGAGCCTTGCATGATTTCATCCCAAAGTTCGTGGGTGATTTCTTCCCATTCCTCCCAGCTATGCTTACCTACAGACTCCCGCAATGTAAAATCGGGTTCATTAGTCGGCTTAGCAAATCTGTTCCAGGGACATACATCTTGACACACATCGCATCCATATACCCATTGATCCATTTTATCCTGAAATTCAATGGGTAATGCCTTCTTATATTCAATGGTTAAATAACTAATGCATTTATTGCTATCTACAACCGTAGGCGCAACGATCGCCTGGGTCGGACAAGCATCCATGCAAGCGGTGCAACTGCCGCAGTGATCTGTACTTGGCCCGTCTGGATCAAGCTCCAAATCCACTATCAATTCACCAATAAAGTAGAAGCTACCCGACTTTTTACTCAGCAACAAGCTGTGCTTACCTATCCATCCCAAACCACTCCTTCTGGCCCACGCCCGATCCATTACAGGAGCACTATCTACAAAACCACGCCCATGCACCTCCCCGATTTCCTCGTGTATTCCTTGAAGCATTCGCTTTAGTTTTCCGCGGATGACTTTATGATAATCGCGGCCATAGGCATATTTTGAAATCTTCGGGGTCCCCGTTTCCTGCGTTTCCTCAGGAAAATAATTCAAGAGTACGCTAATAACTGATTTCGCACCAGGCATCAACTTTCTGGGGTCGAGGCGTTCATCGAAATGGTTTTCCATCCACTTCATATCACCATGATAGCCGTGTTTGAGCCACTGCTCTAAACCAGTCGCCTCCTCCTCTAAAAAATCAGCTTTGGAAATTCCACATGCCATGAAGCCCTGCTCCTTCGCTAGTTGTTTAACTATGGCTGTGGCCCTTGAGCGGTCCATGAATTAAAAAAGGGATCCGGTCGACCCTTTGTTTTTGTTGTTCTTCCCTAGGTGGTGGTACGCCTTCTCGGTAACCATTCTTCCCCTTGGCGTTCGCATCATAAATCCTTCCTTGATAAGGTAAGGTTCATAAACCTCTTCGATAGTCTCACTCTGCTCGCCAATTGCCGTACTAAGTGTATTCAATCCCACGGGTCCGCCAGCGAAATTATCGATCAAGACATTAAGAATTTTATTGTCCATTTCGTCCAAACCACTACTATCCACGTTGAGTGCATTCAAACCAAACTCTGCAATAGCTACATCGATACTGCCATTACCTTTTACCATGGCAAAATCGCGCACGCGTCGCAACAACGCATTCGCAATACGTGGCGTACCTCGCGAACGGCTAGCAATACGAATACATGCTTCATATTCAGCGGGCACATCGAGAATCTCTGCCGAGCGGTCCACAATTGTACTTAGCAATTCTACATCGTAGTACTCCAGACGTGCATTGATACCAAAACGTGCCCTTAGCGGCGCTGTAAGCAGTCCTGAACGCGTCGTAGCACCAATTAGTGTAAACGGATTCAGACCGATCTGAACACTGCGTGCACTAGGGCCAGAATCTATCATGATATCGATCTTGAAATCCTCCATCGCACTGTAGAGATATTCCTCAATTACAGGCGATAAACGATGAATCTCATCAATAAAAAGGACATCATTAGGCTGAAGTCCTGTCAAGAGCCCCGCCAAATCCGACGGCTTGTCCAAAACCGGACCTGAAGTAATCTTAATCCCAACACCCAATTCATTAGCGATGATGTGACTTAAGGTTGTTTTACCCAACCCTGGAGGGCCATGCAGGAGGACATGGTCCATTGCTTCATCACGCATCTTGGCGGCCTCAACAAAAATTTTGAGGTTCTCCAATACCGCGGCTTGGCCCGTAAAGTCATCAAAACTTAGGGGACGCAACTTGCGCTCTATTTCGCGCTCGGTGTTTGAAAATTGAGATCCGGTCGGATCGAGATGCTCGTTCATAGTACTACAAAATAGCACAAAAAATCCCCTTGCCGAACGGCAAGGGGATCTGAGTTTTACAAAGCTTTTCCTTAGTGACCGCTTTCCTCGCCTTCTGCGAGCGGAACGTTCTGAGGAATGAAATCTTCTTCGGCCCCTGGCTTAGAGTAATCGTAAGCCCAACGGTGAACCACTGGGATTGCTCCTGGCCAGTTTCCGTGCAAATGCTCTACTGGAGTAGTCCACTCAAGAGAGTTTCCTTTCCAAGGGTTTTGAGATGCCTTAGGTCCTCTCCAAATGCTGTAGAAGAAGTTGAAGATGAAGATCAACTGAGCGATACCACCAATGATGGCAAAGTAGGTGATCAAGACATTGATATCTGCAAGGTTATCGAACATTGGGAACGCCGTGTTGCTGTAGTAGCGACGTGGAAGACCCGCCATACCTAAGAAGTGCATTGGGAAGAACACACCATATGCAGTGATGAAAGTCAACCAGAAGTGTGCATACCCCATGGACTTATTCATCATACGACCGTACATCTTAGGGAACCAGTGGTAAACTCCTGCGAACATTCCAAAGATGGCGCTAAGTCCCATTACAATGTGGAAGTGGGCTACTACGAAGTAGGTATCGTGTACGTTGATATCTAGTGCGCTATCCCCGAGGATAACCCCTGTCAAACCACCCGTAACGAACGTACTTACCAAACCGATAGAGAACATCATCGCTGGCGTATACTGGATATTACCTTTCCAAAGTGTGGTGATGTAGTTAAACGCTTTCACCGCCGATGGGATCGCAATCAACAATGTTGTGAACGTAAATACCGAACCTAAGAATGGGTTCATACCTGTAACGAACATGTGGTGACCCCATACAATGAAGCTCAAGAAGGCAATGGCCAAAATTGAACCCACCATCGCGCGGTAACCGAAGATTGGCTTACGAGAATTGGTCGCAATAACTTCAGACGAAATACCCAATGCAGGCAATAGGATGATATATACCTCAGGGTGTCCTAGGAACCAGAACAAGTGCTGGTACAATACTGGAGAACCACCGCTGTAGCTTAACACCTCACCACCCATGAAAATATCACTTAGGTAGAATGACGTGCCCAACAATCGGTCAAACATCAAAAGAAGTGCAGCACTCAAAAGTACTGGGAATGATAACACACCTAATACAGCGGTTACGAAGAACGCCCAAATGGTCAATGGTAGACGCGTCATGCTCATACCTTTGGTACGCATGTTCAATACCGTTACGATGTAGTTCAATGAACCTAATAGTGACGAAACAATGAACAAGGTCATTGAGATCAACCACAAGGTCATACCTGCTCCAGAACCTGGCATCGCCTGTGGCAATGCTGATAGTGGTGGATAAACCGTCCAACCCGCTGCTGCAGGTCCTGATTCAACGAACAATGACACTACCATGATCACAGAACTCGTAAAGAAGAACCAGTACGACAATGCGTTCATGAAACCAGAGGCCATATCACGTGCACCAATCTGCAATGGAATAAGTAAGTTCGAGAATGTACCCGATAGACCTGCTGTCAATACAAAGAATACCATGATGGTACCGTGGATGGTTACCAATGCTAGGTAAATATTTGGATCCATTACACCATCCGGTGCCCATTTCCCTAAGAAGAACTCAAGGATTGGGAAGCTTTGCTCAGGATAAGCAAGCTCTAAACGGAAAAGCATAGACATCATTACACCGATGATCCCCATGATCATACCTGTAATCAAGAATTGCTTACCAATCATTTTGTGGTCCATCGTGAAGATGTACTTCGTAAAGAAGTTCTCTTTGTGGTGGTGCTCCATCAAATGGTCTTGAAAGTGATGATTTTCTGTCGAATTGGTTGACATAGTACTCCTTATTAAGTCTTAATTACAAAGTCTCAGCGACGGTTTTCTGTTCCTTAAGCCATGCATCGAATTCATCTTGTGTTTCGACGATGATGTCCATCTGCATGTTGTAGTGCGCAGCACCACAAATCTTATTACATAGTAGCACGTAATTAAAGTCCCACACATCCTCACCTTTTGCGGTACGGATTGCATTTACTTCTTCAACGTGGTTCTTAACTTTTTTGTTCTGACGAATTTCAGCTGTTGTGATCGAAGGTGTGAACTGGAAATTCGTGATGGCACCTGGCACACAGTTCATCTGTGCACGGAAATGCGGGAAGTAAGCAGAGTGGATAACATCCTGCGAGCGGAACTGGAACAATACTGGCTTACCCACAGGCAAGTGCAATTCCTTAGTTACAATGTCATCAGCGGATGCTGCATCCTTCGTATCCACACCCACAATGTTTGCTCCTTCAATATCATATACAGAAGCGAAGCCAAGTGCATTATCACCACCGCTGTAACGCGCCGTCCAATTGAACTGCTGTGCATATAGTTCGATAACGATAGGCTCTTCATCATTTTCTGGCATCATCAATGTGCTCCACACATTCAAACCCCAGATGATCAAAACCGCTAATGCCAACGCTGGTACACCCGTCCAGAACAACTCCAATTTGTTGTTGTGCGCGTAGTGAACCGCTTTAGTTCCTTTCTTACCACGGTACTTGTATGCGAAGTAAAAAAGAATCGGCTGTACGATGAAGAACACAATGTTGATGATCAACATACTTAGGTTCCACAATCCGTCAATCTCTGAACCGTGCTCAGAAGATGGCTCAGGTAGGGTATGGTAACCCCAAACAATGTACATTACTACAACACTGATTACGAATCCCATACCAACAAGCAACATCAATCGACCTTGCGTATCGTTATCCTTTTCGCTTACCTCATTATCCTTACCTCCTTGGATTTCAGAAGAAACTTCTGAAATGCGCATTACTTGCACCAAGGTTAGAATGGCAAGAACTACTAAAACGATGATTGAAACTGTATTCATTCTTTAGTCTCTTTTTCTAGTTTATTGTTGGAAGTGCTTCGATTCCGTAATCATTGGGTGATTCTTGTGCAACAATGGTGCTGCCGCTAGGTTGCGGAACATTACGTAAATGAACAAACCTGCAAAGAATAGTATTGGCCCCAACTCTAGTAAACCAAACCCATATTGGTCACCAACAGTGCCTGGCATAATCATTACGTAGTGATCCATGTAGTGACCTACCAAAACAAATACTGCTGCCATCACTAGGGTTCCAGGAACACGTTTCGCTGGACGGCTTAGAATAGCCAATACAGGGAAGATAAAGTTCAATGAAAGCATAGTGAAGAAAGGCACTTTGTACTGATCCCAACGTTGCATGTAGTATGTTACCTCTTCTGGAATGTTCGCATACCAGATAAGTACAAACTGCGAGAACCATAGGTACGTCCAGAACACAGAGAATGCGAACATGAATTTACCTAAATCGTGTATGTGGTTATCATTCACCCACTCCAACAAGCCTTTTGACTTCAAGTACAAGGTGACGAGAATGATCGCTGCAAAAGAGCTCACGAACATACCCGCGAAGGTGTACCATCCAAATAGTGTAGAGAACCAGTGTGTGTCAATGCTCATGATCAAATCCCAAGCAGAAGTAGATGATGTTACCGCGTAGAATACAGTGAAAATGGCTCCTACTTTACGGTTCTTGTTCCACATTGCGACACCATCGCCTGAATCAGACAACAACGAATTCTTACGCAACATTCTCGCTGCCCAAACCCATCCGGTGATATAAATTAAAACACGTACAATGAAGAAGACAGGACTGAGGAAGCCGCGCTTACCTGCAATGATTTCATCATAATTCTCATGGCCTTCAACATTAATACCTTCAACCATCCAGTGGAACATATGGTGTACATGGCCAAGACCTAAAAGAGTGATCACTAGAATCACCAAAAGAGGAATAATGATCGTGAAAGCCTGTGCTTCCATCAAACGCAATAGACCTGCCGACCAACCAGCTTGAGCAATATACTGAATACCCAAGAAGAACAATTGTCCCAATCCTAGTCCTAAGAAGAATATAGCTGCCACATAAAGTGCACTCCATGGACGGTTTTGTTGTTGGTGATGAAGGTGCTCAGCGTGTGCATCGTGTGCTGCATGAGCATCATGTGCTTCTTCACCGTGCGCTTCGTGAGACGCATGCTCATCTGCATGTGCATCATGTGCTTCTTCACCGTGTGCTTCGTGAGACGCATGCGCATCATGCGCTTCTTCAGCATGTGTGTCGTGACCCGCATCGGCATGCATTTCTGTTGCATGAGCATCGTGTCCGTGATCTGCCTCGTGAGAAGATGATCCATTCAAGGCAAATCCGATGATCCAAAGGATGGCTCCTACCACAGTAAGACCGATTGCCAGTTGTTTTGCTTTAGTTGTAAACTCGAACATTCTCTTCAGCGATTTTATTCTTGATCTTCTCTAAGTTTCACAACGTAACGAACAATTTTCCAACGTTCGTCATACGTTAATTGTGATGCATGTGATCCCATGATTCCTTTACCGTGCATGATTACATGGTACATTGAACCAGGTGTGATATCACGATCTTTGTAAGCAGGTACACCTAAGATTTTCTCTTGTTGCACCAAATTTCCGTTACCATCACCTTTTTCACCGTGACAGTTCACACAAAATGTGGTGTACAATTCTTTGCCTTCGCTCAATGCGTCCTCAGTCATGAATGCCTCAGGCATCATTAAACCCGCCTTCGCTGCATCGTAGCCTTCATTTGTATTTGCATACTCATAAGGATGATATCCTCTAGCTACGGTGCCCTCAACAGGAAGCTGAGCGCTCAAGCCATTTGCGAACTGGTAGGCCGGTTCGTATGTTTCCAAAGAAGGACTCGTGTACATGTCGTCCATGTACGTGTAGCCTGGGGTCGATTTATCGAGGTTACAGCTCGCCATCATAGCGCCTGCTGCCAATAGTAAGAGTGTAGATAAACGCTTCATGCTTAGGCTTCGATTTTTGAGATTTCTAATGCACCCAATTCCTGTAGCTTCTTGTTTAATTCAGCTTCATCGCCTTCCAATTCTACTTCCATCAAGAAGTGATCATCGGTTGTACGTGGATCTGGGTTCTGTGCTTTAGCCCCTGGGTAAAGTCCATTAACTGCGAAGTACGACCAACACATCAAGTGTGCTGCGAAGAATACAGTCAACTCGAACATTACAGGAACGAACGATGGCATGTTTAGGAACCACATCGAATTTGGCTTACCGCCAATATTTTGTGGCCAATCCATAATCATGGTATAGTAAGTCAACCAAGAAGCGAAAAACAAACCAGTCAAACCGTAGAAAAATGCTGCGGTACTAAGACGGGTTCTTTTTAGCCCCATCGCTTCATCCAACCCGTGGATAGGGAATGGAGAATATACTTCACTAACGTGAAATCCGTTAGCACGTAGGTCCTTTACAGCGCTCAATACGATATCATCGTCATTGAATAGCGCTCGAACGATTGGATTATGTTTAGTGTGCCCCATGTTCGTCGTGGTGTTTTTTGAAGTTTTCGCCTGAAGACTTCAAGATGGTTTTCAATTCCGCTTGAGCGATCACTGGGAACGTTCTTGCGTATAGGAGGAACAATACAAAGAAGAAACCGATGGTTCCAATGTAGATACCGATATCAACGAATGTTGGTGAGAACATTGACCATGATGATGGCAAGTAATCTCTGTGGATAGAAGTAACGATAATCACGAAACGCTCGAACCACATACCGATGTTAACTACGATTGAAATCACGAAGGTGAAAATCAAGTTTGTACGCAACTTTTTAGACCACATAAACTGCGGAGAGAATACGTTACAAGTCATCATAGACCAGTATGCCCACCAGTAAGGCCCCGTTGCTCTATTCAAGAAGGCATATTGCTCGTATTCAACACCTGAGTACCATGCAATGAAAAGCTCAGTGATGTACGCAACACCTACGATCGATCCCGTAACCATGATTACGATGTTCATCATTTCGATGTGCTCGATGTTGATGTAATCTTCCATCTTGAAGATCTTACGTACGATCAAAAGAAGTGTTTGTACCATAGCAAATCCAGAGAAGATCGCACCCGCAACGAAATACGGCGGGAAGATGGTGGTGTGCCATCCTGGGATTACCGATGTTGCAAAGTCAAAGGATACAATGGTGTGAACAGAGAGTACAAGTGGAGTAGCAAGACCTGCAAGTACCAAAGAAACCTCTTCGAAACGTTGCCAATGCTTTGCTTTACCCCCCCATCCGAACGAAAGGAGTTTGTAGATGTGCTTCTGTACTGGGTTGATTGCGCGGTCGCGAATCATCGCGAAATCAGGAATCAAACCTACGTACCAGAATACCGTACTTACTGTTAGGTAGGTAGAGATCGCAAATACGTCCCAAAGAAGTGGTGAGTTGAAGTTTACCCAAAGTGAACCAAACTGGTTTGGAATTGGCATAACCCAATAAGCCATCCAAATACGACCCATGTGGATCAACGGGAAAAGACCCGCCTGGATTACCGAGAAGATGGTCATAGCCTCCGCAGAACGGTTGATTGCCATTCTCCACTTTTGACGGAAGAGAAGTAGTACGGCTGAAATCAAAGTTCCGGCGTGACCAATACCTACCCACCAAACGAAGTTGGTGATATCCCAGGCCCAATCAACGGTCTTGTTCAATCCCCAAACACCAATACCTGTTCCAATGGTATATAGGATGTTTCCTACACCCCACAAGAACATGACAAAGGCAATTGAGAAGGCAATCCACCAAGCGCGTGGTGCCTTAGATTCTACAGGTTTCGCAATATCATTGGTGATGTCTGAGTAAGACTTGTCTCCAAGAATAAGCGGATTTCTAACAGGCGATTCGTAATGCATGTCGCTTTCTTATTTATTAGGCCTTCTTGTTTCTAACTTTAGTCTGGTAGAAGATGCTTGGCTGAGTTCCAACTTCCTCCAAAAGGTGGTAAGCACGATTCTCTTGCTTGAGATGACTTACTCTACTATCTGGGTTGTTGACATCACCGAAGACAATGGCTCCAGAACCACAAGCTTGCGCACAAGCAGTAGTGAATTCACCATCTGTCAACATTCTACCATCCTTCTTCGCTTCTAGTTTACCCAATTGGATACGCTGAATACACAAAGAACATTTCTCAATTACACCGCGTGCACGAACAGTCACATCAGGATTCAATACCATACGGCCGTAATCATCTTGTGCTGGGTTCACATCCGTGAACTTCTCGTTTGCCTGGTAGTTGAACCAGTTGAAACGACGCACTTTGTATGGACAGTTGTTTGCACAGTAACGAGTACCAATACATCTGTTGTAAGCCATGTGATTCAATCCTTCACGAGAGTGAACGGTTGCACCTACAGGACAAACTGTCTCACATGGAGCGTGATTACAGTGTTGACACATTACGGGTTGGAAAACTACAGAAGGGCTCTCTGATGGAACCTCCATCTTGGCATATTTTTCTATAGCTCCGACGCCTTCCTCTTTTGCTACCTCCTTAGTCATATCTGAAGAGTAGTAGCGATCGATACGCAACCAGTGCATATCGCGGTGACGACGAACTTCATCTTTACCTACAACAGGCACGTTGTTTTCCAATGAACAAGCAACCACACAAGCACCACAACCTGTACATGAGTTCAAGTCAATAGACATGTTCCACATGTGTGACGTCTCGTGATCGTGATCGTCCCAAAGGTTCGCTTCAAAGGCACTTAGTGGACCTTTGTGTGTTTCAAACGTTGGCGTTTCATTCCACTCAGCAGCGTTGCCATTTAGGAAAGTAGGGAGATTGATTTCGTTTACAATCTTGCGGCCCATCATCGTATGTGCCAACTGCACTGATGCGAAACCGTGCTCTACTTCTGTAGCAACTACTTCTGCTTTAGCGTAAGTAGCGGTTGTAGCAAGCAATGCATTTGCATTCACACCTACTCCATTACCGACCTTACCAACAGATTCGCGTCCAAAACCAACAGCTAGACCTACAGATCCTTGCGTTTGTCCTGGCTGAATCCATACCGGTACGTTTTCCAAAGTCTCGCCATTAACGGTGATGTTCACGGTATTACCGTTCATTGCACCATTTGATTGTGCATAGTTCTCTACGCCGAGTGCCACTGCATCCGCAGCTGACATCACCAAGTAGTTGTCCCAAGATAAACGCGAGATCGGATCTGGCAATTCGTAAACCCAAGGGTTATTTGCATTCGACCCAGCACCCATACCAGTTTTAGTGTAGGTGTAGAATTCTAGGCCTTCAATTGGAGCACTTACCTTAACGTCCGAAAGATCTACAGGAACTTCTTCATATAGCATTTTATCGGTAGTAGCAAAACCGTCATGCAACAATGCGTTCCATGCTTTTGCGTTACCAGTAGTTGAAGCGCTTGCTTTAATCAATTCGATGGCACTTTCAGAACCGCCAGCTAAACCATTCACGATTTCAACTGCGCTCTTGCTGTCGAAAAGTGGGCTAATGGTCGGTTGACCTACTGCATAAACGCCATCTACAGGTACAGCATCCGTCCAAGCCTCAAGGTAGTGGCTTAATGGCAGTGCAACTTTAGCTTTAGACGCAGTTTCGTCAGCACGATCTGCAACACTTACTAGGTTCACTTTATCAGCCATTTCAGCCATCTCTGCAGAGAAGTACAATACGTTACTATCAAGAGTAACGATAGTATCTACCGCACCAGCTTTGACATCTGCCAAGAGCGCATTGAAGGCGCTATCAGAACCTGTTGACGTGTATTCTAGTGTTGTGGTATTGAACGCTGCTGAAGCAAGTAGTTCATTCGTCTTAGCAGCCAATTTTTCTGCAGTTGCAGAATTCAAGCCGTTCAACAATAAAGCGCCTGAACCAGCATTTACTAGCTCCATTGCAGCGTTTGCAACTGAAGCCGCGATGTCCTCGCGCAAAGCTGGAACTGCAACTTTATCAGCACCCGTAGCAGCAGCTACTTTATTATATATGTGTGCAAGTACTGTTTCGTACTCGCTCATTCTTGCTTTGATACGTACATCAGCGTTTGAACCTGATAGACTCAAACCTGCTTCGATTTGTACGTGATGTAGCATACCTTCTCCTGGCTTGCGCGCTGCAGCGTAGGCACCATTGAGGTTTTCACCACCCCAATCCCCTAGGAAGTCTGCTCCTACGGCAACCACGACACTGGCTTTATCTAAAGAAACGGTTGGAAGACCACGGCGACCCGTTAGTGTTTCATAAACATCTGCACGAGCACTCTGGCTTACTGCATCAACACTAACGTGACGCAACCCTAGTTTTGAGATGGCAGTTTTCAGCGCTGGGCTGATTACTGAACCACTCACCAAAACACTATTTTCCGACATCAATGCTCTAGCCGCTGCCAATGCATCTCCCCAAGAAGCTTCAACACCGTCTACCATTGGAGCGTGCATACGAGCGCCGTCGTACAAACTCAATACCGAAGATTGTACACGTGCGTTTGTTGCCCCGTTAAAAGGTGCATCTGTATTAGGTTCGATCTTAATAGGACGACCTTCGCGTGTTTTCACCAAAACTGAAGCGAAATCGAAACCATCGTAAGATACCGAAGCATAGTAGTTAGGTAAGCCCGGTGTCAAACTATCTGGTTTAACTACGTAAGGAATGCTCTCAACAATCGGCGCCTCACAAGCCGCCAAAGTGGCTGCTGCAGTTGAGAAGCCCATGAATTTCAAGAAATCTCTTCTCGAAGTTTCTCCTTCGGCCAACTCGTCTTTTCCGAGGAAATCTGCTTGGCTGATCTCGTTTGAGAATTCGTTTTGAGCGAGCTTTTCTGCGAGTTCTGGATTAGATTGATCCTCAATCCCTCTCCAATATTTATTGTTCTCAGTCATTGCTGCTTCTTATTAGTAGTGACACTTACCACATTCCAATCCACCGATTTTCTCAGCAGTGATTTTCTCGCCGTGGTATTTCTCAGTTAATTCTTCGTGGAAGTCTTGGTAGTATTCATTCTTGTTGAACTGAACTTCAGTTTCACGGTGACAGTTAATACACCATCCCATGGTCAGTTCTGAGTATTGATACACTTCTTCCATTGTCTCAACCGGACCGTGACATTCTTGACATTCCAATTGAGCCGCATTAACGTGCTGACTGTGATTGAAATACGCTAGGTCAGGCAGGTTGTGAATACGAACCCATTTAATAGGCTGTTGCTCGTAGTCTTCGATGTATTCGCGGTTTTCTGAATCCCAACCGATCGCTGCATAGATTTTAGCAATCTCTGGAGAACCTTCACCGTCATACTTCAAGTTGCCCGCGTCGTCTGTGATTTCAGAACCGTCCACGTACATGTGACAGTTCATACAAACATTTGCAGAAGGGATACCTGAATGCTTCGAGTGACGCGCTGAACTGTGACAGTAGTTACAGTCAATCTGGTTCTCGCCAGCGTGTAGGGCGTGAGAGAATGCGATTGGCTGCTCTGGCTGGTAGTTTTGCTCCATGCCGACTCCCATCATCCAACCGTACAGCTGGCTAAGGAAAGCAACAGTGATTACCACAGTGCTCACGGTTACGAAACCTTTGTTATTGATCAATCGGCCCCAGAACCAACCGGCTTCGTCCAAGATGCTCACAGGATCTTTGCCTTGCACAAGACGAAGGGTGTTCTTCATGCGAGCAAGCAACATCACCATCAAGAAGAGCAAAATACCCAAGCCGATCGTGATTTCACTGTCGTAGTTTTTACCTTCAACGACAACGGTAGTACCGCCAGCGATATCGCCACCGCCAGGGATGACTTTCTTGTCGCCTTCAATGGTGTACTGAAGGATGTCGAAAATGTCTTGGTCGCTAAGCGCAGGGAACGCGCTCATCACAGAACCGTTGTATTCCTCAAAAATGGCGATGGCATCTTCATCACCTGAGGCACGCAATTCCGCGTTGTTTCTAATCCAAGACAAAAGCCATTCCTCAGAATACTTATCGGTAACCCCGGTTAGGGCTGGACCAACAAGTTTCTTGTCGAGTTTGTGACAGCTTGCACAATTGGATTTGAAAAGCTTTTTACCGTTTGAGGCGTCCCCTTCGAAAGCGGACACGGTTGTAACAGAAAACAAGAAGAAAAACGCCGCTAGAAGGGTACTTAATCTTCTCTTGGTTGAACTTGTGTACATATGAGGCCTAATAATAGCTATTCAGTGTCGCGCAAAAATAAGGTTCAAAGGCCGAATAGAGGAGTGATATTCGCTAAAAAGGTAATTTGGAATGGTTCTAAATTACATCTTGTTTAAACACAGAATCATGGCACGCAATTTGGTCGGAGTACCTTTACGTTGCAGTAGAGAAAAACAATGAAAAAAATCACGCTCTTCATCTTCCTCATTATCAGTATTCAAGCCTTGTCCAAGGACCTGACTACTAGTGCGTTGATGGCACAAGACACCCTCGAAATAACAAGGAACTTAGACTCTGTATACGCGCATTGGAGTGAAGGGCAAAAATCTGACTTTTTTGAAGGATACACCATTCAATTGTTCAGTGGCGATCGGTCAAATGCGAACAAAGTACGTGCTGAAGTGGTTGAGTCGAATTTGGGTGAAGCTAGGGTAATTTACAAAGCACCAAATTTCAAAGTTCAAGTAGGGTCTTTTCCAACTTTGCTTCTGGCTGAAAAGGAACGTCAAAAATGGATTGAAAAATTCCCCGATGCTTTTGTGGTGCAAACACTCGTTCCGCTTTACCCAATTGAAATTCCTAGCGCTTCTGTTCAAGATTCTCTAGTCGCGCCTGCAGATTCTCCCGAATAGAGAGATAGTACAGATTGATATCACCTCGGTGGTAATCCTTGGTTCGAATGAGCCAACTGCCCTTGAATTTCGGGCGGTCAGCAACGACCACACCGTCTCGAATTTGAGCGCCTATTAAGCCAGGCAAGACTTCTCCATTCTCAAAAACTACTGCACCCGGATTGTCCTCTGCAGGGACTTCGACGGTTGAAGTGTCCCAACTCAATGGGTTCACCACACCAATCATTACACCGTTATCAGGTGATTCAGCAGATTTGTGGAACGTCCTCCATGAGACAAAACATCCCGTCTGCAATGGATCCTCGCAAAGTGGGATGGGTAAAAAAGTAGTGTCAGCGAAGACGGGCATTCCAACAAGGTAGGCAACGACGAGTCGGTCCTGCAGCTCCTTATCAAATTCATTGCGTATCAGACGTTCGAGATGATCAGTGCCCTGGCTGTGAGAAGCCAGTACAAAAGGGACATCTGGACCAATGTCTACCAGGAATTGCTCAAAGGCAGCACGGACATCATTGTAGGCCAAATTGTAGGCGTTTACAGTAGTCGTATTCGCCGCTACATTGTAGACTTGGTAGGCGGCTTGACGGTAATACGGCGCATAAACAGGCCCTGCAACATTGAAGGCGCTGCTCTGCATTTTCACCGCATAATGTGTCTTTTCACGTACTTCTGCCGAATAGGAATCGGCATTCCACGTGCCGCCCTTCTTGGGAAAGTGAACTGTAGGGTACACATAGAACACAGGAACACCAAAAGTTCTTGGCGTGGGCACAAAAATGGAATCCGTAATGTCCAATTTTTCTGCGTGGCCCGCCCAGTTATCTAAGTCTGTATAATCCGGAGTTGGAGGCACTTCAAAAACCAGGTCTTGCGACAACCCACAACCTACCATTATTGAGGCAAACAGGGCAATAGCAAGAGTCTTTGTTATGGAATGCATTTAGGTGTCGAGCGTCGCTTTTTCGCGAATAATTTGAGCCAACTGGTAGGCCGGAATCACACCGCTTTGACGCCAAATCATTTCACCGTTTTGGAACAAGGTTAAGGTAGGCACCCCTTGAATGCGAAGGGCCTCCGATAACTGTGGATTTTTGTCAACGTCTACCTTGATGATATTCACTGTATCGCCCATTTCAGTGGCCAATTCTTGCAAGATTGGTGACATCATTTTACAAGGACCGCACCACTCCGCAAAGAAGTCTATGAGGGTGGGTTTTGGACTATCTACTATTTCTTTAAAACTTGCCATGGTTAGGGGAATTGGGGATTATTTAGCAACAGGTTGGGTCCGAGTCCAGGCGCCAATTCCGCCTTGCAGGTTGTAGACCGTCTTGAAGCCCATTTGCTTCATCATTTTGGCTGCTTGACCCGATCTGTTTCCGCTTCGGCAATACACGTAAACGGGCACATCCGGGTCCAATTTCGCAAGTTCCTCTTGGAAATCATTGCGGTAGAAATCAATCTGGCTCGCGCCTTTGATATGACCCATGGAAAACTCTCGGTCCGTGCGAACGTCCAAGAGTAATCCTTCTGGTCCATTTTCAATGAGATCGGCAAACTGTTCCACATTCACGTTTTCATTCACCACCCCTTCCACTTGCGTGCTCTGCACGCTAGGAGAATTGGACTGGCAACTTACCGCGCCGCCCCACAACAGGGCAACAACTAGAACTCTTGGAAAAAACTTTACCGACTTCATGATTCTTACATTTTATGAATAAGAACGTCAGAAGCACCGCCTCCGTTCATTCCATCCTCAATTCCTTTTGAAGCCAAGAACATCAAAGCTTGTCCAGAGCGGTTTCCTGAGCGACAGAAAACGACCAAAGGACGTGACATAGATTTGAACTCTTCCCAGCGTGCTGGCACTTCGTCCAATGGAATATTGATTGCTCCAGGTACCGATTCAAAGGCTACCTCGCCTGGTGTACGAACATCTACTAATGTTGCTTCAGGGTGGTTGATTGCTTCGTTGATTGTCATAATTCGTTCGATTTTAAGTCAAAATTAGGCGTCCCGATGTTTACCGAGTGCAACTAAAATCACAGTTACCAAATAATGATTTGATCTTGTGGCGCTTTTGCAACCCCGTTTTCACAAACGCCCCCAAAAGCTTTCGCAAACTCCGGCATGTTACTCATTGGTCCATTCACTCGGAATTTACCTGGGCTATGTGGATCCGTAACGACTTGATTTTTTAGGTATTCATCGCGACCGTGCATTTGCCATACTTGTGCCCAACCTAAGAAAATGCGTTGCTCATCCGTAAAACCATCAATTGGCTCTACAACCTGATCACCACGGTGCTTTAGGTACGCGTGGTAAGCCAAGGTCAAACCACCAAGATCAGCGATGTTTTCACCCAAGGTTAGTCGGCCATTTACGTTCACGCCTGGCAACACCTCATAGGCATCATACTGATCCGCCAACTTCGTGGTCAACGCATCAAAACGCTTCTTGTCGCCGGCTGTCCACCAGTTCTCTAGGTTACCATCCGGTCCATAGTTCGAACCTTGATCGTCAAATCCATGAGAGAATTCGTGGCCAATAACCCCACCAATAGCACCATAGTTGATTGCATCATCTGCATCAGGATTAAAGAATGGCGGCTGAAGAATCCCAGCAGGGAATACCACCTCATTGTTCAATGGGTTATAGTATGCATTCACGATGTGCGCACCCATGCCCCATTCACTCTTATCCACCGGCTTGTCTAGTTTCGACAAGTTATCCTCAGTAAAATAGCGCGATAAGGCGCGTTGGTTTTCAAAGAAACTTTCGCGGTTTAGGTCCAAGTCACTTACATCTTCCCATTTATCTGGGTATCCAATTTTATAAGTGAACGCTTCCAATTTCGCCAATGCCTTTTCTTTCGTGGTATCGCTCATCCATTCCAACCCATTGATACGGTCACGGAAGGCCGCACGCAAATCTTCTACCATCGCCTCCACTTGTGCCTTGCTCTCCTCAGGGAAATAGCGATCGGCATACAAGTGGCCTAATTGGTCACCCAAAGAACCTACGGCACCTTGGGCACGCTTCCAACGAGGATTCATCTTCGGAACTCCACGCAAAATCTTGCTGTAGAACTCAAAATTCAATGTTTCAAACTCGTCGTTCAAAGACCCTGCTGATGCATCTGCTACGTGCCACTGGTAATAGTCTTTCCAAGTTTCTAAGTCAGTCTTGGCGCACGCTTCATTAAACCTACTGAAATACTCAGGCGCAGAATTGATCATGGTATCCGCGCTAACTCCTATCGCATTTACATAGGCCGTGATTGGCATATCAGGAGCAAGGGCTTGCCATGCCTCAAGAGTCATCGGGTTGTAGCGCGCTACAGAGTTGCGCATTTCCACGCGGCTCTTCATCGCTTGGGCCATTGCTTTTTCCAGATTGTAAATGGCATCTACGTCCCAATGTGCTCCAACGAGGTTGGCAACTTTACCAATGTGGTCACGGTACTGCTGCTGCAAAACTTGACTTGCGCTGTCGTCACGCAGATAATAATCGCGATCCGGCAATCCAATTCCACTCTGTCCAACGTACAATGCATGTGCAGACGAATTCTTAGCGTCGGTGCTCACATATAAACTAAGTGGCGCGCCGATTCCATTGAACTTGTTCTTGCCCATTAGGGTAAATAAAGCTTCCTTGGAATTTACTACATCTACCTCTTCTAGATAGGGTAATAGCGGTGCAATTCCCGTTTCATTGCGAGTGATACTGTCCATCGCGCTCGCGAAAAGGTCGCCGATGAGTTGTTCGTCTGAACCTTTTTCATAGCTGCCTGCGCTCACTTCTTCCAAAATGGACTTTAGGCGGTGCTTGTTAGTTTCAATAAGCTCATTGAAGCGACCCCAGCGAGTTTCGGTTTCTGGTATTGGGTTTTCTGAAATCCACCCGCCTGCTGTGTGCTGGAAGAAATCCTCACAGGCGTGAACGGTAGTATCTAAATACGCTACATTAAATCCCTCAACCTTTGGGGCTTCCTGAGGGGCTGAACATGCAACCGCCAATAAGGGCAATGCATAAATCACTCTTTTCATACTGTTTAATTATTGGGTGTAGGCTCTTAACCTTTTCGTTTCCAAGTCTCGAAGGTAAAAGAATATTCGTGGTTCTCATCGACGGGATGGTATTCTGAGGCAACTAATTCATAGTTGCTCTTATCCCAATCGGGGAAGAATGCATCTCCTTCGAGCGATGCATCAACGACGGTAATTTCCAATTGGTCCAAATGGGGCAGGGACAACTCATAGATCTGTGCTCCGCCTACGATGAAAGCTTCCGCCTCCTCCTGCACCAAAGCCAATGCAGCCTCCAGACTCTGCACCGATTCACATCCTTGTGCACTGAAGTCTGGGTTTCGTGAGATTACGATATGACGGCGTTTTGGAAGCGGGCGACCACCTAAACTATCCCATGTCTTTCGACCCATGATGATGGTCTTCCCTGCTGTATGATTTTTGAAATGCTTGAGGTCAACGGGCAAATGCCAAATCAAGTCGTTGTCTTTACCAATCACACGGTTCTGACCGTGCGCAACAATTGCCTTTAGAATCATTATACTGCTACTTTACCTGCGATGTGCGGGTGTGGATCATAGCCTACAATTTCAAAATCATCGTAGGTGAAGTCAAAAATGCTCTTTATGTCTGGGTTGAGCTTAAGCTGAGGCAATGCACGAAAATCGCGGCTAAGTTGCAACTCGAGTTGCTCGATGTGGTTGTTGTAGATGTGTGCATCACCTAGAGTATGCACAAAATCGCCAACCTCTAGACCACAAACTTGAGCGACCATATGTACTAAGAACGCATAGGAAGCTATATTGAAAGGTACCCCTAAGAAAATATCAGCACTGCGTTGGTAAAGCTGGCAACTGAGCTTACCGTCCGCTACATAGAATTGGAAAAAGGCATGGCACGGAGGCAACGCCATTTGATCAACAAAACCCACATTCCAGGCGTTCACGATGATACGTCGACTGTTTGGGTTATTTTTTATCTGGTCAATTACTTGGGCAATCTGATCCACATGGCCACCGTTCGGCGCGGGCCATGAGCGCCATTGGTACCCATAAACGGGACCTAATTCACCCCATTTTTCAGCAAACGCTTTGTCTGTTGCTACGCGATCCGCAAAGGCGCGAATATCTTCCCCTTGAAAATCATCCGATTTTGAATAGGCGGCATAGGGCCAATCGTCCCAAATACGCACCTTATTCTGGGCGAGGTATTCGATGTTCGTCGACCCCTGCAAGAACCATAAAAGTTCATGCAAGATACTTTTGATATGGACCTTTTTTGTGGTCAATAATGGAAAACCTTCTTGAAGGTTGAAGCGCATCTGGTGGCCAAAAACACTAATGGTTCCGGTACCTGTGCGATCGCCTTTTTGGGTGCCTTCGGCAAGGACGCGTTTTACTAAATCGTGGTATTGCTGCATGTAACAAAGATGGTCGACGCTGGTCGGAATTGCTACGGGTATTGCATTGGGTTTTCCACGGAGAAATGAACAAAAAAGCCCGCCTCGGAGAGGCGGGCTTTCAAGTGCCCCGGGCCGGGATCGAACCGGCACGGACATTGCTGTCCACAGGATTTTAAGTCCGGCGTGTCTACCAATTCCACCACCGGGGCTCCAACAAAAAACCCTCCGTCGTTGGAGGGTCTTCGAGCGAAAGACGGGATTCGAACCCGCGACCCCAACCTTGGCAAGGTTGTGCTCTACCAACTGAGCTACTTTCGCGATTGGGTCGGCAAATATACAGCCGAATTTATTTTTCGCAAGACTCTATCTTATTTTTTCGAAACTTTTTCTTTCAATGTATTTAAGAGCATTAAGGCCTCAATCGGCTTGAGCTCATCCAAATTTAATCCTTCTAATTCTTCTGCAAGTTCCTCGAGTTCAGGACGGTCCATTGAGAAGAAATTCAGCTGAGCCCCGGAAGGCGCACTGGATGCCTTTGCTCCATTCTCTCGTTGGGCTTCTAAATCTCCTAAAACTTGGCCCGCACGATGCAAAACATAGCCTGGAATTCCGGCGAGTTTTGCCACATGAAGTCCAAAAGAATGTGCCGTGCCACCCGGCTTGAGTTGACGCGTAAAAATGATGCTGCCGTCGTGCTCTTCTGTACTGATATGGTAGTTGCGGACCTTGCCGAACGATTTCTCCATTTCGTTGAGCTCGTGGTAGTGTGTCGCGAACAATACTAATGGCGCACTTGGGTGTTGGTGCAGGTATTCGGCAATCCCCCATGCGATACTAACCCCATCGAACGTGCTGGTTCCCCTGCCTATTTCATCGAGAATAACCAAACTGCGCTCGCTGATATTGTTCAAGATGGTCGCCGTTTCATTCATCTCAACCATGAAGGTGCTTTCCCCTTTGCTCAGGTTATCCGAAGCACCTACACGGACGAATAGTCGATCAAGAATAGGAAGATCAGCAGAGGTGGCGGGTACAAAAGAACCACTCTGAGCCAAAATTTGGATCAAAGCTGTTTGCCTCAACAATGCGCTTTTACCGCTCATGTTTGGCCCGGTGATCATTGCAATGGATGCGGAGTTGGCATCCATCTCCAAAGAGTTGGCGATATAAGGGGTGCCTTCAGGAAGCACACGCTCAATCACCGCATGGCGACCACGCTGAATATTTATTGCAACACCCGAATGAAACGAAGGCTGAACGTAGTTGAACTGCTCCGCGATATTCGCAAAACTGGCAAGAACGTCTAGCGTGGCTACCCAACGGGCATTTGCTAATATTTGAGGTGCGTGAGCTGCAGTTTCATGAACAAGCGCACCAAAAAGTCGCAGTTCAATCGCTTTGATTTTCTCCTCGGCTCCCAATACTTCCGTTTCAAACTTCTTGAGCTCGTCTGTGATGTATCGCTCTGCATTAACCAAGGTCTGTTTGCGGTGCCAATGCTCTGGAACTTTATCCTTGTGCGAATTACGCACCTCGAGGTAGTAGCCAAAGACGTTGTTGAAGGCCAACTTTAACGAAGGTATTCCTGTGGCTTCAGCCTCGCGGTCACGTATGGCATCTAAGGTGCCTTGGGCATCCGAAAGCAAGCCGCGCAATCGAGCAAGTTCCGGATCATACTCACTTGCTATGGCCTCGCCTTTTCCAATGATGGTTGCGGGATCGTTAACCAATGCCCGAGTTAAAGTGTCGCGCAATTCCGGCATCGGCGCCGGAGATGCACAAGGGACCTTTATTCCCCATTGTTCCGTCTGGGAAAACAATGCATCTGTCGCATCTAAGGCATCCCGTAGGCGTGCCATTTCTTTTGGAGAAATGCGTCCAGTCGAGGTTCGGCTGCACAGCCGCTCCATATCCGGCATGCCCGATAGCGCAATGCCCAATGCAGTCCGTGCATCGGGCTGTTCTAATAGCTGAGCAACGGTTTCGTGTCGTGAAACAATAGCGTGCTGATCCAACAGAGGAAGGCTGATCCAATTGCGCAATAATCGGCCACCCATGGCACTTTCGGTGTTATCTAACACATCAATCAACGCAACACCACCTGCCGCGTTGGGATGAAACAATTCTAAGTTTTGAGCCGTGAAACCGTCCAGCCACATGAAGTCTTCAAGTACCACCCTAGAGAGGGACGTAATGTGTCCTAAAGCTCCCATTTCACTATGCTTCAAGTGGTGTAAAACGGCACCAACTGCGATCGAAGAAGCATCGCCTTCCGACATTCCAAAGCCGCTTAGACTATGGGTACTAAAATGATTGGTAACACACTCCATCGCATATTTTGCCTCCCAGGCCCAACCATCTATTCCAAAGCAATAATATTCCTGCTCCAATGATTTGCGGAGCTCGCGGTCCATCTCGCGGGGATGAATAATTTCTTTGGGCGCGTAGGTCGCCAATGCGTTGCGAATTTCTAGTGGACCGCCCATAGCATGGAAGAACGCACCCGTTGAAATTTCTACAATAGCCAAGCCCCATGGCCCTTTTTTAGCTGGGTAGATTGCGGCTAAATAGTTGTGTTCCTTCCCCGAAAGCAGGTCGTTGTTTAGGTTGATACCGGGAGTGATCATATCGGTCACACCACGCTTCACTAAACCTTTAACGGTTTTAGGATCTTCCAATTGTTCCACGATTGCAACGCGGTGACCCGCCTTTACCAGCTTCGGCAAATACGTTTGGAGGGCATGGTGCGGAAAGCCGGCTAGGGCCACTTCCGAGGCGGAGCCGTTGGAGCGTTTGGTGAGGATGATGTCGAGCGTTTTTGCCGCTTTTTCCGCATCCGTGCCAAAGGTTTCATAGAAATCGCCCACACGAAACAGCAGCATCGCTTCTGGATGTTTGGTTTTGATTTCATCGTATTGACGCATCATTGGCGTCTTATTTCCTGAGGCAGATTTGGCCATTTACGCTTTCTTTGTAGAAGGTTTGCAGTATGTGTACCGCAGACATCAAAAGTAATCGCTTCAGAGAGATGAGAAAACTTCGGAACAATGAATTGGGAAGATTGTCGACAGATGACTTCAAAAAATCGGACAAAACACCCCTAATTATTGTTGCAGATAATGTGCGAAGCTTCCATAACGTCGGAAGTTTATTCCGCACAGCCGATTGTTTTCGCGCCGCACACATCTATCTCTGTGGACTCACCCCAACTCCGGGAAGTGCAGATATGCAGAAAACTGCTTTGGGCGCGACCGAAAGCATGGATTGGACGCATGTTGAGAGCACCGTGGAATGCATTAAATCATTGCAGAATGATGGCTACACCGTGGTTGCTCTAGAACAAGCGGAGGGCAGCATCGACCTGAGGGAATATGTTCCTCAGGGGCCTACCGCATTGGTTTTTGGCCATGAGGTTGTTGGGGTCGCTCAAGAAGTCGTGAATGCATGCGACGCAATTATTGAAATCGCACAGTTTGGCACGAAACACAGCCTGAATGTTAGCGTAAGTGCTGGCATAGCGATGTTCGAAATGCACAAGAAATTAACTGCCAAGTAAGGCTTTAATCCGTCGCTTTATGCCAAAGATTCTCCACAAAACTATTGGAGAGATAAATGCTGTTAGCGACAATGCCACCCCTAAATAAATTGTATCAAGACGCGCAGGAGAAGAAGCATCTTGAGTAGTCATTATTCCACGAACGATCCACGGTTGTCGGCCCATTTCTGTGGTATACCATCCGGCATAATTCGCAACTGTGGCGGCAGCAATGGTTACAACTAAAGCCCAAGCTTGAGAAGGCCAGGACCCTTCCCTCTTCCGCCATAAGTAGATGAATACCCCGAAAAGCAAGAAATGAATCAAAACCATGACGTGGTAGGAAGCAAAAACTGTATCAAGCAAATCCGTTAGGTAGTGCTCTTGCCACGCATCTAGCCCATACATAGGTTGATTTCCATCATTGTACATCATGAAAGAAGTCATTCCTTTCAGCTTGATAGAAACTCTATGATCTTTTGTTGGAAGTAAGAATAAATCGGCTGGGCCATATACCTCCTCATGACCTTCGAAAGCAGCAAACTTTTCGGGTTGATACGCATATACCTCACCGGCATGATGATGTCCCACGTAAAATTGAATCATCCATATTAACCACAGGAAAACCGCCGCTCGTGAGTTAAAACGTCTCGTATTGAACATTTGCCATGCCCCACCCAATACTAGTGCTCCAAGAAGTACATGAGCAAACCGTATTGGAAATGTCGGACTCATCACTACCTCCCATAGATTAAATCGTTCAATTATATTTCCTAAAGGGTTCGATATGATTCGCACGCCACTCGGAAACTGCATCCAAGAATTTACGGCAGTAATTACCGAGGCGCTAATCAAGGTTGAGAAAAACAATCCACCCGTGGCTAAATTCAATAATCTGCGATCCTCATTTTTAAACGCTCGAAACAATAGAAAATAAAACAGCGCAAATCCTGCCAGTGAAATAGGTGCTTCAAGCCCTAATAACGGATAAAACACATCTCCAATTAGCTCATAATAAGGGGTCCATATCTTTTCAAAGTGCCATTTTAAAACGTAACCCGTAGTAATTCCAAGAGCCGTAAAAAGCACAAGCGGCGGAACCGACCTTCTAAGCATGGACCAAGGTGCGCGTCCTAAACTCTGAATGAAAAACCAAAAACACCCTCCCATTGTCAGCAACGGGAAGATATAATGAAGCGAAATGGTGATGCCAAAGGACCACCGAGAAAGTGTATCTAGAAGCATAGCGGCTGGTTAGACTCCAAAAGTACGCTTTGTGTATTTACAATCGAATCGGAACAACACGGTCCGGGCATTTCGCGAGGAGTGTATCTATGGATTCATCAGATGAAGGATGTACCCAATGGGGCGCCACCTCAGCCATTGGCAGTAAAGTAAAAAGGCGCAAATGCAAACGTGGGTGCGGCAATATGAGTTGCTCCGACGTACTTACTTCACCCTCATAATCCAATATATCCAAATCCATAGTTCGGTCCGTATAACCAGCTTCATTTCGAACACGACCCAATGCCTTCTCAATGTCTAAGAGCACCTCCAATAAAGACGGTGAAGCCAATGACGTCTCCAATAAAACCACTTGATTGAAATATGTGTTTGAACTATCGTAGCCCCAAGGAGGACTCTCATAGATTCCACTGGCACGGAGTAGCTTTCCGTATTGCGAAATTGCCTCGATAGCCTTGGCAAGGTTTTGGCGCTTATCCCCTAAATTCGTTCCCAACAAAATAATGGCCTTGCCCATGAAAAATTTCTTCTCAACGGTTCTCGCAGTTTTCACTGCTTTCATTGCTTCATTCCTTTTGCTTGTGGGTTTACTCGTCATCGCAAGCATTTCAGGTGAAGATCCAACGCCAAAGGTAGGTGAGAACACTTTATTGCACATCTCATTGAATGGAACTTTAGAAGACCGTACTGCGGAAGACCCATTATCTGGCCTTGATGCGGTATTACTGGGCATGGAGGCTCCAAAAGTCCTCGGTCTGAACAGCTTTATGGTTGGATTAGAATTTGCCGCAACAGACGACCGAGTAAAAGGAATCCTTCTAGACCAAGGTGCCTTTGCAGCTGGATATGGAGCACTGGAAGAGTTCACTGAATACCTTCAGGAATTCAAGGAAATTAGTGGAAAGCCAATCTATTCCTATGGCGAATATTACACTCAAAAAGGTGCTACAATCAGCGCCTTTGCAGATTCAACTATCCTTCATCCAGGAGGTATTTTCGAGTTACGAGGAGTAGGAACCGCGAGCACGTATTACAAAGATTTCTTTGACAAGTTTGGTATCGAGCCTCTCGTGGTTCGTGGCACAGGAAATAAATTTAAAAGTGCTGTAGAGCCTTATATCGCTAGCGAGATGAGCGCTGAAAACAGATTGCAACTGACCACGTTAATCAACCAATTCTGGGATTTTATCGGGATGAGTTTTGAAAACAAAGGCATCGACCGAGAAGCACTCGATAACGCCGCCAATGAATTTATTGGCATGGATGCAAGTGCCAGTTTAGAAGCCGGATTAGTAGATGCCTTGGGATATAGAGAAGATGTCCGAGCGCATTTCGAGTCTAAGTATGACCTGCTCGATTGGTCGGACTATGCTGCCCAGCTCCCTTCTTCTAAATCTCGTGACCGAATTGCTGTGATTTATGCAAATGGAAGTATTGGAAATGGGAGCGGAGACGAAAACACCATCGGAACCGAAAACATCGTTAAAGCATTGCGCAAAGCAGATGAGAACAACCGCGTAAAAGCAATTGTGCTTCGTGTGAATAGTCCAGGAGGCTCGGCCTTAACTTCAGACATCATCCACCACACCATCGCTGATATAGAAAAACCATTGATCGTGAGTCAGGGGAATTATGCGGCATCCGGGGGATATTACATCAGCTGTAACGCCGACGCCATTTTCACCAACAGTACAACCATAACTGGGAGTATCGGCATCTTTATGAGCCTTTTCACAGCGGAAGAATTGATGACCCAAACCCTAGGTCTAAAGGTTGAAGAAGTTCAAACGCACGCAATGGCCAATTTCCCCAACCTAGCTAAGCACCCTGACTCCGCTCAGTATGCAATTTTACAACGCATGATTGATCGCGGTTATGCCGATTTCACTGGAAAAGTAGCGGAGGGCAGAAACATGGAAATGGACTACCTCCTCCCCCTTTGTGGTGGCCGAGTGTGGACGGGGAAGGATGCTGTTGATAATGCTCTAGCAGATATTGAAGGTAACCTCAGTGATGCCATCGCCTATGCCGCAAAACAAGCAGGAATCGAGGAGTACAAGCTGTATGAACTCCCTACGGTAGAAGATCCTCTTCAGCGCTACCTCAAGAGTTTTGGATTGGCTAAAACAAATGCCCTACCTTTCATGGAACATCCCGCTCTTGATGACCTTTTATTCTTGGCTAAAAATCCTGGAATACAAGCCCGATTGAACCCAATATTCATGAACTTGTAATGAGAATCCGACAACAACAGGCAGAACGATTGTATTACGTTTTAGGAGCACTATTTATAGCTGCCCTTATTACCTGTAACCTCATTGCGAACAAATTCATTACCGTCGATTTAGGATTTAAAACGTTTATCATCAGTGCGGGTGTCCTGCCCTACCCTGTGACGTTTTTAATCACAGACATCTTAAGCGAGCTTTACGGTCAGAAACGTACAACACAGGTGGTATTGAGTGGATTAGTTGCCAGCATTTTTGTGCTCTTCGTTTTATGGCTCGGCGCCCAATTCCCTGCCTTAGAAACCTCACCCGTATCGGATGAGACTTACAATCAAGTTTTCCAAAATGCCTGGCGTGTCATTGCCGCATCCATGCTCGCCTATATCGTAGCGCAACTTGTAGATGTCCGATTGTTTCATTTCTGGAAACGCTTAACGGGAGGCAGAATGCTTTGGGTACGCAACAACTTCTCAACCTTAGTTAGCCAAATGGTAGATACCACATTGGTGGTGGTGGTTCTCTTTGTTGGAACCCTGCCATGGTCAACCATGGGCGACTACATTTGGGACGGATGGCTTTTCAAAGCAATAGCAGCTGCAGTCGACACTATTTTCATCTACGCGTTCATGGCGTGGGCTAGAAGCTATTTTCATCTCGAAATAGGGGAAGAAATAGAACTTTAAATTACTTGTAGATCGACTATACATCCCTCATGCGCACGCACATTAAAGACGCCTGCGCTCGTGATAAGATATTGGCCCTTTATTCCATGTAGGATACCCTCCCAGTCATCTCCTTCCGCCTTCAAGCTCAGACTATTCACTTTTGCAGGATATTGCGCTACCGGATAGGATAAGGTCCAGGTATTCTGGGGCTCCTGAACATATTCTTTCAAATGGTTCGGCAAAGATTGAACGGCCAAAGCATAAGCATCTTCCAATCGCTCTTCCGTAGATTGTCCCTTTAGCATCGCTTGCCAGGAGGTTTTGTCTGTAAAATGCGCTTTTAGCGAAACTTCAGCTTCGCCGGCTAAAAATCGATTTGGAACTTCTAGTAAGACCAAAGCCTCATCGGCTCCTTGATCCATCCAACGATAGGGCATCTGAGTCTTTCGGGTGACTCCAACTTTTATGCGATCTGTCTTGGCCAAGTACACCAAATGCGGCTGCAATTGCAATCGTTGCTCAAACTCTAAATCTCGCTCTGCAATACCAAGGTGCGCCTTACTCAGTTCAGGTTTCATTATGGTTGGAGACGCCTCGGGCTTTGTAAAGAAACACTCACGGCAGAAGTTTTGACGATAAACCTCGGGCACCAGCTCACCACAAAAGCAGCGATGTGTTCCTGTAAATTTGACGCTTAATTTTCGCCCAAGAAGGCCATTGAGCAACAAAAGATCATCACCTAGCTGTAACGAATAACGCACGGTAGGACCATATTGAGTCGACATTTTGCGCAATGGACCTGTAAACTGCATAATTTCTCTTAACTTTAATTACCTGTGAAATTAGCACATAAACAACCGCCGTCCTAAAGACATGATCTATTCTTGGGTTAACAAAGTCATCCGTCAAAACATGCGCAACCGCGTCGAAGAGATCTATGCCTTTATGGATCAGCCGGTAATGTATCAAGAGCAACTTTTACGCGATCTTCTAGCGAAAGGTGTGGAAACCGAGTACGGCCATAAATACCGCTTTGACCTGATTCATAACCCACAAGAATTCAGCACGAGAGTGCCTCTGTCTAACTATGCCGCATTAAAACCGTATATCGAACGAATGCGCGAAGGCGAGAAAAGCGTTCTCTGGCCTGGAAAGGTGCAATGGTACGCGAAAAGTTCCGGAACAACTTCAGGCGTTTCAAAATACATCCCTGTATCAAAAGAAAGTATTGAGGACTGCCACTTCTCCGGTGGCCGATTTGAATTGGCCCTCTATTGCAATGCGGTTCCTGAAACGAAAATCTTTGAAGGCTTAGGACTCCGACTTGGTGGATCTACCGAGATTCAATCCGAAGGAAAGAGCCAAAGTGGAGATCTTAGTGCCATCCTCATCCAAAACATACCACTTTGGGCAGAATTGCGCAGCGCACCAAGCAGTGATACGGCACTAATGAGTGATTGGGAGAAGAAAATAGATGCCATTATAGATGAAGCCATCGAGCAAAACATCACCTCTCTTTGGGGTGTTAGCAGTTGGTTTCTAGTGCTTTTTAAAAAGGTCTTAGAACGTACGGGTAAAAAGCACCTCTTGGAGGTATGGCCTAATCTGGAACTCTTTGCGCATGGCGGGGTCAATTTCGCGCCCTACGAAGAACAATTCAGGGCATTAATGCCGGGTGACCAAATTACCTTCATGGAGAATTACAACGCTTCAGAAGGATTCTTTGCCGTTCAAGACGATCCCAATGTAGACGGCATGCTCTTACTCTTGAACAATGGCATTTACTACGAATTCATTCCCATGGATGCGTACGAGGATACCAGCAGCAAAACCATTGGACTTTCCGATGTTCAGTTGGACCAGGACTATGCGGTTGTCATTACAACAAACGGAGGTTTATGGCGATACCTTTTGGGAGATACTGTCAAATTCACGAGTCTCGTTCCACATCGGATTAAGGTCAGTGGCCGAACGGCACACTTTATTAATGCCTTCGGAGAAGAGGTCATTGTGACGGACGCCGAAAATGCCATACGCTCTGCCTGCTTAAAACACCATTGCGATTTGGTAGAATTCCATGCCGCCCCATGTTACATGAACAGTGAAAAAACGGGTGGGCATCAATGGATTATTGAATTCAAAACCACCCCAAAAGATCTGAGCGCATTCACCAATGATTTGGATTTGGCCTTACAAGCCGAAAATTCCGATTATGCCGCGAAACGCAAAGGGGACTTGGTACTTCAACTTCCCAACATCGTTGTGGCCAAACCCGGGTTATTCCACCAATGGCTAAAAAGTAAAAACAAGCTAGGCGGTCAAAATAAAGTTCCGAGGCTTAGTAATAACCGCGACTTAATCACGCAGTTGGAGTCGATGAATGGTGCGCATCAAATTCCTGCATAACCGCTGTCCACAGTTCTATACGGGCTCGTAGCGCTTTTTCAGACAGAACAGTTGCACTCTTCCATTTGACCGAATCCTCACCGCAGAGCAGCTCAACCATTCGCTCAGCAAGGTGACCATGCAGATCTCCATCCACTTCAATATGACGTTCGAGGTAGTACGCAAAGAGCCCTAATTCTTCAGGGAATTGCTTTTTAAGATTGCCTACAATCTCCATGAACATATCCGGAATCAGGTCTTCACGACCGAACGTGAATACCGCTGCAATCTCATGCGCATTTCCTCCTTCAACTACTTCCAAGGTCTGACGCACAAAGGCTTTTGCTCCCTCAGGCGCTTCACTATTTTCAAGTGCTTCAAAAGGCAATTGACCTGATTTTAAGGCTTCTATAAAAGACAATATCGGGGCAGTATCTGCACCTGCCTCTTCCATGGCGCGGACGTACAATTCGAAATGACTTGTAGCAACACCATCTTGATCAATGTCGCTTTCCTCGCCATGTACGATCTCATTGATCAATCGACGAATCTCTGGGTCGCCCTTAGGCACCCAATAGGTGTTCACGCAGGTAAGTTCGCGTTGTAAGGCCTTCAAAAGCACCATAAAGTCCCAGACGGCCCAGACATGCGTTTCCATGAAGACCTTCGCTTTTTCCAAGGTGTCTACCCATCCGAAAGATGGATGATCAATTAATTCTTGGCGGGTCGATTGAATTTGATTAGTTAGGTGGTCAATTTGCATCTTACTTCCAACACTTTTATTACTTTGCGGGTACAAAAATAGTAGTCATGCACATAGCAATCGCAGGAAATATTGGTTCAGGTAAAACAACACTAACTGAGTTATTAGCAAAGCACTACAACTACCAACCGCATTTTGAGGATGTGGACGACAATCCATACCTCGACGACTTCTATGAAGAAATGCAGCGTTGGAGCTTTAACCTTCAAATCTATTTCTTGCGTTCCCGCTTTGAACAAGTAACCCAAGTTCGCGAGGAAGGTTTAAACGTAATTCAAGATCGAACCATTTATGAAGATGCGCACATCTTTGCCCCCAACTTGCATGCAATGGGACTAATGACTGCGCGCGATTTCAACAGCTACCAAGGCTTGTTCGAACTCATGGAAAAACACCTTCAACCTCCCGATCTTTTAATCTACTTGCGTGCTTCTGTACCTACGCTTGTAGACCATATCCAAAAGCGTGGGCGTGAATATGAAAACAGCATTCGAATAGATTACTTGCGTCGATTAAACGAGCGCTATGAAGCCTGGATCAACTCATATGACAAAGGAAAGATTTTGATTGTCAACGTAGACAAGAACAATTTCCCTGAAAATCCAGAAGACTTGGGTGAAATCATCCAACAGATCGACTCAGAGTTGAACGGCCTCTTCTAAAACTTTTACGATTTTTTCGGCTGAACCGCGCTGCTCGAGCATCCACGCTCGGGCCTGTTCCCCTTTTGCTGCCAGTTCCTCAGACCCCACTTGGTCCAAATACTTCATCCAATCCCCGTGAGCATCTATGGGTTGTAAATACCCCTGTTGTACCAATTCATGGTTCTCAGCAATTTTTTGCCAGTTTGGACCACAGGCTGCAATTTTTCCCTGAGCCGTTGCTTCCAATACATTGTGGGTAGCTTTATCCCAACCACCCCCAATGATCACCCCGTCTGCCAAGGCATACAACCCCGCCAACACGCCAAATTCCGGCACCATAAGAAGGTCTGTAATTTTGGGTTCGTCCGATAGACTAGTAAGGCATTGCGCAGGTTTATATTGCTTCAATGCCCCTTGAAGCACCGCACTTTCTTTTAAATCATGAGGGACCACCCAGATGGAAAAGCCCGATAGATTAATGGCATTCAACGCAAGACAATCCGATAAATGAGCGCTACCAATTAGTAGGATTGGCTTCTCTTGCGCCTGCTTCCAAGCTTTGAATTTCTTGGGTATTGGAGTATTTACCAAAGCAGCTGCATAATCATATTTTGGATTACCTAAAACTTCAGAATGTATACCTCCAAGACTCATCATAGCGGCATCCGTTTCACCAACAACGCCCCAAGTATGTATGGCTGTGAATTGGCGACGAATAAGAAACAAGAATCGGTTTAAGTACCATGGAATTTTCGGCGCGCTCATCGCCATGACTACTGCCGGTATGTTCTTTTTTCTTAGTCCCGAAATATGGTTTGGCCACAGGTCGTATCGAACAAAAACGGCTAGCGATGGATTGCAATAATTCAACCACTTCTTGACTTGTGAGGGCGTGTCCATGGGGAGGTAATGTACAGCTGCCCGATTGTATCCTTTTCGTGGTTCATATCCTGAAGGACTAAAAAAAGTCACCACCGCTTGCCAATCTTTATGTTGATCAAGAAAGCCTTCCAATACGGGCCGCCCCATCTCAAACTCTCCCAGTGAAGCGCAATGCATCCATACCACCTTTCCTTGCTTTGGAGGCAAAGACATCCATCCTCGGTCCGAGCGAACCGCACGACCCCAGCGCCCCAGTAGACCGAAATGTCCGCCGAGAGAGAAAACCGCTGATGCAAGGATTGGATACAGTATCATTAGTCCATTAAGAAATAGCTTTCTTGCTTAGCATAAACGGGCAAATACCACATAAAGTGTATACCCAAGGCCAGATCCCATTTCACTGAATTGTCCTTCAAACCCGTATCTGTATTGAAGCCCCGTACACTCTTGGTCGTTGCGAGCATTGAATGTACACCGAGGGTCCAATTAATCCGTTCATCATTGTCCAAGTGCAGATAACGCAATTGGCCCTTTACTACGGGGCCTACATGCAAGCGGTCGTAACCACGTAACATAGCCCCCTGCAGTTGAGGGAAATTACCGCGTTCATTCCGAAGGCTAATCTGAGTTTGCTGACCGCCAAAGCCCAACATCCACATCCAGCCCGAGTTGGGATTGTAATGCGGCTGAAAAATATGGCCAATATGCCCAGTGATTTGACCACCCGAAAGACCCGTATTTAAAATCGCTAATTCACCATTAACACCGACGTAATTGCCTGCAGAATCGGCCAATCCACCAAAAATTTCCGAAGAATTCTTCACCGAATTACCGTAAAAAGCATCAAAAGCGCCACCGATAATCCATCCGTCCCTATTCTTCTTTGAATATTCCAAACTAGCGCCGCCGAAGTTCGAATATCGCGTAGCAAGGTCACCAGCGGGGAGCGATGTAGAAGGTCCAAGACCCCACAATTGAACAGTTCGAGTACTGTCTTTCGTAGTTAATTGAGCACTTAATTTTGCCGATGACAGCAACATTAGGGCTACAAAAAGCGAAAAACGCAATGGATTCATAGATACAGTGGGCTTTAAGTGCAAGGTAAGGGCAATAAGTCGTTCGTAATAATGTAATTTTAGGGCATTGAAATCGTTCTTACAACGACCTAAGCGAAAAGCAAACGAATGAAGATTACAGTCATTGGAACTGGATACGTAGGCTTGGTGACCGGCGCCTGTTTGGCGGATGTGGGCATCGAGGTAAGCTGCGTTGATATTGACCATAAGAAAATAGACGGCCTGAAAAATGGCATCCTTCCCATTTATGAACCGGGGTTGAAGGACATCGTCCTTCGCAACTTTGAGAAGGGCCGATTGCACTTTACCACCGACCTAAGCGAAGGCATCAAGGGCTCCTCTGCAGCCTTCATCGCTGTGGGTACGCCTCCAGGAGAGGACGGCTCCGCAGATTTGCAATACGTGCTCGCCGTAGCAAAATCCATCGGCCAATGCATGGAAGATTACCTGGTTGTCATCACTAAATCCACCGTTCCTGTGGGCACGGCTGAAAAGGTACGCGGTGCTGTAGCATCCACCCTAGACGCCCGCGGCGTTTCCTTCGGCTTTGACGTGGCTTCCAACCCTGAGTTCTTGAAAGAAGGCGCAGCCATTGAAGATTTTATGAAGCCCGACCGCATTGTGGTCGGTGTAGATAGCGAGCAGGCGCAAAAAACATTGGACAAGCTCTACCGTCCGTTCACCTTGAACGGCCACCCAGTAATCTTTATGGACATCCCTTCTGCGGAGATGACCAAATATGCCGCAAACGCCATGTTGGCCACGAAGATTTCCTTCATGAACGACATCGCTAACTTATGTGAGAAAATGGGCGCAGATGTGAATTGGGTACGCAAGGGCATCGGCTCCGATCCGCGCATCGGCAATAAGTTTATCTACCCTGGAATAGGCTATGGCGGCTCTTGTTTTCCAAAAGATGTAAAAGCATTGGCCCGCACCGGACGTGAAAACGGCCACACCATGCGCATCTTGGAAGCCGTGGAACAAGTAAACGATGCACAAAAAAGTGTGCTCTACAATAAAATAAGCGCCTACTTCGGCGGCAAGCTTGAGGGCAAGACCATTGCATTTTGGGGATTGTCCTTCAAGCCAAACACCGACGACATGCGCGAAGCACCGTCTGTGGTGATCGCCAACCTATTGACCAGCGCCGGTGCAAACGTTCGTGCGTACGACCCGGTTGCCATGGAAGAAGCCAAGCACCAGCTCGGGGATAGCATTACCTACTGCGCGAGTGCCGAAGAGGCAGCACAAGGCGCCGATGCTCTGGCACTGATCACCGAATGGACAGAATTCCGCGTGCCGGACTGGGACAAGGTTGCCGAGGCTATGAACGGCAAGGTCTTGTTCGACGGTCGCAACCTCTACCGCAGAGAAACCCTTGCGGAAATAGGGTTTGATTATTACGGCATCGGCCAAGGACAACAGATCTAATGGCAAGAGTACTCATCACAGGCGCAGCAGGATTTTTAGGTTCTCATTTATGTGACCGATTCATTGCTAACGGCGACGAAGTCCTCGCTATGGACAACCTCATCACGGGAAACATGGAAAACTTGGAGCACCTCAGCGGCCATCCAAAATTCACGTTCTACCATCACGATG
>Ga0255752_10000607_pt1 | contig 43958 bp, 31 predicted proteins | sample 011ome_25_FD_179952 | JGI IMG/M metagenome (GOLD analysis project Ga0255752, IMG submission 179952) | Coastal salt marsh microbial communities from the Groves Creek Marsh, Skidaway Island, Georgia - 011512CT metaG (version 2) | ecosystem: Environmental > Aquatic > Marine > Intertidal zone >...
AAGAAATTCGCCTCCCCTCCTCCTCAAAAAAGATATCGAAAAAAAGAGGTGTGCGTGTGAAATATGCCGCAACGAAAAACAACGACGACGACGAATACGACGGGTGGTGGTGTTGAACAACGGGCGTGTCCTCCGGGGAAGTACTCGAGAAGAAGAAGACGTGACGATGCGTGTGAAAGGGTTAATTGTTGCTTATGGCCGCCGGAATTGAAAAAGAGAAGCGTGAATGTTCCCGAGATTTCGCTTTCGGAGAATCCCCTAGATTTGTATCCACGCGTTGGCGGCGAGCCGTATAAGATGTTCTCGGATAAAACGTATATGGACGAGAGTATTACGGTGGAAAATACAAACAGCGAGGAGTTTCTTAAAGATTTGATCGTGGAAGTGCACGTGATCGACGACCCCAGCGCAACACACGTCGATCTCGCCGGGCACAGGAAACCAAACACGCCGAGAAATTTTACGTTTCAGAAAATGCCCTGGCGAGAGATGATTCGAAGAATACGAAAAGGAGAGAAGTTATACACGCGTCACACGAACGGTCCGAAAAAAGCGGCGAACGTTCTGACCGATTTCCAAGATCCAGAAACAAAGCGCAATCCGTTTGATACTCCAACGTTTCATGGAAGATGTCGCGAGACGCGGAGAATGGTCGAGCGCTTTTACGCGGCGGCGCGGAATAATAGTGATGTTAATAGTAATGGTACGGTTGTAACGCACAGTTCTGTTCTGCGCGTTAGTTCGCCAGGGACAACGCTGTGGATGCATTTCGATACTCGAGACAATATCTTACACCAGTTGAGCGGTAGGAAACGCGTCATCTTGTACGCGCCAGAATGTGAACCGTGGTTGAACGTCGAGGGCTCGTCCGCGAGATTAAAATATATGCGCGGCTATGAAAACTTCGACGAAAAAATTATAAACGAGATCAGCTGCGACGAAGAGTTGGAGTATAATTACAGGCTCTTTGATGCTATTAGATTGGAGCGCGCACACGTGTGTACGCTCGAACCTGGAGATGCTTTGTACATACCGGCACTTTGGTTCCACAGAGTCACGTCGCTCCCGAGCGAGACGAACGAACCGTCGGTTGCCGTGAACGTGTTTTATAACAGAGTAGATATAGACTACGACGGAAAAGATGTGTACGGGAACAAAGACCCCGTCAAGGGAAAAGACGCCATGCAAAAAGCGAGTGAACTCGGCGCGATGTTAAACACTTTGCCTCCCCCGTATAAGACGTTTTATGCGAGACGATGCTTAAACGAAATCGCGGCGCAGCTCAATATGTATTTGCGAATCCCCGACCATATGCCAAATTCCCATCCTCCTCTCGATAATACTTTTTGCGATGAAAATAAAGAAGCGCTGAAAGCATTTGAAGATTGAAACGATGATGGTGACAATATATTATTTTAGGTTTAGTAATAGTAGTAATAGTAGTACCCAGGTACCGAGTATATTTGGGATAAGTTGAGAGAACATTGTTTTTTAACTGCGCGCGCCGAATCGCTTCGGCACTGGCGATACCATGTCCACGAACGAGCGGCTCATCCTCCGCACGCTTCCTACGACTACATCTTCCATCCGCTGCACGTGCAATCGCAAACTCTGTTGCTCCTTAATAATCCTATAACACACGAGCGCTAAAAATACCGCGTTCACTCTCGTCTGCGCGCTCGCCAATTTGAACACCATCACCGATCCGCACACCCCGCTCGTCACTTTCGTTCTCGGCGAAAACTCCGCCCACTTCTCCTGCATCGCCATTTGTACTTTACAATACATCTCGTACACGAATACTTTTTGTTTCTCCCAAGCGCACGGCATCGTGAACGCTCCTATGTACGCCAAAAACAACAGTTGTCTCGTGGACAACGCTCCGCCGACACATTTCACCATTTGCAACGCGAGAAACGCGCCCAACGTCGCCTTGTTATCTCTACCCGCGAAAAACCGTTCGTGCCTCTCCGTGAAGGCGTTGAATTTATAACACATATTCCTCGCTCTGATTGCCATCTTTTCTGGGTTCATCGTTATCCCTTTAGCCGCATTCGGGAACGCAATGGCAAAGACGTACTTCCCCATCACCACTAAGGACATCGCGTACGCCAAGTGCGAAAACACCGACGCCTTCGCCGCGGACAACGCATAAAACGTGCCCATGAGGACAAACCCACCGAAAAAGTGCAACGTTGTCCTCGCCGGATCCTTCCAATAGAGCACTTCCGGTACTACAAACGAAGACGTCGCCATCGTGCTATTCGACCCGTCGCGGCTGCTCGGCGCGTACGGTTGTTCGCGTTGGTTCCCGAACCCGTTCGCGAACATCGGATGCGTGTTGCGATACGTTGCCCCAACCGGCGTTCTCTGCCGCATCTCTTCCTCGTCTAACGTGTGTGCGAATTCAAACGGCTCGTCCTCGTCTTCTGGCCCCGACGGTGCTCGAATATTGTGACCCCCGCGAGTCGTATTCGTATTCGAGGTGTTCACTTTTCGTCCTCCAGTTTCGTACAAAATCCCACCCGATATGGACCCGTCCTGGCGTCGAATCCTCGGATCTCTCGGCAACCCATTCGTCGTATGTTTCATCATCGACCCTCTCGACGAATTGTTCAAATGCTCACCGTTACTATCGCCGCTGTTATTCGATATGTCTTGAAAGTGCTGCCTTTGTTGTTGTTGTTGTTGTTGTCCTCCTCCACCGACGATATTCGATTTCGGTTGGGGAATAGTTTTGTTGCTCCGGGAAAAACCAAATTTACTTTTGATTTGCGCGGGCATTTTCGTCGCCGTGCGCGGGTTCGGGTCCTCCCCGTTCGTATCGTTTAATGTCGCAGACATGGTATTCTCGTTCTCGATCCTTTTTGGAATGCGGTACTCTTTGGTAGGCATGTAGTAGTAGTACTCGCCGCGCGAAAAGAAGAGGTGTTTGCAATGAAGAATTTTCTTTCCCCTTTTTTTTGTGCACGAGTGAAAATTAGAGCGTTTGCCAGTTTGGGTAGTAATTTATTTACAGCGCGTGCGATGATAGTATTTTTACAACGACAACATCAAAAACGGTCTTCGTTACTGTTGGAAGCAGACGGTTGGTTATTCTCGTCGTTTGCAGTATTCGATGGAGCAGCAGGAGCAGAAGAAGAAGATTGGACTTTTAATTTTTCCAACTTTTCCAACGCCTCTTTTTCTCTCTTTACTCTCGCTTCTTGTCTCTTCTTGGCCCCTTCGAGCGCTTCGTGGGCGACCCAGCCGAGCATGCTGAGCATGCCTTTACCTACTTCTTTTCCTATTTTACCCAAGTCTTTGGCGAGTTCTTTCAAGTCGGTCTCCGGTTTGGGTTGCGCTTTGCCGCCGAGTCGGACTTCACCTCGCGAATCTACGTCGATGATGTTCGTTTGGCCGGCTGAGGATTTTCGGTCCTTGTACAACGCCGAGTTTTCATCCGCGGCTTTCAGAGACACACGAAACGGCCGGTTGTCGTCCCTGTGTTTATCGTGTTGCTCGTATTTATCGTGTTTCTCTTGGCTAAATTGAACGTTTGACGTTTCCACGTAATCTAGGAGGCAGTCAACTGTCCAGTCGACTTCTTTCTCGTCCGAAAAGTCGTGAGTGGCTTCTTCGTCGAGAATTTCGTATATCGTCGAGGATTCTCCTTCTTTGTCCTCCGCTGTCATTCCTGGTTTCATCTGTTTCTTTTCGTTCCGATAACTGGATCTAATAGCCTCGTCTAATTGGTTATTCTTGTGCCTCCTCGCTTTCCTGGTTTCGTCTTGGACCAAGTTGCCCGCGATGTACCCCAACGCTAATCCCGGAGGGCCCATCATGAACGTCCCCAACGCGCTCAACCCAGTCGTCAACACGTCCCCAACCTGACTCGAGTGCTGAAACCCGTACCTGGCCCACGTCGCGAAATGCTCGCAATTATTCAGAGTCACCGAGTACCCTCCGAATTCGTTTTCGTAAAACTTATGCTCCAAAGCGACAAACGTTCGATGCAAAATCTGACTCGGTCGCATCGGCGTATACAACGAATCGTACTTATAATTCCCACAAAAAGGTCTCGGCGCATCCTTCTCGCAATTCACCTCGCTCAATTCGCTGTAAATCACCGCCGCGTCCTTGGACATCGATCGATCCTTCGCGTCCGCTGCGCCCCACAAGTGCACCACCGCCTCGGGAAAACTTTCATTTTCCACGAATTTATTCCCCATCGGTTTCCTCCGACCAATGTATACCGCCCAGTGCGTGTACGCTATCGGTTGGTCCGTCCTCGGCCAGAATAAAATATCCCCGGGTTGTTTCGTTTTGTTCGGTCGAGGCCACTCGATCCGCTCGAACGGCTTTGTCTCCTCTCGTTGTCGTTGTTGTTCTTCTCGCGATTTGGAAGAAGAGTCCTCCGACGCGGCAAACGGCGGCGAAACCACCACCATTTCCGACTTTACCCCTCTTTCGCGCTCCTCTTCTCCTTCATCCTCCTCCTCTGCCTCCATCGTTCTCAAAAGAAGACGACGAAGCGCGCTCGCTCCTTCACTCCTTTTCTCTTTGTGTTGGGGAAAAAATGAAGACATTTCCTCATTAAATTCTCTATAAATACGAAGAAGAATAGTACATCGGAAAGAGAGAGGGAAACGGATACACGCTCTCGCGTTTGAGAAAAAGCGAGCGCGTGAGTTCGGTTTTCGTTCACTGTCGTCTTTATCGTCGCAAAAGTTTGGCGGTTTATTCGTGAAAGGATCTCTCTCTCATCATCATCGTCACATTTCAGCCCTGCTTTGATTTTTGGGGGAGTAAAACATCATCATGTCCGCGTCGTCCTCCGCCTCCGCGTTCCGCCGCTCGGCGAAACACGTCACCAAACACGTCAAGGCGTGCTCGAACAAACTCATCAACAAGTGGAAAATCTTCACCGGCGATCGAGTGATCGTCACCTCGGGGAAAGATAAAGGCCAGATTGGCCAAGTCACGAAAGTGTTCAGGAAAGAAAACAAACTGATCGTGGGAGGGTTAAACTTGGTGAAGAAACACGTGAAGCCGCAACCGCAACCTGGGGAGCCGAATCCACCGGGACAGATTTTATCGGTCGAACAACCGATACATTACTCGAACGTGAGCTTAGTCGATCCGAATACCGGAGGGAGAGTTCGGATTCAATCGAGCTATTTAGACGACGGGACGAAAGTGAGAGTGACGAAAGGCCGATTGAGTTCGCAAACGTTCGTGCCGAGACCGGATCAACTTTTGGAGAGGAAGACGCCGAGAGGGACCGGGGTCGGAGCAAAAGATACCACGGAGGAGTTCGTGAGAAAGGTGACGTATTTAGGGCCGAGATAGAAGTAGCAGAGAGGGGGGTTGAGTAGTTCTTTTTAGCTTTTGTATTTGTATTTTAGATTTCTCTATTAAAAATGATTCAACGACGCGTTCAAAGCGCGCCTCGATGCTTTTTATAAGCTCGCATCTAAAACTGACACACACACACACACACGCTCCTCACATAACGTACATCGTCGCATTCTGTGCATTAAATAATAATAATAATAATAATACATACTCCTGTATTGGTACAACATTTTCGTTTTCGCTCGGCTTCCGGTTCGTTCGGCTTCCCTCCGGCGAGAAGAAAGAAAGAGAAGAGAGACTCATCAACACGTCTCCAACCGTTCAAACTCCAAAAACGCCGTTCTTCTCGGCGTCATCACTCCTGCGCTAAAAAAATGCGGCGTTGGTTTATTAAACGGCGTTTTCTCTCGTCTCGGCGGTTCGAAAGTTCCCGATCGAAACGCTTGTAACCGCCGTTCCACCTAAAAAAGAAGAATTTTCGTGCTGAGTCAGACAATTTTCCCAAACACCCTCTCTCGGTCAAACACACCGAGAAGAAAGAAAAAGTAAACGAGGATGACGTACCATTTGCGCTCGACTTCGCTCTCGGTTCTCGAACTGTTTCCTCGCCACGTCTTGCAGTTGAATCGGCGTCATCGTCGAATCCTGAGACGACGACGACGACGCGCTCGCGCTCGTCGGAAAACATCTTCGAGGAGCCTTCGAGCCTCGGGGGTCGTCCCGGAAATTCGATTTCGGTACATTTTTATTCCCACTAAAACGCCTCCTTCCCGAACAAGAAGACGTCGCGAACGCGCTGGATAAAATCCGAGTTTTGGTGTTCGTCGTCGATATCGGAAGCAGAGATGATGATGCGCTGATGTACATTCGAACTCTTTAATGAAGAAGTTTGTGTATAATTGTGTGGTCTATCCTTAAATTCAAACGAGGAAAAAGGAGTGAAAATTCACACAAAAACGTGCACCAAACAAACGATGAAACTCTCGATTGCATTCCTCCTGGCGTTTTGGTACCCGATTTTCCTCTCCTTGTGCTTTACGAGTTTATACTGCTACTGCTGCAATCCGTGCGCCTCTTTGTTCGGGAGGAAGAGGAAGAAGAAAGCGCCTCTGTTGCCGAATTGATAAAAGAAGAAACGGAACATGTCCAATTGGGAACAATATTTCTGTTCGGACGACGAAGCAGACGCACGAACGAGAGGCCGGGCGTATTACGTAAATAGAGAGACGAACGAGACTAGATGGACGGAACCGGAGCAGTTTCAAACGTTTCAGTTGCAATTAGACGTGGACTTGTTTGAGAGAGACGGGGTGACCAGAGAAGAGATTTTGCTGATTTTGAAGCCTTTGCGGTATTTGACGCGGTGCGAAAGCGCTCGCGAGTGCAAGGAGTGGGTGGACGCGAGAGACGTTTTGTATAAGATTTTGAGGAATATCAGCGAACAGCCGAACGAAGGGAAGTACAGAAAATTGACGAAGAAATCTGGGGGGTCGTTTGTAGAGAAAGTGTGGTCGAAGAGATTCGCGCGAGAGTGTTTGTTGGCGTGCGGTTTTACGGAAACCGCGGACGCGGTGGAGTTAACGATGGACACGCAGAAACCAGAAGTGAACGCAAAGTTGTTGACAAAGTGCCGAGTCTTGCTGCAAAGATTAGAGCCGGCGATTAAAGCGAGAGATGCTCACGTTCGCCTGGCGAAAGAGTCGGAGACCGATTCCGGCGTGAACCGACGCCACCTCGCGCCGAACAAAAAATGTAGCCACTGCCAAAACGAAATCGAATCCGGCGCTCGACGATTATGGACGACCGACCCGCTCGCTCCGAAAGGCCAATACTCCTTCAAATGTTCTCAATGCGTGGACAAAAATTACATCTTATGTGAAACGTGTTGGGATAAGAAATGCGAACATCGAGAACCGATACACGCGGAGCACTCCAGTTTCGAGCACTTACCGCCGATAGAGAGCAGACACAACACGAGCACGAGAGGTTTCGGACGAGGGCCGTGGGGAAACTTCGCGGCTTCCTCGGTTGGGAACGCGCGGGAACGGTTAAGGCAACGCACCGGGCTTTAGTAGGATTAGAGCGTAGAATACTCGTATGTATATTTAGATATTTAAGCAAAAAGAAGAATTTTTCTCTTCGAGTACGTATAAAACGCCACTTTGACGCACTCGAGAAAACATGTCCGGCCTTGAATGCAACAGCAAGAAAGGCTACCATTACTGGTGGGACAACGTCCCCGGAGGAGGAGACGGAGGAGGCGGCAACGACAACAACAACAACAACAACAAACAACTCACTCGGGAGGAGTCTCTGAGATTGGAGGAAGAAAGCCAGAAAGTGAAAGGAAGCAAATGGAACGCGGCGCAAACGTTCGAGGAGCGCTCGTACTTATCGTGGGCAGAAACGACGTTGAACGAAATTTTGAGGAGACAGTGTAAAGATGAGTTATGGTTCGCGAGCGAAAAAGAGCACATCAAATCGAAGGAGGTTCGAGGTGGATGGAGGAGAAGATTCTTGTTGTTGAGTGTGAAAAAGCTCACTGGGAACTGTTCGATAGTCTTGTCGAGAGGAAAAATGAAACACGGATTAGATTTGGAAACGACGGAATTTGAGATAAAAGCGACGTACACGAAAGGCGAAGATTTTGATTACGATGATGGTTACGTTGAGGTAGACGGGACGTTCACGGTGCCGGAAATTAGCATCGAAACTATCGCCGACGACGAGTTTGAGATTCGCGACGCGAAAGCGAAGGAACCGAAGGAAGTGGAAGACGAGAACGAGAGGAAAGCGCTGAAAGAAGATTGCGAGTTATTCATGAACGATTTGAAAGGGTTTGTGACGGGTGCGTGCGAACATTTAGAGCAAAAACTGGCTGAAAAAGCCAACGATTAAAAATAGGAGAGCGGTACGAGGACAGTTTCGCGCGCAACGCACATCGAAAAAGGTTCGAAAGACAGGTGGCGTAAGCGTCAGGTTTTAACAATGACACGCATAGATGGTATAATGAATAATAAAACACATGCTACATGTTGTTATAAGCGCAAATGCAAAGAACCTCTCTTCCCTCTTTCTTCATCTCATTTCTATAATAATATATAAATCTCTCTCTCTCTCTCTCTCTCTCTCTCTATTTAGCGACCTCGGGAAATTTGGGTTTCCGCACTCGTCAACTCCTCAAAAACTCGATCCTTTCTCTTCGCCGGAAACGGATATTTCGTCCCGAAGTTATTAAAGTGCCCAGACACCGCGTTCAACGCGGAATACGTGAGACCATACGACGGTCTGCCGGAATAATCCCCAGATCTTCTGTACCTCGCGACCCACTCGTTCGTCAACGCTCTCGTCTTTTCGATGGACTGTTCTCTCCCGTCGGCGCCCATCGGAAAGTCCAAAACTTCGCGAACTTGGTTGATGACTTCCTTGGTGTCCTCTTCGTACTTCGCGTCCGACTTTTCGCCGATACCGAACAACGCGAGCGCCTGGTGGTCGTTAGATTAGATAAAAAAAAAACGTTTCGTCAGTACATTTTTGCTCCGTTTTCTCACTTCACCTTTCGAGTGCGCGAGACGAGAGAGAAAAGTGAGAGATCAAACCCACAAACGCGCTTTCGCGTCGGGTTTCCTTCTCCGCCTTTTGATGATCGAGACGAAAGACAACGAAGCACATAAAAACGCGACTGATCATCGGTAAAACCAAACGAACGAACGAACGTACCGGCATCGGAGTCGCCGCGACGACGCCAACCGAGGCGACCAACGCGTTCTTTAACATTTCCCGGCGATCGAATTTCTCATCCATCTTAGAAGAAGAAGAAGAAGAAGAAGAAGAAGAAGAAACAACAATCGAGGAACACTTCGCGCGCTTCGAAAGAGACGACGACTTGTTATTCTTCAAGCTTCTCGTCGCGGAGGATGAAAGCGAAGTGGGAGTCGTGGTAACGGCAAACATGTGTACGTGTGTGTGGAGTTCTGATAAAAAACGAGAGTGATTTTGTGGAGAAAATCCGAGCGATTCCACGTCATCTTTTCTAAGCAGGAAAGAGGCAGCTTTTCGCTCAATAATACACGCGCGACGACAAACCCTTTGCCGCCAACTCCCTTTTTTTTTCTATCACCATCACGCACGATTTGTGTGTGTTGTTGTTGGCTCTTCTCGCGTACTACTACTACTATTACTATTACTACTATTACTACTATTACTACTAGTACTACGCCGGGCGGTCTCTTTTGTACGCCTCGGTTTTCATCTCGTACAAACGCGACTGGCATCTCGGCTTGGATTTGTCCGTGAAACTCCCCGAGGACAACGCAGCTAGGGAGGCTTTGGTTAAACCGGTGGCGGACCATTCGATATTTTCGGAAAGCATGGTCGCGTTTCGCCCGGAGGCGCCTCCTGTTTTGGATACGAACGTTGTCGTTGCCGTTGCTGTTGAGGAGGAAGAGTTTTCGCGCGACGGTGTTGATGATGATTGCGGGAACAAATCGGCTATGCTCTTCGTCGATGGCGATGAACAATAAAGCTTCGTTTTGTTCGCGTATAAAGCGTCGATGACCATCACGAAGCGCCGGACGACGTCTTCACCGAGAATGGCGACGTCTAATACCGGTATCGATTCCAAAAACACAAATTCGTACGCTTTAGAAAGATTCTCGTAATCTTTCGGAGACCATTTCGCGTTCGCGCCACACAAAGCGGCGAAATCAAAGTACGCCGCTTTCGCGTTCGCCTCGATGCTCGTCGCTACACTTCGTATATCTTTTTCCAATCGATCTGAAAGAGCATGATGGTGTCTTTTCGACCTATTCTTCGAAGAAAGCATCAATTTTTCCCAGTGTAGTCGTAAACTGGCGTCGGCATCGTCCCCGAAAATCATCGACGACGACGACGACAACAACGACGACGTCTCTCCCTCGATTTTACGTGCCGATGCTTCTTCTGCGGCGAACGAAGCTTTTCGATAGTCTCGAAATTTCTCTGGCGACTCGTGCTCCTCGCCGTCCAACGACACCGCATCCAAACGTTCGCTCAAAACCTCCGACACCAGCAAACTCTTCCAATTCAACCCACCTTTATACAACTGTTTCGGCTTAAAATTCGACGTGCACACTAATATGTTTCTCTTCTTCGCGTCCTTCTCCCGCTTCTTCGTGTTCTTCTTCTCGCTTTCCAAGTCGTCTTCCGTTAAGTAACTCTCCACGAACGCCTTCCAGATCCGCGCGTCGGCGACGTCAGTCACCTCCACCTCGTCCACAATTAAAACCTCGTGCGCTTTCTTATACCGACTCCCAATCTCTCGCACTGGATTTCGTACGTTTCTTATCTTCATCAAGTTCTCGTGCATCTCGTCCATGAGCGAGCGAAACGAAAGCGACTTGATTTTTTTCTTCTCTTCGTTCGTGAACGCATCTTTGAAACTGTCCACGAGTACCGTCTTTCCTCGGCCCGGCGATCCGTACAAATACACGCCGCTCTTCTTACTTCTTCTTTTTCCGCTGGTACTGTTGTTGTTGTTGTTGTTGTTGTTGTTATCATTCTCGTCGTTCTCGTCGTCGTCGCACAAACTCGATAAACGCTCGACGACTTCCTCCTGTCTCGCGTCTAAAACGACGTCGATGCTCCTCGATGGTAACGACGACGACACAGTCTCAGAAACGCGTCGCATGAACGCAGATTTTATCGAGTCCGCGAACAGCAACTGTCGTCGTCGTCTCATGATGACGATCAAAACGAATCTTCGCGTTTACGACGAGTGTGCATACATGATTTGTTGTGTTTTATTTTGTGTGGTCTGTTGAGGACTTTGAGGTAAAAATGTATGACATACTCTCTCTCTCTGTATCAGTCTTCCGCCGGTATTGCTGCCTCAATTCTTCTAAGAGCCTTGCTTCCTTTCTATGATCTCGACAATCATAGCGTATTGTTCGTCCGTTGGTTCTGGGCACCCTTTTTCTTGCAAGTAGTGTAAGCACTCGAGGTGTTCGTAGCAACGAGCTCCCGCGACGAGTTGCCAGTAGTCAATAGGCACTTTCGCCTCTTCGACTAAGTATTTGAGGCAATCGATTCGGCCTCACTTTGCATAACAGTTGCCACACAGGCGATCATTACCACATCAGGTATCTTTCGTTCTTCAATGAAATATCTCAAGATGTCTATGCGACCCTTTCCTGCTGCCTGACGTGCCGCTTTTTCTTCCGTCTCTCTTGAAGGTTTCACTTTGTCGAAAAGAAATCGAACACAGTCTAGCTTTCCATCTGCAGCAGCGTGAATGCACGACTCTTCTTCATCATACGGGCAATTATTAGAGAAGCAGTATTTCAGCATCTCGAGATTATCTATAACTACTGCCACTTTAATCGTCCACTTATCCCACTCGCAATGTTTCTCTTCTCTCGCCCACTTGAGGAACTCGAGTTTGTTCGTTGCAGCAACTTGCACGCAAAACAAGGTTTGATCTATCACTCTTCCATCTTTCTTTCCCCAGGGATAGTGATTCCACGCCCATTCCAACGTCGAGATGGATGAACATTCCGTAACATTAACTCCCGATACGTCTACCCCGGCGTACGCAAGCACATCTTCACTCTCACTATTCACCTTTGAAAAGAAAAACCGATCATTCCTATTCAATTTCGGAAGCACATGCGATACAAACACATCCTTGTGATGCACCACCAATCCCGTCCATATCTTCGTCGGTCCAAGCTTCAAACGCTCCACATCCGCTCTCGCCCGTTCAACAGCCTCTTCCTTTTCCCTCTTCTTCTTCCTCTTCTGCGCTCCAGATAACTTTTTCCCCATTCTTCTTCTTCTTCTTCTTCTTCTTAATGTCAACCAACTCTTGGTGTATTTTTTTTCTGTCTGTAAATTGAACCGTTTTTTGCTTATTTTTGGTCCGTTTAATTAAGGCACCTGTTTCTCGAGTGAAGCTTCAAAATTAATCGTTGCACGAATAAAGACAACTTAAAGAAGACGCATCAAAGAGAAGACGCGTAATAATGACGACGACGAGTTGGTCGGACCTGGAAAACAAAGACGGCGTTCGATTCTCCCTGAACGCGTGGCCGGACGATCGCCAATCGGCGCAGAAATGCGTCGTCCCTTTAGGCGCGCTCGTGACGCCGCTGAAACACATCGAGGACGTGCCGGTACGTTTTTAAGACATTTTTAAGACGATGAGAATATCAAGATCGGTATTTCTTTATTCCCGCGAGAGAGTGCTGTTTCGTCGTGCGATGATGCGCGTCGCGTTTCGGTCTTCTCGCGCTCGCTCTCTCTCTGTCTCTCACTCTATGAGAACAATCTCAAGAGCGGATTGAATTGGATCCAATTTCCTCCAAGAAGAGGGAGGAAACGGACAAAAAGAGCAAAAAGAGCGCGCATCGACATCCGATGAATACCTCTCTCTTTCTCTCTTTCTCGCGCATATTTTTGGTCGTAACGCGTACGTTTCTGTTCTTTTCTGACTTTATACAATTCGTCTTCTCTCGATACGCTTTAGGTTGTGCCTTACGAACCGGTGCGGTGTAAAGCGTGCGCGGCGTGTTTGAACCCCTACGCGCAAATCGACTTCAACTCGAAACTGTTCGTGTGCCCGTTTTGCCACGCGAGGAACAATTTTCCGCCGCATTACGCGGGGATTACCGAGCAGAACTTACCCGCGGAGTTGTTTCCGAATTATCTGGTGATTGATTATACGATCAACCCGAACAAAGTGACGCCGCCGCCGGCGTATTTGTTCCTGGTGGACGTGTGCGTGTCGGATGAAGAGTTGGCGAGTTTAAAAGCGAGCTTGACGCAAGCGCTGAGTTTGCTGCCGGAAGATTCTTTAGTCGGGTTGATATCGTTCGGGACGCACGTGCACGTGCACGAGCTGCAGTTTGCGGACTGTCCGAAATCGTACGTGTTTAGAGGCGGGAAGGAGCACACGTCCGCGCAGATTAGGGATCAGTTGACATTTTCGAGAGGTGGGGGTGGACCGCAACAACAACAATATCAGAGTCAGAATCAAAATCCAAACACGCAACAACAACAACAACAACAACAACCGTATCAACAAACGAATCCAGCTTCGTCGTTTTTAGTGCCTTTGTCTGAGTGCGAGTTTACGTTCTCGGCGATTTTAGAAGAGTTGGCGAGAGACCCGTTCGCGCCGTTGCCACAAAGTCGACATAATCGTGCCACGGGGACCGCGTTAGCCGTCGCATCCACGCTGTTGTCTTTAGGATGTCCTTCCGGTCACCCGGCACGCGCGTGCTTGTTCGTTGGCGGGCCGTGTACAGAGGGTCCGGGTAACATCGTGCCGAAAGCTTTGGAAAATGCGACTCGATCGCACAAAGATATCGCGCAAGATAAAGCGCCTTTATTTACAAAAGCAAAGAAAAAATACGACGCGATTGCGACTCAGTTGTGCGCGAATGGCCACTCTTTAGACGTGTTTGCGTGCGCGCTCGATCAGGTTGGATTAGCCGAAATGAAAGGGTGCGCGCAAAAAACCGGCGGGGCGGTTGTTTTAGCCGAATCGTTCTCGCACGTGGTGTTCAAGAAATCGTTTGTGAAATTATACGGGAGTCAAAACAAACCAGAACCAAGTCCAGAAAGCGTTTCGTCGTCCTCGGACGAAGTGACGCCGCTAAAAGTGCATTCGAATGGAATTTTCGAAGTGATCACCTCGAGAGACGTGAAGGTTGCGGGATGCGTCGGTCCGTGCGCGGCGTTGGATACGGCGAGACGACATTTAGGAAATGTCGCGGATGTGAGCATTGGGTATGGAGGAACAACCGCTTGGAAGATGTGCGCGCTGACTAGGAACACGACTTTGGCGGTGTTTTTTGAGGTCGCGAAAGAGAAGCCAGACGGAGCTAGTGGAGGCGGGTACGGTCAAAACCCCTACGGTCAGCAGCAACAATATCAAAGCGCGCCTCAGTTTTTCTTACAGTTTCACTGCACGTCAACGTTACCGACCGGTGAAACTCGATTGAGAGTCATCACCACCACTCGCAGATGGACGAGCGGGCAAAACATTCCGGAAATCTCCATGGGTTTCGACCAAGAAGCCGCGGCTGTGTTGATCGCTCGACAATTGACGTGGAAAATGGAACAAGACGACGAGATGGACGGCCCAGCTGCGACGAGGTGGTTAGATAGAAAATTAATAGGCGCGTGTCAACGCTTTGGCGAGTATAGGAAAGAAGATCCGCACTCTTTCCAGTTAGCTCCGCAGTTCTCTTTATTTCCGCAGTTTATGTTCAACTTGCGTCGATCGCAATTCGTGCAAGTGTTCAACAACTCGCCGGACGAAACCGCGTATTTTCGAGTAGTGTTATGGCGCGAAAACGTGTTGAATTCTTTAGTCATGATTCAACCGACATTGACCGCGTATTCCTTCAATGGGCCTCCTGAACCGGTATTGTTGGACGTCTGTTCGGTCGCGCCGGATAGAATCTTACTCTTAGACGCGTACTTCTCCGTCGTCGTTTTCCACGGCTCCACCATTGCGCAATGGCGCAAGGCGAAATATCAAGAACAAGAAGAACACAAAGCGTTCGCAGAGTTGTTAAAAATGCCGCAAGAAGATGCGAATTACATCTTAAACCAACGGTTCCCGGTACCTAGATTGGTCGATTGCGATCAAAACGGGTCGCAGGCGAGATTTTTGTTAGCTAAATTGAACCCGTCCGCGACGCACAATTCGCAAGGCTCGCCGTACGGACACGCCGGTGGAAGCGATGTAATCTTCACCGACGACGTGAGTTTGCAAGTGTTCATGGAACACTTGAAACGGTTGAGCGTTTCCGCATAGATTTATATATATTAATATTTAGCTTCAGCGTTGTTTACTTTTCCTACTAAAACTTTTAACTACGTACTGCTTTCTACAATTTCTAAAATATTTATACGAATGCGTCAATGCGTTACAACCCGAAACGTCTCGGCGTCTTCCCACCCGTTCCGGGCCGTTTCGAGGACGGCGTTCGAAACTTCGAGCCACCACCGGAAATAGAAGACGACGCACCACTCGCGCGTAAACCAGTTCCTCCTGGCGTGACGATCTTTCTCGACTCTCTCTCAATCTTCGCCTCCATCTTTTCCTGGATTTTCCTCTTCTCTGCGTTTTCGAGCTCTTTTTTCTGCTTCATTTCCATCTTCATCTTCTCCTTCTCTTCTCTTTGCTTCGCTTTCGATTGCGCCAACGACGAGTGTGATTTCTTCAGCGTGTAAAATATGGGCCCGAATTCTCCCAACCACTCTGGCTCCACTGCCGTCACGCATTGCATGTATTCCTTACTCGTCATTACGATTTCATGGTAGCACACGTAATCGGGAGTGTAACCTAATCCGTACAACGCAGAGGAAGGGTGCAAATGACACGGCATACCGTTTCGGCAGTTCACATATTCGCCGATACCACGTAAACGACCGGCTTGATGGAAATACGACGCGCACAAAGCGCGTCGGCAGACATCCCAATCCGAGCCGCACGTGGTCAACTGCACCTTTTGCGACTTCATGATATCCGCGAGCTGCGCGCGTACTTCTCTCGCTTTCTTCATGCCTTTACCTTGAATGTAATGCTTGTTGCACCAATCGTTGCGATAACCGTTCGTTTTCCATTGCTGATAGACGTTTAAAAGCGTTAAATGGTCGCTTTCTGGAACGAAAAATTTTTCGCGCATGGCGTCGGACTCTTCTTCGCGATCTTTCGGGCGAAAGAAAACGGAAGGGACGGAGAGCATAGAAATGACGGTTAAGATTTCGTTGGAACACCCGAGCGATTCGGCTTTCAACAAAGTCGCGGCTAATGGAGGATCGACGGGGAACTCGACCATTTTCGAACCAAGTTTTGTCAAGCCGCCGACGTTATCCAACGCACCGAGAATCCATAGCTGGTACATTGAGTTCAAAATGTTTTCCTTCGGCGGCGGATCCATGAAATCGAAATCTAACAGATTTTCAATGTTGAGCGATTTCAAGAGCAAAACGACGTTGCCGAGGTTCGTCCGTTGAATTTCCGGAACAGTCGTCGACAAGAGCTCGTATTTGTACGCCATTTCCGTGTATAAGCGATAGGTTATTCCGGGACCGGTTCTCCCGGCTCTTCCCGAACGTTGATTCACCGCCGCTTGAGAACACGGGAACACTTGCAACGCGTTCATACCTACTCGAGGATTATACACACTCAACTTACAGTAACCCGTATCGACGACGTATTTCACGCCATCTAGCGTCAACGACGTTTCCGCAATATTCGTAGAAACGATGCACTTACGATGCCCTTTCGCCGCGGACTGAAAAATCTTCGCTTGTAAATCCGAAGGCAGTTGCGAATAAATCGGCAACACAGCCAACGGAGGGATTTTCGTCTGCCCTTCGGCGTCTGCTTCGAGCTCAGCGATTCGTTCCTCCAACGCGTAACATGCGGTTTCAATTTCTTCTTGGCCAGTCATGAAAAGCAAAATGTCACCGGGAGGGTAAGACATGTGAATAGCCAACGCTTGTTTCACGGCGCCTTCCACGTAATCTTCCACGGGCGTTTTACTGTACATGATTTCAACTGGAAACGTTCGGCCAGGAATGTTAAATACTGGAACGTTACCGAAAAAATCCGAAAATCTCGACGCGTTTAGCGTCGCTGACGTAACAATTAACTTGAAATCTCTTCGCCTCGCGACAACTTTCTTCAAAATACCGAAAAGTACATCCGTGTGCAAACTTCTCTCGTGCGCTTCGTCCATGATAATCGCGGAATACTCGTCCAAATCGGAATCTCTGAGCGTTTCTCTCAGCAAGACGCCATCAGTCATGTACTTGATAATTGTATCTGAACTCGTGCAATCTTCAAAACGAATCGCGTACCCAACTTCTCGACCTAGTTCGCACCCGAATTCCTCGGAAACTCTCTTCGCTACAGACATCGCGGCTACTCGTCTCGGCTGCGTGCACCCAACCATACCAAACGTGGTGTACCCGGCCTCGTGCATGTACTGCGTCATTTGCGTGGTTTTCCCCGATCCAGTCTCACCAACGACGACAACAATTTGATTCTCGCGAATCACCGACATTAAATCTGCTTTACACTTATGCACGGGTAAAAATTCTCTCTGTTCTTTCATCGTTTTTGACTTGGCGAAATCCGATTGGGCTTCAGATTTTTCCTTCATCGCGTCCGCAAACTTTGAATCCGCTTTGAAATCAATCTCGCCGTCTTTACCAATAACGTCATTCTTCTCCCCACGCTTGCGCATTTCCTCATCTTCTTTCATCTTTTGTTCTTCCGCGATTTTGTCTTCTTCGTTTGTCGTTCCGGTGATGTCGCCGATTTTCGAGTTTTTCACGTCCCAAAACCGATCGCGACTTTTATTCTCGTCCCTTTTCATTCGAACTTCTTTAACTAAGTTGGACCCTTTCCTCGCAATCATCGCCATGTCGCTCGTTTGATCTTTCACTGGCAACGACGCCTCTTGCGCTTTCGCGAAGGCTCTTTTCCCTTGCAAAAACGGCGGCTTCGTATCGTGCACTAACAAAATCGCCTTCTCTTCGCCGAAATCTTCGTCTTGCGCCATCAAATCGATTTCTTTCACGCGAGCGACGCCAGACGTTAACATTCTGTTTTCTTCCCACGTCGCGTGGTCTTTATGAATTTGTGAAAATCGCGCGGAATTCGCCAGCGTCATCAACGACCCGTCCGCTCTGGTTAACCGTTTCGCGTACTCCAACTGTTTCCTCTCGAAGCGTTCTTTTGACTTCACGTCTGTTTTTTCTCCGAACGGATCGAAGGCGTCGCCGTGTCCACCCCCACCTTCGTCGTCGTCGTACCACGCGCGATCTAAATCTTTGTTTGTATTCCCGAATCGATTCTCCTCCCTCGCCTCTTCTTCCATCCGTTGATTCTCCAGCACGTCCAGCGAGTCTTCGTTTTCGACAACCGTGAGTTTATCTCCTTCTTTGACGAATTGATTTTGATTCTTCGTAATCTTCTCCATCATCCACTCGTTGGACTTCCAAGACGGCGTCGCCGTCAAAGGCGTCGCTTTTACCACGTTCTTTGCGACCGAATCGTCGTCGTCGTCGTCGTCCGCCTCGAAGCGCATGGAAAACTTATGCGAACTGTTGCTATTCCCGCTCCTTCTATTCCCGCCGCCGCTCGGTTGGCTAATCGATCCCATCTTTGCTTTATTCGTCCAAGAATCGTCGTCTTCGTTGGAATCGTCGAGGTGCCTCAAAGACGGCGTCTCGTTCCCGCTATCCCTTGCTCGTCTCGCCGGCGTCTCTTCCCACTCTCCGTCGTCTTCTTCGTCTTCGAATCCTCGTAAACCGTTCCCGCCGCTCTTTCTGTTCCTATTATCAAACCGCCCTTCTCCTTTTCCTCCTCGTCCGTGCCGTTTTTCGTTTAAAGATTCGATCCCTCTGTTGTGTCCGGGTTGTTTCTTCTTTCGGTCTTCGATGCGTTGTCGCGTGACATCGTCCACGCCGCCGTGGTACGACGGCGTTTCTTTGCGTAATTTTCGTTTGTGATTTTGCGTGATTTTTTCTTCCCCGTTCTCGAACCTTCTTTTCCCCCAGTGGACGGAGGATGAGTCCTTCTCGCCGTTGTTCTTGTCGTCTTCCCTCCCTCGCGAATTCATGATGCCAATCTCTCTCTCTTACGCGCGCTCCCTCGCTCTTTACTTCTTCGTGAGGTGAAAATCTTTTTTCTATAAAATTGCGCAGCTTTTTAAGAGGGGAAAGCAACTTCACACAACCATCTAAATAATAAATAGCACGTAAATACAACAGTTAGAATCTACAAATATAAATAACAGTACATTTTGATCGTTTTCTCGTTTTGACTTCTACTCGGCTGCTGCGTGCCCTTCTTGTTCTTCATCTAATACCGCGGCGGCGGCGGAGGCTTCATTTACGCTTCTCTCTCGTTTCTCTAGCGCGCGGTGCGCTTCGATGTCGTCGATTTTAATGGCTAAAGCGATGGATTCTGAAAGCGGGGCACCGTCTCCTTTTATCGTCGGTGGGTTTTCGATGACGTAGACGTTCATTCGAGCTCTGATGCTCTGATGTTGTTGGGATGCGAGGCCTTGTTCGACGTCGGCCCCACCGTCGGCGAGAGAACTCAGAGTGGAGGTGGAAGATTCCTCCGCGGGGGCGGATTTTGACATCACGCCTCGAGCGGATAATTCGATAGAATCCACAGATGTGGATGATCGAGAGGCTCCGCCAGAGTCGGACGATTGGTCCGATGCTATTCCGGCGACCACGACGTCATCATCATTTCTAGTTCGGTGAAGAAATTCTCTTTCGATTTTTGAAGCCGCCGATACCTCAGCGACGTAAATGTCAGGAAGATACGTGAGACCTTCTCGCGGATGAACGCCCATTTCTGCGGCTCGAACTGAAGCATCGAACCCAAAAGGATCGAACCCATTCGCCGGGAAAGACGTCGTGTACGTCTGGTCTTTTGGCCTGAAGAGAATGAGCAAGAAACACCACAGCATCATATCGATAAACTCCGAGAAGAATAATTGCACCCAAGCGTGGTCGCGTTCGAAATACGTGGAAAGAATCTGGTTCATAATTTTGAGTCCGCAAAACACAATAAACGCGACGTAAAATGTCTGGTACATTCGTTCTTTCGTTCTCACGGGCGCTCTGGCAACTTCTTCCTCGGTTGCCCCAGATCGTCGAAAAATCTCGAGTTGCTCGTGCAACGTTCGTATGGTTTTCGAGCTCACATACAATGTCATTGATATGACGCCACAATACGTCAAAGCGTAAACGAAATAGACCGTTCGTATGCCTAAATTCATCTGACCGACTAGATTAGTTGTGAATATCATAAACATAGTCACACCACCGATGATCTTCCGCTCTCTCGACGCTCGATTTGACGTCACTCGCCAACCGCCGCCGATGGCGAGTAACAACGTCCAAAACGTCATTTCCTTCAAACTCGAACAGATGATAACGCCATGATAAAAAGAATCATTTACAGTCCCATTTACGTCGATGTAATTGAAATGATTAAAGGATATACTCACATGTATCATTCGCATAACTTGTGTCGTCCACATTGCGTAGTGCAACGCGGATATGACGGATTGACTGCGATATATAGCGCACATCGACATCGTGTGCGTCAATTGCAACATGAAGAAAATCACGTAACACAACAAAATGTACAAAAAGACGCTCACTACTGGTTGCCACTCGGTGCTTAAGTGGTGTTTCCCACCGTTTAAAGTCTCGTATGCGACGTCTATTTCAATCGTTGTACCTTTTGAATCGCACGTGAAAAAGGCGATGTCGTACACTTTCTTTTCGTTCACTTTGATTTGCATCGGCGCGTATTCTTTTTCAAACACCACATTCCCGTCATCACCATCGCCATACGCGCCGCCAGTGAGTAAACTTCTTCTCCTACCGCTTCTCCTTCGTCGTTCTCCTATCGCCTCCTCTTCTTCTTCCTCCTCCTCCTCCTCCTCCTCTCCGGCGAACGCCACGAATCGACACGCGTTCGTCTCGTTCAACTTCCCCACGCTTACTTCGCACCAAGCGCCGTTCGCATCGCTTGCAGATGCCTCGTTCGCCAAGTTTGCGTTTTCATTCAAAGGACACAAACTCAGGTAGACTTTTGGAAGCCGCGCGGGCGTCGCGGAGTCTTCTCCGCCTAAAATTTTCATTTTTAATTTCTGAAACGTCATCGAGCTCGATTTCGAGTCGAATCCAAAGGTGTCAAACATATCGTGCTTCTGCGTTTGCGAGGAGAGAGAAATCGTGGTGGATTCTTTCATCGCGTGTGCTTTCTGACACGCGTGATGAAACGCGATGAAGATGAACAAAAACCACGAGAGCAAAGGTAAAGCTTTACGCGACGACGCGAACATATCTCTCGATCTCTGACTTTTTTTTCGGGAAATTCGTCAGCAGAAGGGAGATTTTCGAACTAAAATCTCTTCTCCCAAACGCGAAAAACTTTACCGCGTCTTTCTTCAGTGGACGACGAAGACGTGCGCTCTCTTTGAACAACGAAAGCGCACGTCCAAGTCTGGTTTTTTGTCGCGCGCTCTTTTCGTAGCGCGATACTTCCGCGCAAAGGTTTCTTTTTCAGGAGTGCGACAGTTTTATTCTTTTTCTGTAGTTTTTGGTATCTTCTTTTACAGTTAAAACAGGAGAGATGGATGGATTTTAGATATTTTTCAACGCCTCCTTTGTTTTGCGCTTGACTGCCATTTTTTCAATTTCTTTTTTTTCCTCTTCCTCTCTGATCACATCACACATGCGATGCGTTATTCTTCAACCTCACACGACTCTCTTTTACAGTCTCGCGCACTGATAATACCATGGGACGAAGAAAGAATCCACATCCGAAAAGAGCGGTGAACGCGAGGACGGTTTTGAAGGGAGAGAAAGAAGAACCTTTGGTGTTGTGTTCGAGAATTCCTGACGAGGATGATGATTTCGAGGCAAATCATCATCAGATACAAAAAGAAGAAGAAGAAGAAGAAGAAGAAGAGATAACTGTTAGGAAAGGAGCGAAGAGAAAGAGAGGGCACGAGTGCGATGTGTGCGAGAAGGTGTTTCGATATCCATCCTACTTGGCCAAACACATGCGTACGCATACGAAAGAGAAACCGTACAAATGCGATGTTTGCGAGAAGCGTTTTCGTTATTCTAATGGTTTAAAATACCACACGCGCATTCACACGAACGAGAAACCGTACGAGTGCGATTTTTGTGATAAAGCTTTTCGTGATTCTAGTAGTTTGACAAAGCACATGCGTATTCACACGAACGAGAAACCGTACAAATGCGATGTTTGCGAGAAGAGGTATCGTTACGCTCAAAGTTTAAGGTACCACATGCGCACTCAACATTAGCTCATTTGTAGTTCTAAGTATACACATACACATCACAGTACTACTGTTAAAAAGTCGTCTCGAGTTCTGGTTTCGGCATTAACTTCGCGTGTAAACGCTTGGCCACGTCCGAGGCTATGCCTTGATTGGTCATCATCGCTAAGCTTTTCTCCTTGGACGAGCGCGAGTTCACGGAGACTTGTTGGAACGCTCGATTGGTCGTTTGGAAGGTGTTTTTGATACTCTTGTCGCCTAAACAGACCTGACTGGAGCCTCGGTAGGTTTCTTTACTCGATGCGCTCATGGAGGTGAACCCGAAACGACGACCGACGACGTTTTCGGTGAACTGTTTTGGGCGATTGCGCGCCGCCCATGGGTGGTATTTTTGAAGCGGCTTGGACGTCGTTTTCTTCGCGGGTGCGGCAAAACACGCTTTTTGCGCGGTTTTTGATGTCGTTTCCGAAACGAAACGCGGTTTGTGCCCGTACGAATTTATCGCCTTGTATCCTGTCTTTGGTATGTGGTGCGCGATGGCGACGAGACGGCCGTTGCGGAGTTCCAAAGACGCTGAAGAACCGGTTCGGGAGGCGCTGCTATAAATAGAATACAAACAAAATAACGCGAGGTCAGCGAATGTATATATAGTCCAATCGTCAAAGGGAGACGGGAAGAGAGAAAGAGAGAAAGAAAGAGAAAGAAACGAAGCGATGCCGAACAATGTGGTCTGTAGATTATCACGCGCGTACCTTTTCGTGGGTGTTTGCGTGAGTTGCGTCATGTCGCGCTCTGAATAAAAAAGAAGAGATTTTCTTCTTTCAAAATTCAAAATTCTTCTCGTTCACGCAAAGTTGGCAACACGCGCATGCTTCGTGTTTCTTCCGATGCGGCGCTTTCAATCCGTGCGCGCACTTGGTGTGGAAAATATGCGGCGAGCGAGGATTTATGCACGTGCGATATTCCATTTGCCAAGGTAAAACAGAAGTCCCTTGACCTTCATCCATCTCTTCTCCGATTGAGAGAACGACGCGCTCGTCGCAATAGGCACATTTGAAAGCATTTCCTGCTCCTCCATGGATTTTTTGCACGCACGCTTCGCACTTCTTCGTCTCGTTGAGTTCGTGATACGTCTCTGCGAGAATAAAATAGACCGTTTGCTTGACGCGCTCGCTCTTCTCGTTGTCGCCGTTTTCTAACTCCTCGCGTTTCAGCAACGCTTCCCCGATGGCGACGGTTTTCAAATTAGACGCTCTCTTCTTTTCGAGGTAGGAATCATCTTTTGCTAAGAAATGCGCGCGCTCGCTCGGTTCGCGAGGCGTGGTATTGTTTTTACCGAAATATTCTCGCGACGACTTTAAGTGCTCGAGCCAAACGCACACTTCGAGACTTTCGTGAATATCCGCGTGAAACAAACGATAGTAGTAATACATCGTCGTCGTTTCGTTGGTAGCATTCTCCTTCTTCTGCTTCTCTGCGACTAGCTTTGCAAACTCGACGGCTTGCTGAATTGCAATCGACGCCGACGAAAAGTTCCCCGTGTGCAAGTGCGCGGAACATATCCGTCGACACGCCTCCGCGGCTAAGAACGGACACTTACATCTCACGGCGTCTTCGCGAGCGTCGTAAAAATTTTCCAAAGCGATTTTCGTGCTCCTCTTGGCGCCGCGAAGCGCGCACGTACCCAAAGCTAAACGCGCCAACGCTCGCGCGCGCGCTTTCTTTGCCTTTCTGGCTTCTTCGGAATCGCTATTACTATCAACTTCGTTACTACTGCCTTCTAAAAATTCCGAGCGCATGACAATTCTCGCCGCCGCTTCGCACGTCTCCAAATGCTGATCGAACGTAACGTCTCGCCACCCATCTTCCCGTTTAATTTCTCCATACGAATCGATTTCGTTCGCAAACAATATGAGCGAAATCCACAACGCGTCGCCGCTACTTTTCGCATCGCCACATCTTTTCGCGAATTTCGTCAAATGTTTCACCGCTTGGAACAAACTCGTCGACGCTTGGAACGTGCCGTCCCAGTTCACAGTCGCTTCGCGCACTTCCTCGTTCGCTCGTCGAGTGTTTTCCAACAACTCGGGCGATGGAACGCACGTTTTCTTGTGCTCGTTCCACTCGCTCTTTTGACACTCTTGGGAGCAGTAGCACGTTTGTCGACACCTCGCGCATCGCAACGCGTTGGCTATTTTCACGCCGCAGTTGGAGCAACATTTATTGGTATCACCTTTTGTAGCGTCGCTCGCACTCTTTCCTACATCCTCATCCTCGTCGTCGTCGTGACTCGAATTCACGCTCTGTCGACTACTCCTGGGTGTTTTTGGAGTCAACGGGGGCGTCATTAACACGGACTCGCCGCCGCTATTCTTCAAAGAAGAAGAAGACCCATCGTCCTTATTCGTCTCCCCTAACAACGCCAACGCGCTTCGATACACCTCTCGCAACACGAACGCGCCGGTGAAGGTGACTGGTTTGACTATAAACGTCGCCATCATCGCCGCGAACTTTACCGTCGTCCCGTTTGTTGTGCGCCTCGCTCTTTTCTCTTCTTCTTCATCTTCTTCCTCTTCTTCTTCTTCGCTACTCACTCCTTCTTTCCTCTTCTTCTTCTTCTTCGCGACGACTGAACGCTCCGCCATACTCCGCGCCACCCCGAGCGCGGCTAACCCGACAACCATACCTTGCACGTTCGTTTTCGTGCTGATTGGTTTCTTGCCGTTTTTATTCGGGAGTAAACGCATGCTCCCACTCGCCAAACCTGATATCGCTCGCACGCTGTTCGCGCTTCGTTCTATCGCGTGCGCTTGTTTCTCGCGGATTTTTTGTGCAGTTTTTCGTTGCTTCCTCTTTTGTCTGTTGGTGTTGTTGGTGTTGTTCTCGTCTGCCGCATCGTCGTCGTTCTGCTTTCGTCCGCGGAGATTGAGTTTCGAAAGAAATCCTTTCATCTCTTCTCGCGCGCTCGGGAGAAGAAACGTTCACGTCGTCGTCGTTGAAGAGAAGGCTCGCGATGATGATTTTCCTCGCGCTTTACTCGCGCGCACAACTCCTCCTCACTCAGCGCGAGAAAAAGCCCAACGAAAAACAGTCAAACGAGTGCGTTGTTGTTTGGCGAGAAGACAGAGAGACCTTTCCGGAGAACGGTGCGTTCCGAATGAAAGACACGCACGCACACAACAACAACAACACCAAACAGATTCCGGATAAAATCCCAACGGCGGGGAAAAATGTTTGACGAGTTTTTTCCTCAGACTAAAAAAAGTCAAACGCACTCTGTCGTCTCGCGCACGAATGAAGAACCACACGAGAGACCTTCTGAAACCTTCAGCAGTATCGCGCGTTGTGCGAGGACGAATGGGTGAGCGGTACGCGTTGAAGAAGAAGAAGAGATCATCCGCCGAATGCGAGTGAGAACAGGTACACCTTGACCCCGGGGGCCAATCGCATCGGGAGATGATGCGAAACTACGAGTACCTAGAAGAGCTCTGATTCGTGCGTTCAGAGAGCGAGAGGGTCTTAAAAACATTTAACTCGATATACTCATGGGTGCGGGGAAGTCCAAGCTCGCTCTGGAACGCGTTTTAATCGCGAGGTGCGTCGAAGACTTTGAACACCAACGACTTGAACACCAACACCCTTTCCTAATAAGAAAGGATGGAACTGGAAATACTGTCGTATTCGCGAAAAGTCAAAGCAGCGGGAAAGGCGCGTTTTTCGCGTGGAACATGGAAGCGCAATCAAAGAGACCAATAAAACCAGCATTTCTGTCCTCGTCGTCGTCGATATTAGGGGGAAGCGAAGAGGACATTTTCAGCGTAGCGCCTTACGCGGCGGCGGATATTAGGAACGAACGGAGAGCGAGACGACCGAAAGGTTTTCAACATCATCATCAAAAACAACAACACAACGGCAACGATACTACTGGCGGCGAGAAGAAAGAGGAAGAGACGGAAAATCCTGAAGACGAGAGCGAGAAGAAGAGCACGAATGCGACGAGAAAACAGCTCGGGTCGCTGGATGAAAAGTCTGTCGTTTTATCCGTCGCGGGCGAAGCGGGACCAAACGTAAAAATTCGCGCCCAGTTTATCGGGAACGAGACGAACGGCATGCGAGACGCGCAAGTCGTCGCGAACGCGATACCCTCGTCGTTTTTTGTCGGGCGGAATTTGAAAGATCGGGTGGAAGTGTTCGCCGAGCGGTCGAGGTTGGTGGTTGTTGGGATAGACGAAGAGGACGAGTACGAGGACGGAAACGATGTAAAGCGCGAGAGGAGGATAAAGAAGAAAGGAGACGCGATAAGAAACGCAGTGAACATACTCGACGACGAGATGGTAGCCGGGGTTAAGTTTATGCCACCACCACCACCGAAAAGAGAAGAAGAAGAAGAAGAGAAACAAAAAGCGAATACTCTGAACAACAAGGAAAAACGGGAACGGCTTAAAACGTACGCCACGGTGCGAGTGACGCCGACAAAATCGAGCGTTCAAGCGACGGTCTCGAATGGGTACGCGCCCGTGCACTCGTTAATTTCACGCGTGTGTTCGTTATCGTCGACGATGGTGACCCCGCCGAGTTTTGACGAACAATTGGTGTTGCACTCGAACGTTTCCAACGGGACAAAAAAAGCGCTTCTCTCGTGTAGAGCCGAAAAGGACGTGTTGGAAAACAACGCGGGCAAGATTCGTTTCGCGCAACGCCTATCGATTGACTCGAACGGAAACAGCGCGAAAAGCATTCGAGCGAGCTTCTCGCACACGACGAGTAGTGTCGCAGATGATACTTCTCCACCGGATCCGGAGGAAACACCGGAAGAAATCCTGTCGTCGAAAGGGAAAAAGACGCGAACGCACACGACGGCGACCGTCAATCTTCGAGAAAAGAAGAGCCGAGGAAGAATAAAGCCCGGTGAAATCGTCGAGTCTCACCAGCAGCAACGATTTGAAAAACACCGAGCGTGTACGTTCGCGCTTCGACGCGCAGACCCACAGAAAGGCTCGACGCTTTCTTTCGAGCTCGCCAAACAGCTTAAAGATTCCGCCTTTCGTCCTAAGCTGAACGTGGCAAAACAGTTTTTCCTCGCGCGTACCAACGACGACGACGTAAACGACCATCACCACCACCAACAACAAACGTACAAACTTTCGTGCACCGTAACCAGTCGTCTCGTCGAAGCCGAACTCGCTCGAAAGTTCAAGCTCACCGATTCCATCGAAGGCGAAATAGTCGTCGGGGCGAAACTTCTCGCCTCGAGACACTACGCCTACGGTTTTTGGAACGCCAATCATCATCATCACCACAACCACGCGCAGGTGACCACCAGAGACGCAATGGTTGGCGTGTATTTCGGTTCCTGTAAAGATATTTTATAACAGTAGAGAGTTTAGGCGAATTTAGCGTAGCGTAGTATTTGCGATTATTTTAGTAAAAATGTACCACCAGAGAGGCAACTCCTTACTTGAATCGTCACACATTTTCGCATTCGCGACACATTCGCAACGACGCAAAGCATCGCATTCAGAGAGGAGGAAAGCGTCTCAACGACGACGACGACGAAAAGAGCGTTGAGAGGTAAACGACGACGCGTGTAGGAGGGAGATGCACGAGATGGGTGTTGTTGTTTTCTAGCCGCTCTTTTGCCTCACGTTTGAGTAAAAATGAGCGCAGACGAAGCTGCGGATTTTGCGCGTCGGCGGGAGGATGCAGACGAAGAGGAAGAGCAAAAGAGAAGCGTGACGCCGAACTTTTCGTTCAGATCGTTCTTCGAGAAATCGGACGCCACCGAAAATGAGAAGACGAAGAAGAAAAACGCGTTTCAAAAGTTCATGGCGTTCGAACCAGAATCGGTCACCAAAGACGAGGAGGAGGACGATATGGAGGATTTTGAGGAAAACCACCCGAACGGATGCTCGCCAAACTTGAAACGACTGGAAAAGTTGTTCAGAGAAGAAGCAGAATTAAAAGACAACGGGGAGGAAGAAGTAGAGGAGAAGAAAAAGAAAGGCGGCTTCGGCAGCGGCGGCGGGTTTTCGCTGTTTCAATTCGGGACGGACCGCTACGGCGAGAATCCCGCGGATTATTTGTTTGACGATTTGGGCGGGTTCGTGCCGCCGAGAGGCGCGAAGTGGGTGTCGACGAGTGCGGAAGAAGTGCAAGATAGCGGTGGCGGAGAAGGCGGCGAGAAGAAGAGCGAAAAAACAGAAAAGTCAACGATTGAGACGGTTTTAGAGAGGACGAAAGGGACGAACGCGTCGAAGAAGTTACCGGGCGGGATCGTCTTGCGAGCGCCGTCAAATGTCATCATGGCAAAAGACGAGAAAGGAAGAACGCTGCCAGTGTTGCCGGAAAAGATGGACGACGAGACGCTCATGAGGACGACGCACTCGAGAGATCCTTCTGAAATTCCCGAGGACGTCTTGCTCGCGCTCGAGGAAGAGGCCAAGGAAGAGGCGCAGAAGACGACGATGATGAAGAAAGAAGGAGGAGAAGTAGAAACCGCGCAAAAATTAGGAGCTCCGACGCCAACACCGACGCCGACGTCGACGCCGATAAAGAAAGAAGGTGGAAGTAGCAACTTCAGAAAGAAACAAGATTTGAAGAAAGTCTCCGGTGTGACTATCCCTTCGTCCATGTGGGAAATTGTCGAGTTTAATCGCGCGATGATTCGAGTGATGACTATGCTCATGAAAGAGTTGAAACCGTTGGGTGTTGAAGGTATGACGATATTTGACCCAATCGCGGGTATTATGCTGTGGAGAGAACAACGCGCGGAGGCGAGATTGAAGAAGACGTCGAAACAGTATTTATACGGCGACGACGAAGATGAAATGCACGACGAGGCGTTGTTTTTTGACAACAATAACAACAACGCCAACGCGAGTGGTAACGCTAGCGTTAACAATATCTCCGTCAGAAGAGACGGAGAAGTATCGCTGGAAGCTATGGAAGAATTAAAACCTGCGTTACGACACGCGTCTGCCGCGTACGGAACGCTTTCTGCTTTGCTCATGAACGCTTCGAATAAGGAAAAGTTTGCGACGTTTGCGAAACACGTAGAGATTCAAAACGAGAAAGATCCGGACGTTTTGCACGACAAAATTACGGAAACTGCAGCAAAACACGCGAATGTTTCGCCCGAAGATATATTAGTCGCCGATTGGGAAACGCTACAATTCTCTCCGGCATCTTACGTCGCCGTCGACCGAAACGAGAAATTGGTGGTCTTAGCCATTCGAGGTACCGCGAATGGAAGTGATTTCATCACGGATGCGTGTTCGACGTCTGTGCCTTTCCTCGGAGGGTTCGCGCACAGCGGCGTCGTCATGTCTGCGTGGCAAATTATCTCCACGAGATTGCCGCAAATGACGAGAGCGTGTTACGAAAATCCAGATTTCAAAGTGTTACTCACCGGGCACTCTATGGGTGCAGCTGTCGCCGTGTGCGTCGCCATGCTTTTACGATCTGGTGACGTTGATGTCATAAGCGCCGCGCAAAAAGGTGTCGAGGGTTTACCAAACAGCGAAGGCGCTATTGCGTCTGTCATGCATAACTGCACGGTCGTTTCCTTCGCCTCGCCGGCGGTGGTTACTTTGGATTTATCGTTGAAGTGTCAAGACTACGTGACGTCGGTTGTCGCTGGGAAAGATGTCATTCCGAGGTTATGTTATGCCTCCGTGCGCCGACTTCTGAGACGGTTAAATGCCGCCTCTCCCGCGCAACCAATGCTGAAGTCCATCGGAGGCGCATTTCGTGAAGTTGCCAACGGATTACAAAATTCAAGCAGAAGCAATAGCATTAGCGAAACCACTAGCGAACAAATAGAGCTGACGAATAGAAATAGCAACGGCGAAGCTAATAAAACCGACGGCGGCGAGGTAGACGAAAGTGCCGACGATGCGACGACGACGAACGGTGGTACCGAAGGTGCGGAAAAATCGAAGAAGAGAGATTCGGATCAAACAAGCTGGCAAGATTTAGGCGACCAGAGCGGATTGGAACTTCGCGATCATTCGGGAAGCGATTTCCTCGTGCAACCAGGACGCGTGATTCACTTGCGCCGACTGTCCAGCCAACGTCCTGTGGCGCAACCGAAACACGCGACAGCGTTCACGGACATTCCTTTAAGCACGAGAATGATGACCGATCACATACCGATGGTGTACGAATCCGCGATTTTAGAGATTTGCGAACGAATGAAAGCGGAACGAATGGAAACTATGCACGAAGTGGCCAACAGGTTCCGTCGCGTGACGAGCGTCGACTTGATGAATTCGCCCTCGCGGCATCATCCAACGCGAGGAGTGCTTTCACCCGGTTCAGAGTTCAAACGAAGCGTCGCAGAAGGCGCAAAAAACAAGAAAGAGAAACAATCAATGCTCGCCAACGCTGCGCCTCGCTTCGGAGAAGAAGAAGAGAAGGAGAGAAGGCAACGAATGCTTTTTTCTTCCGCCGCCGAAAAGACGACGACTTCAAAAACGGAGGAAACCACCCAAACGTCCAACAGTAAAGGCTGGCAAGTCGTCCGAAACTTCTTCTCGACCATGATGTCAGACTCGCCAACGGGAGACTACGATAAAAGTCCCACCCGAAGCGACGACGAGAATACGCTCCTCGACGGCGACGACCCCAACGACAAAGACGACAAAGGGCAAATCGTCGACGAATTCCACGCCGCCGCCGCTTCTGCCGCGTATAATAGCGCACAGCGATAGGATTTTAATACTACCATTTATTAAAACTTTTGCAACAGTTTTGCTTCATTTTCGTCAGAAAAAAAGAAGAAGGATGACATTACCGACACCAACGACCACCACTTCCTTTCGACTTCCGTTTACCGTCGTTTCGGTGACGAGCGAGGTATTACATACTACTACTAATGAGTATCATCAGGAGTGCACCTCCTGCTGTGTTTTCTACTCTTTTTCTCGTCTTTCTCGTCTCGCGTTTACCCGTCGTTTCGTTCGTTGTATCAACGGGGAATTTGGAAAATTATTCAAAAATGTTGACTTTTGTGTTACGTTTTGCGCGTTACGATGACTCACTCTTTTTTGTGTTCTTCTTGTTGTTATTATTATTACTACTACTAGGATGAAAACGCTAAAGCGGCGAATCTGGAGGAGCGTTTATCGCCGGCTTTGGATGGTGAAACATCAACAACGACAGAGATGACTCAAAATTCTTCACCTCTGACGACGACGACCGAAAACGAGGACCCAAAGAAGAAAACAACGGGAGGAGCATCAACATCCGCAGGGTGGTGCTCGAGAAAAAATCCGACTCAAAACGAAAAACAAACGCTGATATTGAAACTTGTGAACAAAAAAGCGACGGTACATCGGCTGTTGCTCACCTCGCACGCGTATAAAATCGCCTCTAAAGTACACGTCTCGGCGGTAACGGTGAACGAAAAGACCGGTACAGAAGAGACGAAGAAGCTCGGGTACGTGTCGTTTACGGAGAACAGAGAGAGTAATTTTTACGCGAGAGAGTTGAAGACGATACATTTAGTGGCAGAGAACTGCGTTGGGTTGAAGCTAGAGTTTGACGAGGCGTACGTGAACGAGAAGAACGAACACAAGCAGATTGGCATCGCGAAGATTCAGATTATCGGGATGACGCTCGAGCAAAAAATGGCCAACGCCAACAACGCCAACAACAGTCTTTTTGCAGCGGCCGCGAGAACACCGGAGGCGAAAATTGTGAATTCAAACGCACGCTCGATGCATCCGTCGTCCTCGTTTACCACCACGACGCGAAAAAACAACGCGACGACGAATACCACGTTCACGTCGCCGCCGATGTTTGAAAACGCGCCGTGCGACGCGAAAACGGCCAGACGAATCCAAGAGACGCAAGCGTTGAAACAAAAAGCAGTGGAAGTGGAAGATTACGACGAAGCGAAGCGATTGAGAGACGTGATGAGTCGTTTGCGTAAGTTTGGTGCCGCGGTAGCTGCACTCGAAGCGAAGAAAATGAACGCGGTCAGGTTGGAAGATTACGACACGGCGAAAACGTTAAAAGCTGAAATTGAAAAGATGGATTTCGACGCGTTTGAGAAAAGCACGACGACGACGCATCAAAATAACAACAACAATAATAGCGCGGCGAGTAGTCCAATCTTAGGCATGCGCGTGAAAAACGACGAGAATGGAAACGAGATCGTCGTTAATGCGACTAATAAGTCGTTCGATTTTGACCCAGACGACGGCGGCGCGAAAGGGAAGAGTGTTGCCGCGCAGTTTCCGCTTTCCGAAAACACAAACACGCGGCCCGACGACGCCAGCGCTATTGGGTTATCGAACGATGAAATCCCTGCACGCGCGAGTGGTCGCGCAAAGTCTCCGCCGACGTCGCCAGGTTTACAAAGTGGGAACAGCGACGGCGACGGCGGATCTTCTTTCACTCCAGTCAGTAGATTTTCCTCTCTTGGATCGGAAATAATGAAGAACGGGGAGAACAGCACTCCTCAGACAACCACCGCCGAGGAGGAGGAAGAAACGTTGCAACTCTCCGCGAGCGAAGAAAGAGACATGGAACCGATGTTCGCTATGTTTAGCGCGGATGTAGTTGCGAGACTCATCAAAAGCGAACGATGGCGCACGCGAGACGCCGCTTTGACTGAAATGAACACGGTTCTACTCAGTGCAAAAAGTGTTACCGTGGAGGATACGAATCAATTCTTCGTCTCGGTCTGTCGCGTTCTGGCGCAAAAGTGTCTTTGCGACAAAATAGCATCGGCGTTCATTCGCGCGTGCGAAACGCTCCGAATTCTGTGCACGTTTTGTTGCGAAAAAACAAACTTTAACGCCAAAAGTAGCGGTGGCACCAACGTCTCGGCCGTTCTTTCCATTGAAGTTGTGCCTTTCCTGCTCGAACGTTTAGCCGAAGCGCACGCGCGGGCGAGAGATGCGGCGAAAGAAACGCTCGCGCACGTTGCCTCCACGGTGGAAAAACAGCACGAATCGTTCATCATTTTAGAGAAGATAGTCGAAGCGCAAAAGAAGAAAGTCGGTAGCTCTGGAGGGAAAGGGAAAGGGTCCTCTGGTCGCTCGTCCTCGTCGTCGTCTTCGATCGTTTCGTCTGCCTCGTCAAAACCAGTCGCCCCGCGCGCGATGGTCAAGCGCTTAGAAACGCTCGGCTTGATTTGCTCTAGTTTCGGTATGAACACGTCTCACGGTGTGCACGCGGTCAACGCTGCGTCTAAAGCGTTGACGTTTTGTTGTGAAAACTTGGAAAACAATTCTGGCGAGGTAAGGAAAGCCGCGGTAGAATCGTTGGCGTTCATCGGGACGTTTACCGGTAGGAGCAAAGTGCGCGATAAGCTACCGAAAACGTTGAAGAGTTCAATTCGCGACGCCGTCGAACGCGCGGTAGATGCAAAAGTATCATCAGTCGAGGATAAAAATAAGAATAACGACGACGAAGTAATCATCGATTTGAAAAAGAAACCGAGTGAATCGGCGACGAAGAATCAAACGAGTAGTAGTAGAGTAGCGGTAGAAAAAGAAGCGGCTTCGAAAGTATTCGAAGCGCCGTCAAACTCGTTTGAGTTTAAGAAGAAGAGCGCCGCGAGTGAAACCGATAAAGCGATATTCTCTCGTCCGCGCGAAGGAGAAAAACAACCCGAAGTCGATTCTGAAGATGACTCCGATGATGATTCCAACGACGACGACGAAGACGAAGACGATTACCCGTCCATCGAAGAACTCCAACGCGAACTCTCCGCGCTCTCCGTCACCAAAGGCACCCGCCATCCAGACTACGCGCGCGTTCTCGTCGACCTCGCCGCCGCGAAATCCGACCAAGAAGACTACCTCGGCGCGGTCCCTTTATACGAACAAGCCTTGCGCATCCAAGAAAACGCCCTTGGCGACGACCATCCGAGTTCCGTTCAAACGCTCACCGACTTGGCGATTTGCAGATTAGATTTAGGCGAAACTAATAAAGGGAAGCCGTTGTTAGAACGCGCGTTGGTTCTGCAAAAGCAACAATTAGGCGACGACCACGCGGACGTCATCGCCATACGAGAGGTTTTGATGAGCTTGTAAGAGTAGTAGTAAAAGATATATATATGATGTTATTATTATTATTATTATACATGTGATGAGAAAAAAGACTTGAAAAAAGACGTTTCTTTCCTCATTCTTTTTCCTTCAAGAAGAGTGAGATGCACTTTCATCACTGATGTTGTCGTCGTCTTCTCGAAGTCATCGCGCGCTGGTTTCTTTCGTCGGGAGTCGTCGCTTTTTTGTCTGCAGCGCGTCTTCGTCGTCGTTATCAGCCTCCTCTTTTCGAAGACCTTTAACGACTTTGAACGACAACAACAAAAACAACGACTCCGATGAGAATAAAATTGCACAGTTGCGGGAAGATTTCCGTCACTGCGCCGCGACGTTACGCCAAAACGATTACGAAACCTACCTGTGCACGAACGCCATCGACGCCTCGAGACGCGCCGGACCGTTAGCGTTGAGAGCGTTGAACTGCGAAACCGCCGGGATTGGCACGCATTCAGGAGGAGAAGAGAATAAAGATATCGCGCTGGTGAAGTTGCGATGGTGGATGGACCATTTGGAAAGCATGTTTACACCAACAACAAGGAGGAAAAAATCGCGCGTTCCGGAACATCCGATCGCGAGATGTATAAACGCGGTCGCGACGCACGCGAAAGAAGTCATGGGATCCGATCCTTCGTTTAACGAGACGAGATACGTGACGTGGATTAAAAGAGCGATCGAAGCACGAATGGAGGACGTGGAGAAAGGATCGAACGCGTTCGACGCGACGAAGGATTTAGAACTGTTCGCGAGAGAAACGCACGGGAATTTTTTGTTGGTGACTTTAGACTGCGAGAATATTCGGTCGATGGCGAGCGATCACGTGGCGTCGCACTTAGGGACCGCGATTGGGTTGACGAACAGTTTGAGAGGGGCGAAGATAAACGCGAGGAATAGGAAGACGTATTTTCCGATGGATTTGTTAGCGGAGGAGAATTTAAGCGCGGAGACTGTGTACGAAGGTAAAGTCGGAGACGAACGCGTTAAAAACGTGACGCATAAAATCGCGAGCGCCGCAGTCGGGCACTTAGCCGCGGCGAGAAGGAATTTTACGGAGAATAAGTTAGGCGAGAAGTACCCGCACATGGCGAAATTACTGTTGCAAGCGACGACGACGGAGAGGTGGTTGGAAAAGTTGGAAAAATACGATTTCGACGTGTTTCGAGAGGAGTTGCAACGAACGCCGCCGCTGCTGACGCAAGGCAGAGTGTTCGTCCAAGCGTGGAAGAATCAATTTTAGAATAGAAGTAGTAGTGGTAGTGGTAGTGGTAGTGGTAGTAGTAGTTATAGTAGTTGTTTAGGCTAAGTGTAGTAATTCAAGTATTAATATTATTCTAGGACTGTGTTTGGCTAAATCTCTCAAGCGCGCTCTGGCGTTATTAGATGTTGCTCGGATACAACATGCATCTGATCTTACCCCCGATGCTGGTCGGCGGCAAGTTGTGCTTGAACTGCGCGCGAACAACCCCAGACGTCCCGTGTGCTCTCGTCACCTTACCCCACATGGTTCTGTACACCGTCCCTTGTTTCTTCGTGTGCGCCTTGTACACGTAGCACAATTTCTTCCCCAAGTAAAACGAAGTGGAGGATTTGTCCGGAACGTTTTCCAACTTGATCAGAGAGGTGTTTTCGTATTGGTTCGTTCGCGCTCTTTTGTACCCCAAAATGACGCCACGGACGTATAATCTGTTTACAGTTTTCGTTGTTTTTAAAAGAAGAAAGAAGAGAAAGGGTGAGGTCAGAACAAGAAGAAGACAAAGAAGAAGCATTTTGGAAAATGGATGGGGCTTTGTACACCACCGCCGGCTGGAGAAAGAGGGAGAAAAAAAGGAATCTCTCCCGTCGGAATCCTCCTCGAACGGGCCTGTCGCGAACGGCACCTCGCGCAGAAAAACGCGAAACACACATCTCGCGTCACGTTTTATGCGTTTGCACAGTCATCCATCCTTCGCACCGATCGCGTTCTCCTTTCTCTCTCTCTTTCTCACCCCAACAAAAAATTCGCGCTTTGCGCATCAAAAATCTCATCATCACCATCGTCAAAACGAACGCCGAAGAGAACGACGCGACGCGAAACGAGAAACGCCACCGCATCTCTCCTAAAACCAATAATAAACAACGCGCATAATTATTCGTACCTGCACGGTTGTCTGCTTTCTTTCGGCATATTTTAAAAGTTATGTGTGTGTATTATTATGCGCTAAATTTGTAGTTATTTTATAAGGAAGGAAAATGTGGTTTTCCTGTGGTTTGGTCGTTTCTGCTTTTTACATCGACCGCGTGTGATAACAAAAAAGCAGCAAAAACGAGGAAAAGAGCGGCAGAAAGCATGGGAGGAGGATACGTGCCACCGCACCTGCGCGCCTCAGACGCGGCAGAATCAACTTCTTCTTTAAGTGGCGGTGGTAATGGTGCCTTTAACAACGACGACAGCGGCGGCTTTGGCCCTTCCGCCGGGGAAAGGTCGAATCATCAACAACATCGTTCGAGAACAACAACGGCGGCTGAGGATAATACCACGACGAACAAAATAAAGACGAAGACAAAATGGCAACCGTCGGAACGCGTTCTAAACCTAACCAAATCACAAATCGAGGACATGAGAGAACGGCTAAACGTTCTCGCGGAAAGCCCGGAAGAAGACACGAACGAGTACGCCCCGATCGAGAGCTTCGAGGACATGAAATTGGACAGAGAGATTGCCTTGTCGATTAAAGCGCACGGGTTCGATAAGCCGACGCCGATACAGGCGCAAGGGATACCGGTGATATTATCCGGGAGCGATGTCCTGGGGTGCGCGGAGACTGGGAGCGGGAAAACAGCCGCGTTTGCGATACCGATGATTCATTACTGCGTGTCGATTTCGGACGCGTACGGCGCGACGAGAAGAGGAGACGGACCGACGGCGATTGTTTTAGCGCCGACGAGAGAGTTGGCGCAACAAATCGAGAAAGAGACGAAAGCGTTTTCGCAAGCGATCGATAAGAGACGCTTTAAGACGACTATCGTCGTTGGTGGGTCGAGCATGAACGAACAGAGAGGCGATTTGAGAAACGGCGTCGAGTGCGTGGTCGCCACGCCGGGGAGGTTGATCGATCACATACACCAAAATAACACCAATTTACGACGCGCGTCGTTTCTAGTCTTGGACGAAGCCGATCGGATGTTAGATATGGGTTTTGAACAACAAATTTTAGAGATTTTAAACGCGACTCCGAAACCGAGGCAAACGTTGTTGTTTAGCGCGACGATGCCGCCGGAAGTTGAAGTTTTAGCCGGAGAGTATTTAGTGAAACCAGTAAAAGTGAAAGTAGGCACAGTCTCGGCGCCAACCTCGAACGTGGCGCAGAGTTTAGAAAAAGTACCGAACGATGTCGCAAAAATCGATCGATTGTGTCGGATGCTCGTGGAGGAGAAGATGGAATCGGTCGCGCACGGCAACGCGCCGCCGATGTCCATCGTGTTTGTCGAACGTAAAGCGAAAGCGGAAGACGTGGCGGATATGTTGAACGCGGAAGGTGTGGCTACGGCGTCTTTACACGGCGGGAGAACGCAAGGCGAACGCGAAGCAGCTTTGAAGGATTTTACCAGAGGCTTGTGTTCCGTCTTGGTCGCTACGGACGTCGCGGCGAGAGGATTGGACGTCAAAGGCGTCCAACACGTCGTGAACATGGACTTGCCGAGGAACTTTGAAGATTACGTCCACAGAATCGGTCGTACCGGACGAAACGGCATGACTGGTAGAGCCACGTCCTTTTACACAGACTCGGACGCTTTCATCGTCTCGCAAATCAAACGCGCTTTACAAGAGCTCGAAAGCGGCAACGCGTTTGCTTTCGCCACCGGTAAAGAAGCCAGAGCGAAAGAAAAAGAAGCGCAAAGAGCGTGGAGGGAAGAGCGAAGCGCCGACCAATCGAAAACAGAAACCGACTCGGGCGGTATCATCTCCGTCGACGACAAGTTCAAATCCATGCTCGTGACGAGTGCCAACGCCGCGACCGGAAATCAATCCGGCGCCGCCGACGACGCCTGGGGAAGCGACGAAGACGACTTTTAATAAGAAAAAGTCCGTCGTCCTGATGAGGATGAGAGAGAAATTATGGTTGTAATATAAATATACGCGAATAAGAAGAAAATTTGAGTTGTTTGTTGGAAAAAGCACAACAGTATCTCGTCGTCACAAACAAACACACCGATACTAAGAAGTTTTATGAGCACGAAACAACTCGCGGACGGCGCGCAAAAACTCGTCGCCGCTTCGCTCGGCGTCACCACCGTCGTCGCCGCGGGTTGGTTCGTCGCCTCCGGGGCGAGAATCATTCTCAACGCGGGGAATACCAACGGAGATGAGAGAAACGACGACGAACGGAAAAAGTGAGACAAACGCGATGAATACGACGCTGCAGAACACGTCGCACGGTTGGATGGGATTAGGAACGTGGAAATCCTCTCCCGGCGTGACCAAAGACATCGTTTTCGAAGCTTTAGCGTCTGGTTTGTGCCGACACATCGACTCTGCTCCGGTGTACCAGAATCAGAGAGAAGTCGGGGAGGCCATCGAACTTTATGTGAAGGACATAAACGGAGGTAAGCGAGAGGATGTGCACGTGACGTCAAAGTTGATGACGTATTCCTTACCGCCGGAGAAGTTCGAGGAAGAAACGAAGAGGCAGTTGAAAGAGTTGAGGATAGAGAAACTGGATTTGATGTTACTCCAGTGGCCGGTGACGACGAGCGGGTCGATCGAGGCGCAATGGAAAGCGTTGGAGCGTTTGGTGAGGAAAGGTTTGGTGGAAAGAATTGGCGTGTCAAACTTTTCGAGGAAGAAGTTGGAACAGTTGCTGAGGTGTTGCGAAATCAAACCGAGCGTGAACCAAATAGAGTGCCATCCGAACTGGAGGCAAGACGATTTGGTCGAGTTTTGTAAAGAGAACGATATCGTGGTGCAATGTTACGGGCCGTTGGGTTCGGGCGACCAGTTTTCCTCGGACGGTTTAAATCGAAAACGGTCCGGTGCGCCGCCTTTATCGAATCCTATAGTTGTAGAGTTAGCGGAGAAGTACGGCGCGACTCCGGCGCAGATATGTCTCAATTGGGCGGTGTTTCATCGAGGTACGGTGCCGTTGCCGAAAACCGTGAACAAAGAAAGGTTGAGAGAAAATAAAGAAGCGCTGGATATTGTCATCTCTTCGGAGGATTTAGCGAAAATAGATAGCATCGAGGAACAGTATCGATTGCAACACGGCTCTTTTCACACCGGACCGACAAAGGAATTTAAAACGCTCGAAGAGTTATGGGACGAGGACGTGTCTTGGGCCGAAGGGCTCGATTTTGAAAAGCCAGACGGCTTTAAACTGCGCAGTAGTGATTAGTTGTAGCTGCTACGTACCCTGGTACACCTAATAATTTACCACACATCTATCTATCTCAAAGGATCGGAATCGTCTAACATGGCAATCATCTTATCGATGATTCTTTTCCCGTCTTCTCGAATGCCCGAGTGCATGTACTCGTTCGTCGCATACACTCGCACGTTCGGACCCATGTAGTTATTGACGACATCCATGGCTAAATCAAAATCGACGAACATGTCGTCCAAATATAACGCGCACGCAGTTTTCGTTTTACACGTTCTCAATTTCTCTAAATCGTACAGTTTCGGCCAATCCGTTCGGTCTTGCAACGCCTGCGCGACGCGCTTCATCGGCTGCAAATAGGACAGTTCGTCGTAAAAGAACGGCAAGACCATCTCGCCGGTGAACAAAACACCATCGTCCCCGTGTTCGGGCGCGACTGGGTCCCAATCGCTCGCTCTTTCTTTTATCGCACGCTCGGCTGCCCAATTTGAACTGTTGTTATCGCCATTCATATAAATAGATTCGTGCATCAACGCGTACAACGGGTTCGAATCAAACGGGTGGAACTTATCGAACGCGTTCATAAACTCATCCGACACTCTTCTTTTTCCATTCTCCTCGCAAATCGCGTTCTCTAACATGTAATGCAGCCTCTCGAACCCACCGGCGGTACCTAACGAAAATCCTAAGGCCTGAACTCCTCTGGCACTGACGATGTTCCCGTTTAACGTTTTCACCCGTTCCTTGGCGTCGCACAATTTCGCGAGCTCTTTCATAATCTCCTTATCTCTCGGAAATCTCGAATAATACTTCTTCGTTTGCGTCTTCACTCGATCTAATAACTTAACGTACGAGTCTTTCGGATCTTTATTACACAATGGTGGCACCCCGCCAGTCAACAACGCCATATCTATCGCCTCGTTCCCGTACCTGCTCAAATACGTCGTCAAACAGAATCCTCCGAAAGATTGCCCGAGAACGACGTCGTATTTCTTCTCCTCTCCGAGCATTTCTTTTCTAACGAATTCGCAATCTTCCACGATAGAATCCGCTCGATAGTATTGCAACGTCTCGTCTATTGAATTTTCTTCTCTGAGTAACTTTTGTCTTGTCATCGGCGACGAGCGCCCGGTCCCTCGTTGGTCAAGTAATAACACTCGCATGTTCTTCTCCTTCGCCAAGTGTCCAATCCAACCGCCTATTTCTTGCACTCTCGCGCATTCAAATCCAGGCCCGCCTTGTAAATACAGCGCGGTTTTTAATGTCTCTCTTTTCTCAGAAGCTTTATTCGCCGAACTGACGATTTCGCGGACGAATATTTGTATCTTTTCGTTCGTTTTATTGTACTCGAGTTTCGCGTGATGCAACGGAACGGTGAACGAATGGTCGATGATTTCGAGACCAGGGACGGCGAAAGACACTTGATTCAAAGAAGACAACGAAGCGAAATTGGTGGTGGTCATCGCGCCTCTTCTTCTGACGATGTTTTTACCGCCGCTCTTGCAGGAAGGAGTGAATAATAAGAGTCTCGGAATACTTTTTAGAAGAGCGTGATGCATCTTTTTTATGGAGAGAAAACGTCCGTCCTTTTGGCATCAAATCTGCTTTTTTCTTCTATTACAACAGTTTGAAACACTTTTATATAAGTTACTATCCGGTGATGCTGCTTTCGCTTTCGTCGTCTCCATCGTCGACGCTCATGTTTGCCATTTTATCGTCGATGTCGGAAAACTCGGCGCGATCTTTGTGTTCGATTAATCCTTTCACGGAGGCGACCGCGGCCATGGCGGTTTTCACCGTGTCGTCCTCTTCGCGTTGTTCGGCGATGCGTCGAGCTTCTTTCAACTCGGCTCTTAATTCGTCGTATTTTTGCATCAAAGCTTGTCTTCGCGCGGTGAACTGCGACGGAAAGAGCATTGGGAAGTATTTTTGAATGAAGGAGTACACCAACACGTGGCCTAACGGCGTGATGGGGGTGATGAGGATGATGATGAAAGGAATGAAGGTGAACAGATCCAAAAACGTTTGGCGAACGGTTTGGACTTCGCGAGGTTTCAAGGAGGTGCCTAACAAGGCGACGCCGAAAAGGCGGCCGGTGGCGCCTAAATCGGAGAAGAGGAGCTTGAACCCGCGGAAGAGGAACACCGCGCCTTCTTTCAATTTCGACCCGGCGTCGTTGACGGAAGCTTTGAACCGTTCGGTTTGGATTTCCAACGAGAGCGCCGGCGAATCGCCGCCGTCCTGGATGCCTAATCGAGACTTCATATCCGGGATATCCTCCGCGAGTTGCGCCAAAACTTCGTCTTCGATTAAAAATACTTCTTTTCGATCGACTAAACTGACGAGCTTGCGTAACTGCGCGTCCATTTTACCGAACTCGGCGACGAGCAAACCCAACTCACTTAAACTGGCTCGATCGGGCGCTTCGCACGCCTCGTCGTCTAAAGCGACCAAAATTTTCTCCATTTCCGTTTGTAACGTTCGAACGGCAAAGACGCGACGCATTAAAGAAACTCGCTCCTCAGACTTTCGGACTTTTTCCGCCAAACGAACGCGAGACAACGAGTCTTTGCCTTCCTTGGCGATCGCGTCTCGTGCTTTCATGACTTCCAGAAACATTTTATCTCGGTCTTGCACTTCAATCAATAAGCGCAAGATGAGTTTTTCCTTCTCCGTTTTCAACGATTTCGGTTTCGGGAGATTCGAGACTACTCCTTGCGCGAGCTTCGCGGTGGACGCGTCTAGCTCGTCCTCTGGGTCGCCACCGTTGAGGCGAACCCAGACGTTTTTGGAATAACTCGCCACGGATTGAATAGCTTGACCCGGCTTTTCTCTCACCGATTTTCTCACTTCCGGTTCTAAAACCTTATTGACGACGTTCTTTACTCTCGGTGATTTCAACGATCGCTCCACGCGTTCGACGGTTCTCACTAACGGTCTGCGAAGTTTTGTGGGAGAAGAGCTCGGTGATTCGCTCGAACCTCCTTCGCCGTATCCTCCCATGCCGTCGCCGCCGGCGTACTCGCCTGGACTTTGCTCGTCGATTGAGTATTCTTTCACGCGTTCCAATCGATCTCTCACCGCTTGCACTTCCGTTCCGAATGCGCACTTCTCCATGAATGTGTTCCCTAGCGCCTCCAACTCTTTGTCGTACTTTTTGACAGTGTCGATGACGACCTCCTTGTCCTCTTTCGCCTTGTCCTCGTCGAACGCAATCTCCCACGCGTTATTCTTCTTCGCGGATAAGGCGTCTTCAATATCGTCCTCGTCGTTGGAGGACTTCAAAGACGACGTCAACATCGTCGTCAGGGCGGTCAAAGGCGCGTCCATAAACCCAAGCTTCTCTTGCAACCGCTCGCGACTTTGAAAGATATTCTCCACTTGCTCCAACACCGCTTCAAAGTTGGAACATCTCTTTTCTAAACTCACCACGGTTTCCCCGTCTTGTTGAGAGGATTGGCCGCCGCTCGTATCGGAGTACTCAAACGACCCTTTCAAATCATCCTGCAGAGGCGTCGCGTCGAAATCTTTCAGCTCTTCCAATAAAGTAGCCGCTTCGATGAGTTCTCGATACAAATCTTTCAACGCGACTAAAGAGCTCAACCGAGACACTCTTCGCACGGCGTCTCTCTTCGCCTCTTGGTCGCTCGCGAGAGGCGGGACGCCCGGAATCGCGTACGTTTCGTCCAGCGGTTGCGCGCCTTCCACCTGTTCGATTCCGTTGCTTGTGCTACTGCTATTATTTGCTGTCTCTGCTGAGGTATTCGAGTCCGGAAGAATCGCACGCGTTCGATGTTTATTTTTTCGGTTTCGCAGTTTCGCCTCCGAGACGACGACGATTTGATCTCGTCTCGACGCAGAAAAACTCTCATCACATCCTCTTCCGTCGTAATCTCTCGTCGCGCGAGGACGACTAAGAAACAGAGAAGAAGAAGAAGAAGAACTCGTCGAGCAGTTCGTCCAGGAATTCATTCTGCCGTCGTTTACGCCGCTTCTCGCCGAAGAAGAAGTGAAAGAAGAAGACCAAGAAGTCGCGGTGGTTTTCTCGCGCGCGGAGGAGATCGGCTGCTGACGTGGTTTCGTTCTTCTCGTTAATCTTTTCCGCCGGTAAGAACACGAAACCGAAGAAGGAGAGACAGACGAAGAGTACGAAGAGACAGAAGACGAGGCGCTCCTGTTGCTCGTCCTCGACGCGCTCGTCGAGGCGGTCGTTGTTCCCAACATGGTATTATACGTGATGATGTGTCCTTTCTGTGTATTAAATTTATGTCGTTGGTGCGCTCAAATTACCCCACAAAGAAGAGAAAACCAACGGGTTCTTTTTTGAGGTTTTTTTGCTTTGTTTTTTTTTTTTAAAAGAA
>Ga0255752_10000612_pt1 | contig 43812 bp, 41 predicted proteins | sample 011ome_25_FD_179952 | JGI IMG/M metagenome (GOLD analysis project Ga0255752, IMG submission 179952) | Coastal salt marsh microbial communities from the Groves Creek Marsh, Skidaway Island, Georgia - 011512CT metaG (version 2) | ecosystem: Environmental > Aquatic > Marine > Intertidal zone >...
CTAATGCTTCGATATTACCTGCTCTGGCATGCGTGATTGCAGCATGAAGATCAGCAAAGCCAAGGCCCGGGTTAGCAAATTTAGTCATAGCGTATGCACTAAGGCCTCTCCACCTTTCGGGTGTAACTTCAACCCCTGCAAGCTCAGCTCTGAAAAGGAGAGCTGCACTGTCAGTCAAAACATTCAATGGAGGCCCTTGACTATTATCAGGGGAAATGTGCTTGTCCAAAACGTTCCACATTTGCTCGAGATTTCCAGCCTCAAGAGACCATAAACCCACATGCCAAGAGATATGGTTGTAGAGCGCACCCGACGGATTATAATTTGCCCAATGCCTTTGGAGGTAGTTCAAGCCGTCCTCGTCCTGCAGATTTTCGTAATAAAGGTGCGCTCTAATATGCTTTGAATGTGCGCTATTTGGGTTTGATGTGAGTGCCTCTTCAATGTTAATGCCAGCCTCATCCAATTGCCCAACTTCAAGCTGCGCAAATGCCAACTGAGCTTTGCACCACCAGTCATCACCATAATTGGGGGCAAGGTTTGTCATGAAAGACAGCTGTTCAGCCTCCCTGCCGGGCAAACCAGAGAAACCAATCAGTCCAAAGACACTGGTACACATCTGCGCGATGAGTACGTCGCGAGGCCATTCTTTTACATGTTCATATACAGCCGCGCGAGCTTCAGCAGACTTTCCCCTAAGTAATAAGCTCGACACATTTAAGTGGGATTGTTCTCGAGCCGAGAGATTTTGGCTGGTTTCAAAGGCTGCATTGAGGGATTGTTTCACATCATCCGAACGACCACGCAATTGCATTTCCCGAGCAAGTCCAATATGACCCAAGGTAAAGTTAGGGTCAGCGCTTATTGCGGCCCTGAAACTGGCCTCAACGCCCGGCTCGGCGCCAAGAAATTGATGGACGCCTTGGTTATATGACGCAATAGCATCAACAGAATTCGTCGAATTCTTATTTCCGTAGCTATCAGCAAGCATAGTGTCACCTCACGTTAAATCTGATTGATGAAGTTTAATGACAAACCTAGCAGAACATCAACTGACACCAACCTACTCTAGGCCGTCCACTCTCATAACAACTATTATATCTGTTATATAACAGTATATAGAAGACTCTATTATGTTGCGTTGTTTGGCTGCTCTGAGCCGATCACGAATCACACAAACCACCTTCACGCATAAATTCGATGGGGGGTATCAGCGGATCAGGCGCTACGGTCGCTCGAATGGTTGCATATTCGACTTGCCGCGCGCGTCAGTAGGTTGCAGAGTCATTGATGTCTCAGGCCAACGTGGTGGCGATGGATACAAGCTGGATATTTTAGCCGCTTGGATGGAGAAGGTTGTAGACCCACGATTAAACGAATAAGCCGAAACGCCGCATTTTCTGCGGGTTTTTGATAGGAGCCCGATACAAGTGACTGTTTCCTCGGATCTAGGTTTTTTAATAGTTATTACTTGGTTTTTTTAGATGATTGCTTTTGCTCTAGCAGTTTTTTTATTGCTTGTTACACCGGGTCCGGGGGTCTTGTCTCTGGCTGGTGTTGGCGCAGCTTTTGGCTGGCGGCAGGGGATCAGCTATTTATCTGGTTTGTTTATAGGCAACAATCTCGTTTGCATTGCTGTGATTTCCGGGCTTGCCACTATGATTTTAGCAAGCCCTTCCATTCGTATGGCGCTAATGATTATATCGGCAGCTTATTTGGGTTATCTCGCATTCAGGATTGCTTTTTCAGGTGCAAAAATTGCATTTATCCAGACTCCTAAACCCGGTTTGGGAACTGGTGCAACAATTCAACTCATCAATCCAAAAGCCTATGCCGTTCACATAACACTTTTCAGTGGCTTCGCTTTCTATCCAAACGACTTTTTTATTGAAACAGCGGTTAAACTTTTAATAGCAAATTTGATTTGGATATTGATCCATTTCTTTTGGCTTTATTTAGGTGTCAAAATCAATCAATTGGAACTACCCGAGAAAATTCAAAGAAACATAAACGTTTTTATGGCTATCTGCCTTTTAGCCGTGGTCGGCCTCTCTGTTTGGTCAATTAGTGGTTAATTCTTTTCATCCATTTTGATTTCAGTTTGAGATCAAAACCCACGCCATAGTATTGTTCAACACCTTAGGTTGACCATCCGCCAATTGCATCAATTATGTCTGTTGGGCATTCAACATTTCTTAGCCTGTCACGAATACTATGCCTAAAAGAATGGATTACGCACGTCTTAGGCACACACTGGCTTTAACCATTTGTTTAGCGCAGCACTGGCTGAGTTAGTGCTGCATTTATTTTTTCTGCAGTATTTTGGGAACGCGAAGCCAGAACCCACATGACTAATCTGCCGCTTGCCAGCCCGTCAATTCGTGCCAGTGTCAATCAAACGATTATGCTAAACCTTGCGATGGTTGTTGTGGCATCGTTGATTGGGGCGAGGGGCTTGGTGAAGATGTCCTTGAAGCACTTCAATATGCCAATTTTGGTCAAGGCATTCTGGCAGGGTTTGCTATTTTGTTTTGTGCAATGATCCTTGACCGGATCGTTCAGGGCGGTAAACAATAGCCGAATGAACTTTCATCTGTTTCTTTGGCTTCTCGCGGCAAGCGGGCGGCATGCCCGTATTTTGTTGCCGCTTGGGGTGGTGCTGGCCTTACTATTGCCAAGCAGCGGTGCCTTTTTCAAACCGGCCGCGCCCTATATCCTTGCGGTTCTGATTGGCGCAGCACTGGTACGGCTTGATATCGGCGCGGTTTTAAAAGCCGCGCTTCAGCCACAAAGATTAATTCGCAATTTTGCCATTTCGTTTGGTCTTTTAGTCATTGTGCCAGTGGTTTTTTTCAACGTGGCAAAATGGTTTGGCCTTCCCGATCATTTCTTGCCATTAGTGACTTGGTATGCGGTGGCACCGCCAATTGGTACAACGATCTGGATGTGTATCTTTTTGGGTTTTACCGCGCCGATTGCGATGGAAATCGTTGTTCTGACAAATTTGCTGGCACCTTTTACCGGCCCTTATCTTGGTGAATATCTTCTTGGCGCCGCGGTGCCGATATCATCGGCAATGCTGTGTTTGCGGCTAGGCATCATTCTTGGTGGCGGGCTATTATTGGCGTTACTTGCCAAAAAGATTCTCGGTGAAGACCGGATTGAGGCCAACCGGCACCAGCTTGATGGGGTCTCCACCTTGTCGATGCTTGCTTTTCTTCTTCCAGTTTTTGATGGTATTGGCGCGATGGTCATGGCCGTGCCAATTTTGGCGCTAGCCTGTCTTGGGCTTGTTTTTGGGCTGAATTTCGGCTCGCAGGCATTGGTTTTTGCCGGTGGCCGATTGCTTGGCCGTTTTGGCCAGTTTGAACGCGCTGCATCGGGCAAAACCATGCCGTTTCCCGAAGGCACCCGTTCGGTTGCGGTTGTCGCTGGCAATCGTAATCTTGGGCTATATTTCGCCGCATTACCCGCCGATCCGCTATTTGCGCTTTTTGTTGCGGCCTATCAATTACCGCTTTACCTTACACCTATGGTGGCTGGCTGGTTCGCTGAGCGGTCACAAAATGCATGATTTTTGACCCCGTGATTTTTGCTCCAATCATTCGACCGACGATTATTCGGCACTCGCCCAATTATGAGACCGCATGGCCAATCCTGAATTTTACGCGCTAAATGCCAGTCAGACCCGCCGTAACGCCGCGATTGATGCGTTGCGCGCGCCTTGTTATGCGCTTGGCATTACGATGGCCGGGTTTTCAACAATCGCCCGCGAATCTGGGTTTGATTTCTGGATGGCGCTTGTGACCTCGCTTGGGGTTTGGGGGATGCCTGGGCAGGTGGCCTTTGCCAGCCTTTATTCGGCAGGCGCATCTTTATTTATCATTTTTGTCGCGGTATCGCTGGCGAATATGCGGATGTTGCTGATGGTCATTTCAGCGGCTGATATGATGCATTTGAAATCGCATGATCTGCCCCTATGGAAACGGATCTTCTGGATGCAGTTTCTGGCAATTACGGCATGGGCGAATTTAGGGCTGGCGCAGCAAAAATACCCCTCGCATCTGCTATTTCCATATTATCAAGGTTTTGCCTTGACGATTTTCGCCTTTGGCATTCTTGGCACGATCTTTGGGTTCTTCTTAAGTGATCTATTGCCGCCGGATATTTTGCGCGTGGTGATCTTCATCACGCCAATTTATATTTTGCTTTTAATTATCAATGCGCGGCAAAAGGCGAACCGGCTTGCCGTCTTAATTGGTGGTGTTCTCAGTCCGGTGTTTTTTCCATTTGCTGGTGAATGGGCCATTCTGATAGCCGGTATTCTTGGCGGCAGTTTGGCCAGCCTTTACAGCCGTTTCATTGCCAAATGGCATCTCGAGCCGGTGCAATAGGGCGATGATGATGCGGCAGATGACATAATGGAAGATTACGGTTTCTTCCAATCATGGGCAGCGGTATTTTGCGCGATTATCGGAACGATCATCTGGCGGATCGCCGGAGTTATTTTGGCATCGCGCATTCCGGCTGACGGTCCGGTGATGGGATGGGTCAACACAATGGCCTATGCCATGGTTTCGGCGGTTTTATTGCTGATATTAGTTCATCCAACGGGCGTATTGGCAACCACTGGCCTCGATCACCGCCTGATCGGGCTTGGCGGCGGATTACTTGCAATGTTCATTAGCAATCGTCTGATCTTTTCGCTGCTTTGTGGCATTAGCGCCTTTGCGCTGGCGATCCAGCTTATTTAGCGGCCATCAAGGCGATTAGAATGGCAATGGCTCGCCGCGATAGCTTTCGTAAATGCCGGTTGTTGCCAGATCAAGCGCGTCAAAACGTGCCAAAAGTCCAGCCGCGCTATCTGCTGGTGCAACATCGGCGGCACCCCCGCCCATGTCGGTTCGCACCCATCCCGGGTGATAGGCACCAACAGCAACCCCGCGCGGCGCCAGTTCGGCAGCAAGCGTTCGGGCAATATTGGTTGCGCCAGCTTTGGAGGCACGATAGATCGGTGCATTGCTGCTGGCACGTTCCTGACTACCCATAATTGACGAAATGACCGCAATTTTACCGGTCATGCCAGATGGGTGGTTATCGCCATCAGCGGGTTCCAGCAAATGCGGTAAAAATGATCGTGCGGTGAAAAAGACACCGGCAATATTAGTCATCAGAACCGATTCAATGGCGCGGCTGTGATGCGCTGGATCTTCAAGGCCGCCATAGCCATTCAACACCCCTGCATTACAAACCAGAATGTCGATTTTGCGGGTCATGCCGGCGGCGATTTGTTTCATATCAGCCTCGGCAGTTACATCAAGACCAAGAAGGCTGATTGCCGGATTGTCACGGGCAAGCGCAACCAGATCAGGGGCTTCCATAACATTGCGGGCGCAAGCAATGACCTGATCGCCGCGTTCGGCTGCCTGTTTTGTCATTTCAAAGCCGATGCCGCGATTGGCACCAGTGATCAACAGGGTTTTTGACATGGGTTCGGCCCTCATAGCTAAATGGTAAAAAGATGAATTGCTTTTGTAGGTGACCGGTTAGCTGGCCGGATTGATAATCGCCGGGTCAAAAGGCGGGCGGGTAAAGATTTCGCGAAGCATTGGTTCGAAATGTGCTAATGGCTTGGTTGGATAATCGGGATCAAAGGCCATCTGATCCCAATCACGACAAAATTGCTCGCAGCTATCAAACCAGACATGGTCGCGGTAAATATCACGAGCGTTTTTATCAACGCCCATTGCATCGCCATAATAATACATCTGGAAAACGCCATGATGTTCGATAATCCATGCCACCTCAGCGCGGACATAGGGACGAATAATTGCGGCGGCGAGTTGGGAATGGTTGAGCGGGGCCAAATCATCACCAAGATCATGAATTAATGCGCCAACAATCAGCTCGATATCAGCTCCATCAGCCTCGGCACGCGTCGCAGATTGCAATGAATGTTCAAGCCGATTGATTTGATAACCGGCAAGAGAGTCCTCAAGGCTGGTAAGGGCAGCAAGCAAACGGTCGGGCAAAGCCACAACAAATTCATCCTCAAGTTCATTCAAAAGGGCATAATCTTCCGCGGTGCCTTCGTCCATGCGGATAAAGCTGACATGCTGCATGTTTTTGCTCTCCCAAATTGATTGATATTAAGGCATAATCCTAGGCTAATTTGCCGATTTTAACCAACTATTTGTAGATAGCAGATTGCATCGCTATGGAAAAGATAGGCTCAAATAGTGATGGTGGCATCTCTTGCTACAAATAGGCCCTGATCACACAAAATATGCATAATGTCTCAAATCATGTCTTGGTGATGAGCAAGCTATAGTTGTTCAATAAGCCCTAGAAAGGGGCCTTGTATATTTTTCACATAAATAAGTTTGAATTTAATCTCAATTTTAGCAATGTTTTCGACTCTTTAGTCATGCTTGATTGCAAGAGTATTGTCAAAATAATTGCCTATTGACCGGAAGAATTTCTCAAGTTTGTTAATTATTTTGACCCTCGCATATTTTCAAACCTTAGTTAAAATTGTAATTAGCTAAGTTGTGTATTCTCAATAGCATTAACCTCATCACCGAGTAAAAAACACTATGACAGAATTTCAACAAATGATTGAAACACTTATTGATCAGCTTTTGCTGAGGTTGCCATCCTCAATCTTTGTCGATTTTCCTTTGCTCAGCGTCTTGCTAGCAAACCCAAATGGCCGCTATGTTTTTGTTGGCCTAGTTATCGTTATCAGTTTTATTGGCCTTTGGGTTTTTCTACGTATTGCACAGGTTTTGTTCGGCAAACAAGCAAAACCTGTCTCTGACTTAGGTGGTGATTCAGCTAAACTTGACGCCACCAATTTGTCAGAGGCTGTGTCCAAAGACGAATGTCGGTTTTTAAAACGCGCAGACGCAGAAATAGTTCAAAGTGATGATGACCAAGCATTGGCAGCAATTGAGCAGGAGATGCTTGCCATTAAACAGCTTTTTGCTGATGGTCATATTTTAAAAGATGTCTACGTGACCGAAACGCGCCGTCTTTACGTCAAGGCAAAAGCCCTAAGCAATTGAAGCTATTTTGGGCTTCCTAAGCATAGCTGAGCGCGCTCATAGATTATAATGAACAGAACGTTTATTTGCAGCCTGGTGTTTGCTAAGAGGTCGAAGATGGCTGTTTTAATGCCCGTGTGTTAGTCATCCTTGTTTCCATAGAGGTAGTGTTTTTTGGCTAGCTTTATTGATTGCATCATTGCCGTCCGAAAGCCGTGTGTTTGGTAGGCTAAATTTTGTGCTTGGGCACGGTTTATTGCCTGCCAAATTGTTACCGTATTAATTTTGATAAGATTATTAAATACAGTTACTAATGAAATATCGGCAGTGTCAATTGGCAGGAGTTGGCTTGAGTGCCAAGCGATGCTGATTTATTTGCCCTAAATAATTTTGGCCATCAGGTCCAAATCAGCTCATTTCTTGTTTTGAAAAGGTTGGAAACCGGCTAGCAATTCGTAACCTTAGATAATTGGCATCATGCTTGCTTACTCCAAAGATATGCTAAAATATTTTTAAATCGTTAATCCGTCGCAGAACTCACTTAATTATTACAGCGTTTTGCAATGTGCCTGGAAATTAGTTAAAACAATATTGAAAGATTGAAATGGCACCAAAAATTGCAAGAGCAATCTTTGTTGGTAATATAAAGGGGGGAGTCGGAAAAAGCACACTTACTGTGTATCTGACCGATTATTTGCGGCGCCGATTCAAACGCCAATCGGTGGTGCTCCTTGATACTGACCCACAAGGCACATCATTTGAACTGATTGAGCCAAAAAGCAGAAATGGTGACGCACGATTTTTGCCGATTGGTGACCGTTACGATGGGGTGAATATGACCACACTGGATGGTGTGGTTCGTCGCTTGCTTGCTCAGAATGATGGCATTGTGATGGTGGACACTGGCGCTGGCAGGCTTGGCAATTTCTGGCAAATGGCATTTTTATGCAACACGCTTTTGGTGCCAACCTCAATGTCATGGGCTGATTTGCGGCCAACTATTGATTTTATCAAGGAAATTGATGAACGAAAAGCCGATTTGCAATCGGTCACGCCGCATGTTGTTGTTGTTCCCAACCGAGTATCACCGCAACAGCGTCATTTCCAGCAGATCTCTGATGCATTGCTTGAGGTCAATGCCATTCTGGCGCCGCCCATTTCCGAATTATCAGCAGCGCGCAACTCGTCGTCAGATTTTTCTGGCTTAGACGGTGTTGAGGGCACGCGGTTTTGCCGCGAAATCGAACGGCTTGGCGAATTTCTGGTTGACTATGTTATTAGCGGTGAACTTGACCGGATCTATGCAGAAACTGCTAATTAACCCAGCTTTGACTCACCCACTTAATGCCGTGGCAACCCATTTGTGAAAATGATGCGTTGGTGCATCCATCACAGACGAGAATTTGCCACCATCATATTGGCGGGAGTGACGGCCTTTTTGCATGCCTTCAACAACAAACACATCTTCGACAAAAATATTACGCCACATGGTGGTGTTGGTGGCACGCATATCAGCAAAGGCCGATGTTGTTGCCGCGTCTTGCGCATAATAGATTTCAACATATTCGATGGTGCGATCTGGCCCGTCAGGTACCAAAATAATGCCATAGCAATGGTCACGGTGAACGCCAAGAAGCAGATTTGGAAATAGCGCAACATATTCCGCACCTGATGACCATTGTTGCGACAGGCCGTCAAAATTTGGAAAGGCGCGGCCATCATCGCTGATTTGCGGTGCATAAATGGTTGAACCCTGACCGGCATAGGCGGGAACAGGCATGATATTATAATGATCCTCAAGCCGTGAATAGCTGTTTAGCCCTGGATGGATAAAGGGCAAATGATAGGCTTCACAGTAATTTTCAACGGCAAGTTTCCAATTGCAATTGACCGACAGGCTGAAGGATGAGTCTGGCCCACTATGATAAACGGGCTGGTCAAATTCCTGCCAGCGCTCAATCAGATCGCTTGCATAGGTTTTGAATGGCGCGGCTTGCCCGCCAATATTAACAAAAATAATATCGCGCCATTGGTGCGAGCGCACTTCGTTTAGCGGATAGTCGCAATGATTGACGGTATCATGCTTATGCACATCTGGCCCGCCAATATGCGGGGTTTTGCGAAGCTGGCCATTTAAATCATAAGCCCACGCGTGATAGGGGCAGGTGATTGGCCCGCGAAGCTGTTGTGCCTCACTGACCAAAATCATGCCACGGTGCCGGCAAACATTTTCAAAGACTTTGATTTCATTATCCTGATTACGCACAAGCAATAGCGGTAAACCGGCAAATTCGATTGGCTTTACGCAGCCTGGTTTTGGTAAATCCTTGCCAAAGCCGATCGCCGCCCAATTGTCGCGGAATAGAGTGTTTTGCTCATGCTGATAAAGATCAGCGTCAACATAGCAACCATTCGGCAGGCCATTGGCTGTTTCAATTGGTGCTTTTACATTGGTAAGATCAAGCATTTCTGGTCTCCGCACCCTGACAAGGCCGATAAGGCGATAAATATTGCATTCTTATCCTGTTTCCACTCATAAGGGACTGTTTGTCTGTCTTGACTGCGGCATTTGGCGTCGCGTTTAAACTATGGAAAGTGAACTCAATGTCATCCGCGCAAAGCTTGTTTCGCCCTGAAAGCATCCATCAGCAATTGGATCAGCGGTTTTACCGGCGGGTAAAGGCAGCGCAATTCCCACAGCATCAGCTGCGTTATCGCAATCATGCGGCGGCCAAAAGCGTTGGGTTGGATGATTTAGATGACGCGTCATGGGTTCGGCATTTTGGCCATTTTCAGCCCTTGGATGGCAGTTTTCCCGCGCCATTGGCACTTTGCTATCATGGTCATCAATTCGGCCATTATAATCCCGATTTGGGTGATGGACGCGGGTTTTTGTTTGCCCAGATGCGAGACCAGCAACACCGTTTGATGGATCTTGGCACCAAAGGATCGGGGACAACGCCATTTTCACGATCTGCCGATGGCCGGTTGACGCTGAAAGGGGCGGTTCGCGAAATTCTGGCAACTGAAATGCTGACCGCGCTTGATGTTACGACGTCGCAAAGCTTTTCGGTGATTGAAACGGGTGAACAGCTTAAGCGAAATGATGAGCCATCGCCAACGCGCTCGGCTGTTTTGGTGCGCCTGTCACACAGTCATATCCGTATCGGCAGTTTTCAACGGCTTGCCTACATGGATGATATGGATGGTATTGAAATGCTGGCGCGGCATGTGGCGCGGCATTATTTTGGCGGGGTGGCCCAAACCGAATTGGTCAAAGATAATAATGGACTTGATGCCGATGCGCCTTTGGCCGAGCTTTTGCCCGCGCTGCTAAGTCATGTTGCCGCTGCCATTGCCGATACGGCGGGGCGCTGGCTGGCTGCCGGATTTGTGCATGGTGTTTTAAACACGGATAATTTCAACATAACCGGCGAAAGCTTTGATTACGGGCCATGGCGATTTTTACCAAGCTTTGAGCCGGGGCTGACCGCGGCCTATTTTGACCAGACCGGTCGCTATGCCTATGGGCGGCAATCAGATGCGGCGCTTTGGGCGTTGTGCCGGCTTGCCGATTGTTTCGTTAAACTGGTGCCGCAAAAAGACCTTGAAGACAGGCTTGCCGCTTTTTATCCGCTGCTGGAGGCGCGGCTGGCAAAACAGATGCAATGGCGTTTGGGTGTTGTTTTTGATGAAGAAGATGCGACGCGTGACGCCGCGCTGGCGCGTGATATCTTTGGTGCGGCAAAACAAAGCCAGTGTGGTTTTGATCAGATGTTTCACGATCTTTATGGCGGTAAAGCGCGGGTTGATGGCTATGATGATGATTGCTGGCGGCCGGCTCTTGAGGTCTTGCAGGCGGCAAAGCCGCGAAATCAGGCAGCCCTTGACCACCCGCATTTCCAGTCGGCAAAAGCCGTGTCGATGACAATTGATGAGGTCGAAGCCATTTGGGCGCCAATTGCGGCAAGTGATGATTGGTCATTGCTATCTGATAAAATCGCCGCCATTCATCAGATGCGCCATGCCTATGGTGGTGACACGGCAATGCCACTGCCAAGCATTATTGCCGGGACTAAAGCTTGAAGTCTAAATCTGGCTTGGCGTCATGCCGCGATTCATCACTTCGCGAAGCACAAAATTACTTTCCATGCGCAAAACATGGGGCAGGGACGACAGATAGGTTGAATGGACGCGGCCGAAATCATTCACATCACGCGCCGCGACGCGCAGAATATAGTCATTTTCGCCAGCAATCAGAAAACAGGCCAAAACCTGGGGAATATTGGCAACACCGGCTTCAAATTCGGCCATCATTTCGGCCGATTGGCCATGCAGGGTGATATGCAGCAGAACAAGCACATCATGCCCCATTTTGGCAGCGTTCAAATCAGCGTGATAGCCGTTAATGACCCCATTTTGCTCAAGCAAGGCAACCCGTCGCAAACAGGCCGATGGTGAAAGCCCAACATGCGCGGCAAGATCAACATTTGAAATTCGCGCATTATGCTGCAATGCCGTTAAAATCGACCGATCAATCCGATCCATGATGCCTCTCTGTTATCTTAGAATAAATATATGAATAATATTGCGTATTTTTAATCAATTTTCAATTAAAATGTGAAAAATCCCGGATTTGTAACAAGATAAAGCAATGAAATATCCTTATAATTCGCATAATATGCAGTTGTAAATCTGGATGTTGAGCATGCTGCCATGGCGCAACGGTTTTAGGGCGTATCTTTGACGATGTGGACTGGCTCGATTGGGGCAGTGACAGTGCTATTTCGCATTATTAGGAGAATTGAAATGCTTGTAGGTGTTCCAAAAGAAATAAAAACGCGGGAATTTCGGGTTGGGCTTGTGCCAAGTTCGGTTGCCGAGCTTGTGAGTCGTGGTCATCAAGTTTTTGTTGAAACCAATGCTGGCATTGGCATTGGTGCCGGTGATGATGAATATCGGGCCGCTGGTGCTGATATTGCGACAACGGCTAGTGATGTTTTTGCCAAGGCGGATATGATCGTCAAAGTCAAAGAACCGCAACCCGATGAATGGGTTCAGCTATCGCCAAACCAGGTTCTATTTACCTATCTTCATCTTGCCGCCGATGCACCGCAGGCATATGGCCTTGCCAAATCGGGCTGTACCGCTATTGCCTATGAAACCATTACTGATGACCAGGGTGGTTTGCCGTTGCTGGCACCAATGAGCGAGGTTGCTGGCAGGCTTGCGGTTATCGAAGGGGCATCACATCTTAAAGCCAATGTTGGTGGTCGTGGTGTGCTAATTTCGGGTGTTCCGGGAACCGCGCCGGCTGATGTTTTGGTGATTGGCGGCGGTGTTGTCGGGGTGAATGCGGCAAAAATGGCTGTTGGTCTTGGCGCGCGCGTCACGGTGTTTGACCGGTCGGTGCCGCGGCTTCGCTATTTGTCCGATATTTTCGGCAATAGCATCACAACACGCTATTCAAGCAACGCGGTGATTGCCGAAGCCATTAAATCTGCCGATATGGTTATCGGTGCTGTATTGATCCCGGGGGCGGCTGCGCCAAAGCTGATTTCACGCGCGCAATTGGCAACGATGCGTCAAGGCGCTGTTCTTGTTGATGTGGCGATTGACCAAGGCGGTTGTTTTGAGACCTCACGCGCCACAACGCATGATGAGCCGACCTATATGGTTGATGGTATCGTTCATTATTGCGTCGCTAATATGCCGGGTTCGGTGCCGCGCACTTCATCCGAAGCGCTGAATAACGCAACCTTGCCGCATGTGCTGGCGTTGGCTGACAAGGGTGTTGCCGCGCTTGACGATAATCCACATCTGGCAAATGGTTTGAATGTGGCTGGTGGCAAGATTGTCTATCAGGCGGTTCTAGATGCCATTGGCGAAGAACTTTGCGCCTAACAACAAGACGGTATATACTGAATTGAAATGTATGATAAAAGGCGGCGCTTTGCCGCCCTTTATCCTGAAAGCGAACCTAGAGCAGCCATTTATCCAGCTTGCCAATGATCTAGCTTTGCCCCTGCCGGAAACGATGTTGGCACGGGGGGCGGGCGTGATTCAGCAGTGAAAAATGCGGCGTAATTGATCTGAATCAGCATGGTTTTTGCCAGATATGGAACCGGCAACAGAAAAAACCGTGAATATCGGTAAAAAGGGGTTGACCAGCGCTGCACATTGGCAGATAAAGCGGCCTGTTCTGGTGCATCGTCAGAACGCCTTAGCACAAAACTTGTGCGGATTTAGGGGCCATAGCTCAGCTGGGAGAGCGCCTGCTTTGCAAGCAGGAGGTCGTCGGTTCGATCCCGTCTGGCTCCACCAAATCACTTTGAAATTTCACTGGAATTGACGTTTGCCATGATATGGTGCAGCGACCAGTCTGCTTTTATTTTCTGTGCCATATTGATTTCCGGACATTAGCGATTACGTGGTGCCTCGATCGAGCCGGTAAAATCATGCAAAGGATTTGTCTCCAACAATGCTTTCAATTACTTCATTTATTGGTAAACTGTGGTAGCGTTTATGGGTCAACATTGTCATAATATGGGAGATTGCTATGCAGCTGGATATGAAACAATCCGACGACTCCTATTCGATGGCCGCAAAAGAGCGTATGGCTATTGAGTTAGACGGTTTAGTTTGGCGTCTTAATGAAGTTGGATCTGCACTTGCCACACTTAATATTTTTCGACGCGCTGATATCGAGATTGAAGGCAAGAAACGCCGACTAAACGATTTTGCCCAAGTCGATCTTGGTCCGGATCCGATGGCGGGTACATTTAAAGTCATTATTCATAACCCAGTTGCCATTCCGGGTGCCGTTGCTGTTCTGAAAGAGAATAAATTCATTAGTATTGATATGAGTTCGAAGCGGGAGTTGAAAGTTGTCAAGCCACGGTTAACGGCGCAACAGGAAGATGATTTGGAAACTGAAGTAAAGCGGGTTACTAAATCGTCGCTCTCCAAGCTGGCATCGATTAAATCGGACGCTTTGCAACGAGTTCAGGCAGCAATTAAAGCTGAATATATAGAGCCAAAAGAGTCTAAAAAAGCGACATTACAGCTGGATGATTTGATTCAACAGGCTGGTACGCATGCCAGTATTCTGGGGCTGATTAGGCGCAAACAATTAATCGGCGGTGGTTTGACCTTTGATGGACCAGAGGAAGAGGCCCTATATAAGCGGATTAATGACCGGGCTTACAAAGATGTATGGCAAGACATGTTATTGCCAAAAGTTGGAGAGGACGACGGCGATGATGAGTAGCATCTTTTGGCTGACGATCGCGTTGATCGCGCCGCGCTGGTTTCGGTGACCACCATAAAGCGTGGTGCGCCAGAACCGCAATCAGCGCCAGCGGTTGAAAAAGATCAACGTCAAAAAGCGATCAAAAGCCTTCTTGCCACTGCCGATCAAACGGTTGATGACAAGCTTGCAACAGTTAAAACCGCGCATCATGTGGATAAAGACCGGTTTCAAAGCGCCTTCCGCAGCCTGATGGGAAAATAACATGCCCTATGCAGAGGACTATCACCATAAAAAGCGGGCCTTTCGTGACCCGCTTTTGTTATCTGGATGTTTTAAGGTCGGTTTCGAACCGTTATGCAGCCTTGACCAGCTTTTTTGGATTGGCATTGATGCTAATCTGCTTTGGCCGGTCGGCTTCGGGCACCTCGCGGTGTAAAAACACCGTCAGAATGCCATCAACAAACTGGGCGTCATCGACCTTCATATATTCGGCGAGCCGGAACATTTTGGAAAATCCGCGCTTGGCAATACCCTGATGGATATAATTCCCACGCTCTTCGGCCTTATTGGCCTCGATTGTCAAAATGCCCTTTTCGGTCTGGATGGTAATTTCATCACTGCTGAAACCGGCAAGTGCCAGTTCTATCCGGTAATGTTCTTCATCATCTTTGGCGATATTATAGGCCGGATAGTTTGATTCTTTCCGGTCTGACAGTGCGTTCAACTCGTCAAACAATGAGTCAAACCCAACAAACTGGCGTGCCATAGGGGTGGTAAAAAACGTCATATTCATCTCCTTTTAAAAGCGAGTTATCTGCCATCTCCTGTTCAGCAAGACAGCAGCTTTGGTACAAAACGTGACCCGTAACGGCGTCACATATTTGATTTAGGAATTGTAAATTTGATTTCAAGCCCTGCTAGATGCGCGTACCAAATAATTTTTCCACCTACCATTCTGTGCGGCTGATTTGGGCATTGTTCAGCATGCCTTCGACAGCAGTTTGAAACTGATTTAGCCGCAATCGGGCATTGGGATTAGGGGCGGTATTTTGTTTGGCAATCAATATTAGGGCGAGGGCTTTTTCCAGATCGCGTTTGACGCCTTTCCCATTTGCCGTCATCACTGCCAGATTATATTACGCGACGACATGATGCCGTAGGGCGGCCAGACGATAAAAATGCGCTGCCAGCCTTAAATCCTTTTGCACACCACGGCCATTTTCATAAGAAACCCCAAGATGAAACAACGCCCCTTCGTGCCCATCATGGGCGGCCATGGTAGACCAAATATTGGCCTTGGCATGGTTGGTTGCAGCATCTTGGCTTTGATCTTTTAAAAGCTTCAGACCGGTCCTATATCGCATTTGCCCTTTGCTATGATCTTCGGCATGAAGCTTGCCAGCACTCGCAAGCACAAGCAGGATGAGGCCAAGCGTCAAAATCAGCACCATTTTTTAACGGGTCTCGAGCTGGTTGAGGATTGAGATTAGATAAGTCATATGAAACGTCTCCTTCAACAAGCCGGTGGGCGACAGCATCGCAGACTAGCAGGTGAACCTTTCCCTTGCTTTCAACAATAGAGGTAAATAATTTAGAAACTGTTAATGCAGCACGTTTTTTTGACAGAAATTGTCATCATGCTTTTGCTGTTCCATCTCTTGACAATCTTTGGTGTTTCGCCTAAACCACAGTCCGGTTTGTAGACGGCGTGACTTTGCCAGCCGCTACGCATGAGGCATCAATTTACAGCGGTTGAAACGATCACCAGGTCGACCGGTTGCAAAATCTGGCGCAGCGCTGGTCAATCAGCACCACCAGATCATTAGAAAGAGCAAGAAAATGGCTGTTCCAAAGAGTAAGATCACCAAGTCCAAGCGTAATATGCGGCGGGCGCATGACGCATTGTCTTCGGATGCCTATGTTGAAGACAAGGTCACAGGTGAATTGCATCGCCCGCATCATATTGATCTTAAAACCGGTATGTATCGCGGCAAGCAAGTACTGAAAGTCAAAGAGCGTATCTAGTTAAAGCGGCGCCTTGCTTTGCAGGGCGCGCTTAATTCTGGTTTTCACTTTGGCATTGCTGACAGGCATCATCACTTTATGAACGATAAAAGCGCAAAATTTGGCATTGGTGCGATTGTACGTCATCGCGTCTATCCGTTCCGTGGCGTCGTTGTTGATGTTGATCCTGAATTCGACAACACTGATGAATGGTATGAAGCCATTCCGGCCGAAGTGCGTCCCGATAAAGAACAGCCCTTCTATCATCTTCTCGCGGAAAATTCGGACAGCTATTATACAGCCTATGTCAGCCAGCAGAATTTGCTTCCCGATGGTGAAAACGGCCCGGTAAGCCATCCTGACGTCGATGACATGTTTGATGGTCTTGATGGCGAACGCTATGTGCTTCATCCCGAGGCATTTAATTAGGCTTTTGCCATTGCGGCAATCTGCCCTATTGGCAGGGGTTTCCTTCGTTGCTTTTCTCCCAACCCGGCAATTTGCCAGTTTTTTATTGGAATTTCTGCCTTTTTTTTCAAAAATCTGCCGCCCTTTGCCTTGAAAAAACGGGCGGGTCAGTCTATCTATACATAATCAGGACCAAATTGGTCTTGATTATGATAATCATTCGCAAAAACGCCGGTTTCAAAAAGGTTTTCCGCTTTTTGAAATGACCGACTTTATAGGATAGATATGCTTCGTTTAAACCGGATGACCGATTATGCCATTGTTGTGCTTGGCGCGCTTGCGCATCGGCATGGCGATGTTTTGGCAACGGCGCATCTGGCTGAATTAACCGGATTGGCACAGCCAACCGTGGCGAAAGTATCTAAAATCCTATTGGCCGCCGATTTGGTTGAAACCCAGCGCGGGGTGCGTGGGGGCTATCGGCTGACCAAAGCACCAGCGGCGATCTCACTTGTTGATATTGTCGAAGCAATGGAAGGCCCGATTGCGGTGACTGATTGCGTCGATGGAGCGCAAGACCCGTGTGCGGTTAGCAATTGCTGTTTCATGAGCAACCATTGGAATCATGTCAATCTTGCCATTCGCAATGCCTTGAATGATGTCAGCCTTGAAGATTTAACTGATCCGGCGCAATTGTTTCCCTTGCCGGTGTCACCGTCAATAACCGAAGACGACAGTCAGTTATCCCGGCAATAGTCGGCATAACGTTACTATAAAAAGGAACCAGCCTTATGGTCGCAACGCAAGAAACCATTGACACGCTTGAAGAAGCAACCGGTAAATATAAATATGGGTTTGTGACCGATATTGAATCGGACAAGGCACCCAAAGGCTTGAACGAGAATATTATCCGTTTTATCTCAGCCAAGAAGGATGAGCCACAATGGATGCTTGATTGGCGCTTGAAAGCATTTGCGACATGGCAAAAAATGGAATCACCTGATTGGGCCAAGCTGGATATCGAGCCGATTGATTATCAAGATATCCATTATTATGCGGCGCCAAAAAGTGGTGAGGGACCAGCGTCACTGGATGAAGTTGACCCGGAATTGCTGAAAACCTATGCCAAGCTTGGTATTCCGCTTGATGAGCAAAAAATACTTGCAGGGGTTGTTGCGGTTGATGCGGTTTTTGACTCCGTGTCGGTTGCCACTACATTCCGCGGTGAATTGGCCAAGGTCGGCGTGATTTTTTGCCCGATTTCCGAGGCTATTCGTGACTATCCTGATTTGGTGAAGAAATATATCGGCTCGGTTGTGCCGGTTGCCGATAATTACTTCTCGGCTTTGAATTCGGCTGTCTTTACCGACGGATCATTCGTTTTTATTCCAAAGGGGGTTCGTTGCCCGATGGAATTATCGACCTATTTCCGCATTAACGAGGCCAATACAGGCCAGTTTGAACGGACTTTGATCATTGCCGAAGATGAATCCTATGTCAGCTATCTAGAAGGTTGTACAGCACCGCAACGCGATGAAAACCAGCTTCATGCCGCCGTTGTCGAACTGGTGGCGATGGATGATGCCGAAATCAAATATTCAACTGTGCAGAACTGGTATCCGGGTGATGAAAACGGCCGTGGCGGTATCTATAACTTTGTGACCAAGCGCGGCGCATGCCGTGGTGACCGGTCCAAAATCTCATGGACACAGGTTGAAACCGGATCAGCGATCACTTGGAAATATCCATCTTGTATCCTGCAAGGCAAGGATTCGGTTGGCGAGTTTTATTCGGTTGCGCTGACCAATAATCTCCAGCAGGCCGATACCGGCACCAAGATGATTCATATTGGCGAAGGCAGCCGGTCAACAATCATTTCAAAAGGTATTTCGGCAGGCCGGTCGCAAAATTGCTATCGCGGTCTTGTTCGCATTCAGCCTGGTGCTGAAAATGCGCGTAATTTCACCCAATGTGACTCGCTTCTTGTTGGCAATAAATGCGGGGCGCATACGGTTCCCTACATCGTTTCGCGCAATCCAAGCGCCAAAATTGAACATGAGGCTACCACTTCGCGCATTTCCGAAGACCAGCTTTTTTATTGTCAGCAGCGCGGCATCTCAACCGAAGATTCGGTGTCGCTGATCGTCAATGGATTTTGCAAGGAAGTGATGAAAGAATTGCCAATGGAATTTGCGGTGGAAGCCCAAAAGCTTATTGGCATCAGCCTTGAAGGTTCGGTTGGCTAAAACCAAACCAAAAAATAACTAGATATAATTGGAAAAGACTTATGGCACCTTTACTAGAAATTAGAGACCTCCACGCCTCGGTTGGTGATACGCCAATCCTGAAAGGCATTAACTTAACGATCAATGCTGGTGAAATTCACGCCATCATGGGGCCGAATGGATCGGGCAAAAGCACCATGTCTTATGTACTTGCTGGCCGTGATAGCTATGAGGTCACGGGCGGTGATATTCTAATGAATGGCGTTTCGATGCTGGAAATGGAATCAGATGAACGCGCCCGTGCCGGCATGTTTTTGGCCTTTCAATATCCGGTAGAATTACCGGGTGTTGGCGGCATGAGCTTTTTGCGCGCCGCGGTTAATGCCCGCCGGATCGAAGCTGGCGAAGATGAAATCGATCAGCTGGAATTTGTAAAGCTGGTTCGCGCCAAGGCAAAACATCTAAGCATCAATGATGATATGCTAAAGCGGGCGGTGAATGTCGGCTTTTCTGGCGGCGAAAAGAAACGCTATGAGATTTTGCAAATGGCACTTCTCGAGCCGGTTCTTTCGGTTCTTGATGAAACCGATTCAGGGCTTGATGTTGACGCATTGAAAATTGTCTCTGACGGCGTGAATCTATTGCGTGATCCAGCCCGAAGCATGCTTGTGATCACCCATTACCAGCGTTTGCTAAACCATATTGTGCCTGACTATGTTCATATTTTGGCCGGTGGCAAAATCCGCCGCACTGGCGGTAAAGAACTCGCACTTGAAGTAGAGGAGTCGGGTTATGTCGGCATCGACGATGCAGCCTAATTTAGATCAGCTGGCCGGATTGAACGGCGTTCGGGCAGGGGCGTTAACGCGCTGGCAGGAAACAGGCTGGCCACATAGCCGCGTCGAACAATGGCGGTTTACCCGCTTGACGAGCCTTGAAAAAATGGATCTTCGTCCAGCTTCGGCTGCTGAAGTGGCGGGAACCGTGGCCATTTCGGCTGACTTGCCGGAAAATGCCGTAACCCTGTCTTTTAGCAATGGCGTTTTGGACATTGTCGGTCTTGCCGCTTTGCCCGATGGCGTAACCGTCAGCTTTTTGAACGAGAATGACACGGCCCTCGCCGCGCTTGCCGCATCGGTGCCGGCGTCGCATCCGGTTAGCGACCTGTCGCTGGCCGTGATGACAAGCGGTCTGCATTTAGAGATTGCGGGCAAGGTTGATGTGCCGATCATTTTGGTCTTTACCGGTGATGATAATGGGGTGTCTTCGCATCCGGTTGTGTCGGTCAAGCTTGCTGAAGGCGCGTCGGCGGTTCTGGCTGAGTGGCATCAGTCGGCTGTTGGTTTATCAGCGCCTTTGATGGCAATCCAGGTTGGTGACAAGGCGCGTCTTGATTATGCCAAGGTACAGCATGACTCAGCGCAAAGCGCGCATCTGGCGGCAACTGGCTTGACGCTTGGTGAAGGTTCGGTTTTCGAGGGGTTCCAGATTTCCGTTGGCGGTCAATTGGCACGTCTTGAAACGCATATCACCTTGTCGGGTGAAAATGCTGACTGCACCTTATCGGCAATCTATCTTGGTCGGGCAAATCAGCACCATGATATTACCACCAATATGAACCATGCCAAAGGGCATTGTCTGTCAAACCAGATTATTCGCGGGGTTCTTGATGACTCGGCGCGTGGTGTGTTTCAGGGCAAGGTGCATGTTGCACCAGATGCGCAAAAGACCGATGGCCAGCAAATGAGCCGTGCCTTGCTTTTGTCGCGCAAAGCCGAAGCCGACGCCAAGCCCGAATTGGAAATCTATGCGGATGATGTTTTGTGCGCGCATGGAGCAACGGTTGGCGAACTTGATGAAACCCAGCTTTTCTATCTGACAAGCCGCGGTATTGACCGTGAAACGGCGCGTGGAATGTTGATCTCGGCATTTCTTGATGATGCCATTGACAGCATTAGCCACCCCGCATTGGCAGACATGTTGCGGCCGGTGACGACCGCATGGATGACGGCGTCAAACCGTTCTGAAATCGGAGATAGATAATGTATGCAAATGCCGCAGATACCAACATGGCTACCAATATGACTGGCGGATATGATATCGAAAAAATCCGGTCTGATTTTCCAATCTTGTCGCGTGAAATTCATGGCAAGCCATTGGTTTATCTTGATTCTGCGGCATCGGCGCAAAAACCAAAAGTGGTGATTGATGCGTTGGTTTCGGCCTATTGCGATACATATTCAAATGTCCATCGCGGCCTGCATTTCCTGTCTGAGGCGTCAACCGATGCCTATGAGGCGGTGCGTGGCAAGGTTGCGCATTTCATTGGCGCAAAATCAGGTGATGAAATCGTGCTGACCGCTGGTGCAACAATGGCGTTGAACATGATTGCACAATGCTGGGCCTTGCCAAGATTAAAGGCAGGTGACGAGATTTTGATCAGCATTGCCGAACATCACGCGAATATCGTGCCGTGGCAGATGGTGGCCGAAAAGACCGGTGCGGTTCTTCGTGCCTTTCCGGTTGATGAAGATGGTAGTTTCAATATGACGGCCTTTACCGACATGATCACAGCCCGAACCAAAATTGTGTCAGTACCGCATGTCTCAAATGTGCTTGGCACCGTTTTTCCGGTTGCCGAAATGGCCAAGATTGCGCATGACGCCAATGCGCTTATGGTTGTTGATGGTTGTCAGGGCGTTGTTCATATGCCGGTTGATGTTCAGGCCTTGGATGCTGATTTTTATGTTTTCTCAGCGCATAAGCTCTATGGGCCGAATGGTGTTGGCATTCTGTGGGGCAAGGCTGAAATTCTGGCCGAATTACCGCCATTTTTGGGTGGCGGGGATATGATTGACCGCGTGACCATCGAAAAATCCACCTATGCTTTGCCGCCGCATCGTTTTGAGGCGGGAACACCGGCCATTGCCGAAACCATCGCCCTTGGGGCGGCGGTTGATTATGTGCAATCGATCGGTATGGAAGCCATTCGGTCGCATGAACAAGATATTCTGTCCTATGCGCATCAGCGGCTTTTGGCGGTTGATGGCTTGCGCCTTATTGGTACGGCCGTTGGAAAATCGGGTGTTGTATCTTTTACGATGGATTGTGCCCACCCGCATGATATTTCAACAATCATTGATAATGATGGTGTGGCCATTCGTGCTGGCCATCATTGCGCCCAGCCATTGATGGATTTCTATGATCTTCCATCAACCGCGCGGGCATCGGTTGGCATCTATACCACGCGTGAAGAATTTGACGCTCTGGCGACTTCGCTGGAAAAAGTGAACCGGATTTTCGCATAGGGGCGGGGTGATGACACAAGATCACAATTTCAAAACAGCCGCGCCAGATGATGCCGGTCTTGATAATAACGGTCCGGCTCTTGATGGTCCGGGTCTTGCCGATTTTTTGCCCGATACCAGCAATGGCTATATTGCCAAGGCTGGTGCGCCGCTTGAAAATCCGGTTGGACAGGCCGATCCGGTGGCCGTTGAAGATGCGCTGAAATCGGTTCATGATCCGGAAATTCCGGTGAATATTTATGATCTTGGTCTGATCTATGATGTTGAACGGCGGCAAAATGGTGATGTTTATGTTACCATGTCACTGACGGCACCCGGCTGCCCTGTTGCTGGTGAAATGCCAGGGCAGGTGGCGCGGGCATTGGCTGCGGTTGACGGTGTTGGCGAAGTTTCGGTCGAATTGGTCTGGAGCCCGCCTTGGACGCCCGAGCGTATGAGTGATGATGCACGCCTTGCTTTGGATTTTTAAATGAGCGGTTTGCGAAAGACCGGCTATTTGGAGCTTGAAAACCATGTTTGACCCAACAAAACCAATTGTCACCTTGACCGAAGCTGCGACTGGCCATGTTCATCGTTTGATGGCGCGGGCTGACAATGATGTGATTGGTCTTCGTGTCGGGGTAAAAACGGCGGGCTGTTCGGGCATGCAATATGATGTTCAATTTGCCACCGAGCAAAAGCCATTTGAAGATAAAATCGAACAGGACGGTGTGACCTTATTTATTGATCCAACCGCCGTGATGTTTTTGATTGGCTCGCAAATGGATTGGCAGGAAGATAAATTTTCCGCCAAATTTGTTTTCAGTAATCCCAATGAAATTGCCCGCTGTGGCTGTGGTGAAAGCTTTTCAGTTTCAACACCATCATAAACCCTAGCGCGTTTTAACGATTGTAAGGCAGCTATGGCTTCGTCCAATTTGCGCAAAACGGCGTCGCTTCTTCGTGCGCTGATGCATTACACTGCCCCACGCGGTGATAATAAGATCCGTGTGCGGATTGGTGCGGCCTTTGCCTGTCTTATTGCGGCGAAAAGCTCGAACATGGTGACACCGCTTTTGTATGGGGCGGCGGTTGATCTGGTGAATGGCGATGCTGGCTTTGCCATGTCGGCTTTGATGTTTCTTGTTGGTGGCTATGCGTTGGCGCGGCTTGGCCAGCAGGTGTTTAGCGAGGCCAAACAATATCTTTTTGCCAAGGTGGCACAACGCGCTGTTCGTGGCGCAGCATTGAACGCCTTTCGCTATCTTCATAAATTATCGCTTCAATTCCATATGGATCGCCAAACTGGCGGAATGACTCGCGCGATTGATCGCGGTGCCAAGGGTATTGAATTTCTACTGACGATCGCCTTTTTCGAGGTTTTGCCGCTTTTTGTCGAAGTGGCCTTTGTCAGCATCATCATGTGGCATTTATTTGGTGGGTTTTACGCAGGTGTTACCTTTTTAACTGTTGCAGCCTATGTTTATTTCACCATTCGCGTCACTGAATGGCGGATCAGGTTTCGCCGTGAAATGAACACGGCTGATGAAACCGCCGCCACTCGCGCAGTTGATTCCTTGCTGAATTACGAAACCGTCAAATATTTCAATGCTGAAGATGTTGAGGCGGCACGTTATGACGCGGCGATGGCCGATTATGAGGTGATGGCGGTTCGATCACATACATCGCTGTCAGTTGTCAATATCGGGCAGGGAACCATCATTGCATTTGGCCTGATGGCGGTTATGGCAATGGCGGGTGCTGATATTCAAAAGGGCAATTTGACCGTTGGCGATTTTGTTGCGGTGAATACCTATCTTTTACAGCTTTATCTGCCGCTTAATTTCCTTGGCTGGGTTTATCGTGAATTGCGCCAAGCGCTTGTTGATATGGAACGGATGTTTGGCCTGCTTGATGAAGAACCGGGCATTGCCGACAAGCCAGCGGCAAAACCGATCAAGATTGATGGCGGTGAAGTGGTTTTTGACAATGTGCATTTTGCCTATGGTGACCGACCGATTTTAAAAGGCGTTAGCTTTACCGTTAAGCCCGGTAAACGTGTTGCGATTGTCGGGCCAAGCGGGTCGGGAAAAACCACCATTTCACGGCTGTTATTCCGGTTTTATGATCCGGTATCGGGCGCGGTTCGTCTTGATGGGCAGGATCTTCGTGATGTAACGCAGGCCAGCGTTCGTGCGGCCATTGGTGTGGTGCCACAAGATACGGTGATGTTCAATTCAACGATTGGCTATAATATTGGCTATGGGCGCAATGGTGCGACCCAAGACGATATTGCCGCTGCGTCAAAAATGGCCTCAATTGACCAGTTCATTGCTGGTTTGCCTGATGGCTATGACACGATGGTCGGGGAACGCGGGCTGAAATTATCTGGCGGTGAAAAACAGCGTGTTGCGATTGCCCGTGCCATTTTGAAAAAACCGTCAATCTTTTTGTTTGATGAGGCAACCTCGGCATTGGATAGCCGTACTGAAAAAGAAATCCAGCATGCGCTTGATACCGTATCGAAAAGCCAAACCACCCTGGTAATTGCGCATCGGCTATCGACAATTGTGAATGCTGATGAAATTATTGTCCTTGCCGAAGGCGAAATTATCGAACGCGGAACCCATCGCCAGCTTTTGTCGCAAAAAGGGTTATATGCGCAAATGTGGGAACGCCAATCATCAGGGTTTCAAGATGATGAACTGCCATCTAACATCATGCATGACAAAGCCGGTTTGCAGGGGGTTTAGCCGTAATGTTTGATTGGGCACGTTCGGCGGGTTTGCCAATGCTTGGTGGTCATGATTTATATGTTTATCATCGTGATGCCTCGGTTCGAGCGCATTTCTGGCCAGCCGGTCAGGCAGCGCGGAATCCGGATGAAAAATATGTTGTTGATGCCATTGCGCCTGCCCCGTCAAACGCGCATAAAACCATTGTCATCCTTCCCGGATTTACCGAATTTTGCGAAAAATACAGCGCCGAAGTCCTGCATTTCCATGAAAAGGGCTATCACGTTTTGATCATTGATTGGCCCGGGCAAGGTCAGTCAGGCCATTTTGGCCGACACCCGCTTGCGGTTCATTGTACCGATTTTGATCATCACCTATCGGCGCTTGATGCAGTGGTTTCGGCTGCTGGTCTGGATGGGCATGAACTCGTTCTATTTGGTCATTCGATGGGCGGGCATCTTGCGCTTCGCTATGCCGCATGGCGCCGCTACAAGGTCGCGGCGGTAATCTTGTCGGCACCAATGATGGCTCCGCCAGTCATGCCGGTCTGGTTAATCCGGCTAACCAGCTATGTTCTTGGCAGTCTTGGTCTTGTCCGATCACACCCCCCATTTCACCGTGTGCTGTCTTTGGACTGGGTGCGGCATTACCGGCCGGAAAATGTGCTGACGCGATATCCAAAAGGATATGAGGATCAATTTGTTTGGTTCGATGATGCGCCCGAATTGCGCCGCAGCGGGCCAACCATTGGTTGGGTTAGCGCGGCCTATCACTCTTGTGCGCTTTACACGTTAAATCCCGACTGGTTAGCCGCGCTTGACGTGCCGGTTCTGGCTTTTGTGGCTGGTGATGAGCGTGTTGTCTTTGCGCCAGCAACCGATAGCAGTCTTTCCCATATCAGAAATCTTGAGCGCATTGTGTTTGATGGTGCGCGGCATGAATTAACCCGCGAATTACCCGAAGTAACCGACGCTTTATGGCATCATGTTGATCTGTTTCTAGCGCGGCTTGACACCGCCTATAGCTATGAGATTGACGATAATTAGTCGCTTTTTTCAGTGCTATTAGCGTTTTCGCCACCGTTGGGGCCATAAAACATCACCCATGTCGACATTGTGTCGCCGAAATTGGTATAGCGATGCGGCAGGCCGGCTGGCACAAACAAGAAATCACCCGGGCCAAATGATATAATTTCATCACCCATTTCGAAGTTTCCATGACCTTCGATGATGACATAGCATTCGTCGCGATCATGCGGTTTTTGATGATCGGTTGTCATGGGTTGATACACTTCAACAACAAGGCTGCCATGCGTGAATAAGATGCTGAATGGCGTGGTGTTTTCGCCGCTGCTGGCCTGTTTCAGGCTAAGCGCGCGCCTTGCCTGCGTCACATCAAGATGCTTTGCCTTTGTCATGACCATCACCATGCTTTGAAAAACTGCATGGTTAGGATATCAAAAGCGTCTTAAAATTTGATTAAATTTGCATCAATATTTTGGCTCAAGGCCATCACGGCTCAGGTTAGGAATTGTTCTCTTGTGGCGCGCTCGGACAGCGAGAAGCCCGGATCATATAAAAGCTTAAGCGTAATATCATTGGCCTGTTCAACAGCAACGCGGGTCACATGCCGAATTTCGGCGCTATCAGCGCTGGCGCTTACCGGACGGAATTCATGTTCAAGAACATCAAGGATCACTTTTGATACATCGGGCAGTAATGCACCCCGCCAGCGCCGTGGCCGAAAGGCCGAAATCGGCGTTAGCGCCATTAACCCGCCGCCAAGTGGAATGATCGGACCTTGTGCTGATAAATTATAGGCGGTTGATCCTGCTGGGGTTGCAACAAGAATACCGTCACAAACAAGGCATTCCATTTGCTGTTTATCATTCACCGAAATGGCGATATGCGCCGCATTATGCGTTTGCCGTAATAAAGACACTTCATTAATTGCCAATGCGTCATGCGTGCTGCCATCGCGTGCTGTTGCGGTCATCCGCAACGGATGCAAAGGTGCGGTTTCGGCAGCGGCAACCCGATCAGGCAAATCATCATTTTCGTAATTATTCATCAAAAACCCAAGCCGCCCGCAATTCATGCCAAAAACAGGCAAGCCATATGACAATGAATCCTGCAACACATGCAACATATGCCCATCACCGCCAAGCGCAACAATATGGGTCGCGTCCTCGATTTTGGTCTGACCATAAAGTCCGGTCAGCTGCGTAAGGCGAAGTTTGGCCTCATCATGTTCAGAAGCGCTAAAATGGAGTTTCATGACCACCTGCTATCATAGGACCAATGGTTGGGATAATCTCAATGCATGGCTTATCATAGAGTTTTTGCCGCTCAAAGGCAAAACCACTTGCCAATTGGCACCGATATCGGCCATCTTCACGAGATGAGCAATTCCCCATTTCTAATTCAGCCAAATCCAGATACCCCCGGCCTGTCACAGCCAGTTGAGGGGGTCAATGAAACCGGTCAGCCAGTTACCTTGCCCGTGGTGACGGAAAAACCCATCACCTTGTTTTTGAACCGCCAAGAAATTGTGACCTCAATGACGCTTGGTGACTGGGTGCCGGAACTGGCCGTTGGCTATTTCTTGAACCAGAACATGCTTCAGCGCGATGATGAAATCACCGGCATTGATGTTGATGATGATCTTGGCGTGGTGATTGTGCGTACCGCGCGTGAAACCGATTTTGAAGCCAAGATGAAACGGAAAATCCGCACTAGCGGCTGTGCTGAAGGCACCGCCTATGGCGATATGATGGAACGGTTTGACGATATAGCGCTTGATAAGGATGCCCGTTTCAATGCCAGTTGGCTGATCGAACTGTCAAAGGCAATCAATACCGCGCCAAGCCTTTATTTAAGTGCTGGTGCCATTCATGGCTGTGTGCTGTGCCAGAAAAACCGGCCGCTTGTCTATATGGAAGATATCGGGCGGCATAATGCGGTTGATAAGATTGCTGGCTGGATGTTTTTGAATAACGCATCACCGCATGACAAGGTGTTTTACACAACCGGGCGGCTGACCACGGAAATGGTGATCAAAACCGTGCAAATGCAGATTCCGGTTTTGGTGTCGCGCTCGGGCTTTACCGCTGCGGCGGTTGATCTGGCACGGCAGGCGGGATTGACGCTGATTGGCCGTGCAAAAGGCAAAAGATTCATCGCTTTATCGGGCATTGAACGGATCATTTTTGACAGCGGTGATGCGGCTGATGTGGCCGACAGCCCGTCACGTCAACGCGCCGCCCAGCAGGATGAACGCTAATGACCCGAAAATCAGCAATCATATTGCTTGCCGGTGGGCAAGCGCGGCGCATGGGTGGCGGCGATAAAAACCTGATTGAATTGGCCGGTAAACCGGTTTTACGCCATGTTCTTGACCGTGTTGATTTTGCCAACCGGCCGATCATGCTGAATGCGAATGGTGATCCGGCGCGCTATGCCGATTTTGGCTTGCCGGTCTGCGCTGATGTGATTGACGGTTATGCAGGGCCGTTGGCGGGCATTTTGACCGGCCTTGAATGGGTCGCGGCAAATCAGGCTGATTGCACCCATATGGTCAGCCTTGCCACCGATGCACCTTTTTTGCCAATTGATTTGATTGCGCGGCTTGAATCGGCGCTTGATGATGGGGCTGATATCGCTCAGGCCATGTCATATACGCGCCGCCATCCGGTTTTTGCCATCTGGCCGGTGGCGCTGGCTGGTGCGCTTCGCAAGGCGGTAATTGATGACGGATTGCGCAAAATTGATGATTTTACCGCGCGCTATCATTGCGTGACGGTTGAATTTGCGGGAACGCCCGATCCTTTTATGAATTTAAACCGGCCTGATGATTTTGATCTGGCGATTGAATTTTTGGCCAAGCCATCGCAAGATGGGTAACGCATCATAAAACTGACGCTGATCTGGCTTTTCGTCTCAAAACCGGTTATTAGACTGCTGTTCGACCTGTCAGGGCAAGAGGAGCCGCACGCGCATGACCAATCAGGTAATTGCATCGGCAAAGACATTATTTTCTGCTTATCGCGAAGCCTTGACAGGCCTTGAGGCCGGTCTTGGGTCGGATTTTTCCAAAACCGTTGATTTAATGAAGGCCAGCACTGGCCATGTTGTTGTTTGCGGCATGGGGAAATCGGGCATTATTGGCCGAAAAATTTCAGCAACATTGGCATCAACAGGAACACCATCATTGTTTTTGCATCCGGCCGAGGCCATTCATGGCGATCTTGGCATGGTGCGCCGCGGCGATATTGTGCTGTTGATATCCTATTCGGGCAGTACCGAAGAAATTGTGCGGCTGTTGCCGGCGTTCAAAAGACTGGATGCACGATTGATTGCGATGACTGGTAATCCGTCAAGCATCATTGCAACAAGTGCCGAAATCAGCCTTGATATCTCGGTTGATCGCGAAGCTTGCCCGTTGAATTTGGCACCAACAACATCCAGTCTAAATTCGCTTATTCTTGGTGATGCGATTGCTGTTGCCCTGATGGAGGCGCGCGGCTTTCAAGAAAGCGACTTTGCCAACACCCATCCGGGCGGTGCGCTTGGTCGCCGGTTATTGACGCGCGTTCGTGATAAGATGCGATCCCAGAACCTGCCTTTTGTCGATGCAAAGGCGTCGGTTCAAGATGCGCTGTTAGTGATGACTGAAGGTCGTCTTGGGCTTGCATTGGTTGGCAGCCGTGACAAATTATCCGGCGTGATCACCGATGGCGATTTACGCCGCTTGCTGGTCAATGGTGCCGATTTGAAAAGCACCAAGGTTTGTGATGTTGCCAGCCCAGTGCCGCTAACGATTGGCCCTGACGAGATGATGGGAACGGCTGAGGCAAAAATGCTGGAATCGAGGGTGCAATGTCTTGTGGTGATTGCCGAGACTGGCCATGTTGATGGTGTGATACAGATTTATGAATAGGCATTTAGGCCGTTTTTCACGGTGATATCATCCGGTTTTAATCCATTTTTTTCTACTAGCCTTTGTTTTTGGGCGGATAAATATTATGAAGCTCGACGCCTTTGACTATAGCCTTCCCGCTGAAAAGATTGCCACAAAACCGGCTGATCCACGCGAATCTGCCCGTTTGCTCGACCTGTCGGATGATGGCATTACCGACCTCCATATTAGTGATATGCCAGCATTGCTTCGTGCAGGTGATGTTCTGATTGTCAATAATACCCAAGTGATCCCAGCCCGCCTTGATGGGCGGCGTGGGCAGGCGAAAATCAGCGTGACGCTTCATAAGCGTGAATCGGATCAGATTTGGCGTGTTTTTGCCAAACCGGCCAAGAAATGCCGCATTGATGATGTGATTATTTTTGCCGATGATTTTGCCGCAACGGTGCTTGGTCGCGGCGAGGGCGGCGATGTCGAGCTTGGCTTTATCAATCCGGCCAATGCGGCTTGTTTGACAAGGCTTGAACTTGACGCCTGTCTTGATCGTTATGGCAGCATGCCTTTGCCGCCCTATATCGCCCGCCCAGATGGTGCCGAACCAGCCGACCGGCAAGATTACCAAACCATGTTTGCCCGCCATCGTGGGGCGGTGGCGGCGCCAACAGCCGGATTGCATTTCACCGATAATCTGGCCAAAGCCATTGCCGTCACCGGCGCACGCATTTTGCCAGTCACGCTGCATGTTGGCGCGGGCACTTTCCTGCCGGTGACAGCCGATGATATCAAAGATCACAAAATGCATAGTGAATGGGGTCAGATCAGCGCCGAAACCGCAACCGCCATTGCCGAGGCGCGTGCCAATGGCGGGCGGGTTATCGCCGTTGGCACAACCAGCTTGCGAATTCTTGAGGCCTGCTACCAGCAACATGGTGCGGTGATCGAATTTGCCGGTGAAACTGATATTTTCATCACACCCGGATATGAATTTGGCGTCATTGACGCATTATTGACGAATTTTCACCTGCCAAAATCAACCTTGCTGATGCTTGTCAGCGCCTTTGCTGGCATGCAAAAAATTGCCATGGCTTACCGCCATGCCATTGCCAATGATTACCGCTTTTTCTCTTATGGCGATGCCTGTTTTATGACACGCAACCCATCTCCTGATATCATCGCCAGTATTGCCGCCATTGCTGATCAATAATGGCCAGCTTTGCTGCTTTCAAACCAATTAACGGATTTTGCCATGTCTGAACAAGCTGAAAAATTTGGGTTTACCCTGAAGGCCACTGATGGCATGGCGCGTCGGGGTCGTTTGACCACCGCATGGGGCGCGGTTGAAACGCCGGTTTTTATGCCGGTTGGCACCGCCGCCACGGTAAAGGGCATGATGCCAGATTCGGTAAAATCAACCGGTGCCAGCATCATTCTGGCAAATACCTATCATCTTATGCTTCGCCCCGGAGCCGAACGTGTTGCACGGCTTGGCGGGGTTCGCAAAATGATGGGATGGGACGGCCCGCTATTGACAGATTCCGGTGGGTTTCAAGTGATGTCGCTTGGCCCGCTTCGAAAGCTTGATGAAGATGGGGTGACTTTTAAATCGCATCTTGATGGCAGCAAGCACCGGCTTACACCCGAACGCTCTACCGAGATTCAGCATCTTCTTGATGCAACCATCACAATGGCCTTTGATGAATGTACACCATTTCCGGCAACCAAGCCGGTTGCCGCTGAATCAATGGCTTTGTCGATGCGATGGGCCAAACGGTCACGCAGCGCGTTTCAGGCACGCACCGGTTATGGCCAGTTTGGCATTGTCCAAGGGTCGGTATTTCCTGATTTGCGAGCTGAATCTGTTGCTGCGCTTGAGGAAATTGATTTCGAAGGCTATGCCGTTGGCGGGCTTGCCGTTGGTGAAGGGCAGCAAGCGATGTTTGAAACGCTTGAGGTTACAACGCCGTTGATGCGGCAGGACAAGCCACGCTATCTGATGGGAGTTGGCAAGCCATCCGATCTTGTAGGCGGGGTGGCGCGCGGTATTGATATGTTTGATTGTGTTTTACCAACAAGATCTGGGCGAACCGGACAGGGATTTACCCGCCGTGGGCCGGTGAATTTGAAAAATGCCCGCCATGCCGACGATCCGCGCCCACTTGATGAAGCCTGTGGCTGTCCGGCCTGTTCGCGCTATAGCCGTGCCTATCTTCACCATCTGTTCAAGGCCGAAGAAGTTTTGTCACTGATGCTGCTTAGCTGGCATAATCTTCACTATTATCAAGATCTGATGGCCGATATGCGGATTGCGATCGAGGCTGGCAGTTTTGCCGATTATGAAGCCAATTTTCACGCGATGCAGGCAATGGGAGATATCGAGCCATTGTGAGCAAGTCAATTCAGCCCCCAAAGCCAAATGCCCATAAAGACCCGCGCGGCTGGTTAATCGAGGCCGCCGCGCATGAAGGGTTTTTGCTGGCTGGCATTGGTCCGGCAGATATCGGCTCGGTAAACAGGGCAGGGCTGGCGGCGTTTCTAGATGATGCCTTTGAAGGCGATATGGGCTGGCTTCGCGATACGGCGGCAAAACGCCAACAGCCGCAGGCGATGTGGCCAGACGCTAAAACAGCGATTGTTCTTGGGATGAATTATGGCCCTGATCATGACCCGATGGATAATCTGGCGGCAAAGTCAGCAGGTAATATTTCGGTTTATGCGCGCGGGCGTGATTATCACGATCTGGTCAAGGGCAAGCTAAAACAGCTGGCAGGCCAATTTGCCGCGCAGACCGGCCATGCGGTAAAAGTGTTTGTCGATACGGCACCCTTGATGGAAAAACCATTGGCGCAAATCGCAGGCATTGGTTGGCAGGGCAAACATACAAATCTTGTCTCGCGCAAGGCTGGATCATGGCTGTTTTTAGGGGTGATCCTAACCGATGCTGTTTTGCCTTATGATACGCCCGAAACCGATCATTGCGGTGGTTGCCGTCAATGTCTTGATATCTGCCCGACCAATGCGTTTCCCGCGCCTTACCGGTTGGATGCACGGCGATGTATTTCCTATCTGACAATCGAGCATAAGGGAGTGATTGATCGAAGTTTTCGTCAGGCCATTGGCAATCGCATTTTTGGTTGTGATGATTGTTTGGCAATCTGTCCTTGGAATAAATTCGCCAGTCTTGCCAAAGAGCAAAAACTAGCCGCCAAGGCCGGAACTGATTTGCCGCCACTTGCTGATTTGCTGAGACTTGATGATGCTAATTTCCGCCAGTTTTTTGCGGGGACGCCGGTGCGCCGCGCCGGTTATGAACGGTTTTTGCGAAATGTGCTTATTGCGGCTGGCAATAGCGGCGATACTGGTTTGATGCCCATGGTTACGCCGTTTCTGGATCATTCGTCGGCTTTGCTGCGGGCGATGGCCATTTGGGCGCTTCGCCAGCTAGCCGATGATGATATCTGGCAAGGGTTGCGCCGCGTTTATTTGCCCGATGAACGCGATCAAACGGTGCGTCGCGAATGGCAAGATAACTAGCTCCATTCTGCGCATCATCCAATGATTACCCACAAGAAAACAGCGACTTTGGGGAAAGCCGCTGTTTGATTATTTCGTTTTGACGCTGATTAGCCGTTGTGATAGCCGCGCTCGCCATGCTGGCTGAGATCAAGGCCCTCGATCTCGTCCTGCTGATCAACACGAAGCCCAATCACCGCACCAATGACTTTCAAAATCACATAGCTGGCAATGCCTGTCCAAAGAACCGTAATCGCAACCGATGCCAATTGAACCATAAACTGGCTTCCAGCTGTCACGCCATCGGCAAGCCCAAGCCCGCCAAAGGCTGGCAGTGCAAGATAGGCAACAAGTAGGCTGCCAAGAATGCCGCCAACACCATGAACGGCAAACACGTCAAGTGAATCATCAATCTTTAACCGTACCCGGATCAGATCAACAGCAACATAACAGGCCACGCCGCCAGCAAGACCAAGGATCAGACCGCCAGGAACGCCGATAAAACCCGATGCTGGCGTTACGGTTGCCAAGCCGGCAACCATACCGGTTACGATGCCAACAAGCGATGGCCGGCCAAACCGGAACCATTCGATAAACATCCAAACAAGTGAAGCTGTTGCGGCGGCGATATGCGTTACCAAAAGTGCCATGCCGGCGCTGTTGCCAGCACCCAAAGCGGAACCACCATTAAAGCCAAACCAGCCAATCCAAAGCATGCTGGCACCAATCATGGTCAGAACCGGGCTATGCGGTGGCTGGACTGAGGTTGGAAAGCTGCGGCGTTTGCCAACAACAAGCGCACAAACCAGCGCGGCCGTACCGGCGGTTGCGTGAACGACAATGCCGCCAGCAAAATCCAGAACACCCCATTCCGCCATGATGCCGCCGCCCCAGACCCAATGCGTGACCGGTGCATAAACGGTCAAAAGCCAGACTGCTGAAAACAACAATATCGCGGCAAATTTCATCCGCTCAACATAAGCACCAATGATCAGCGCGGGGGTGATGATCGCAAAGGTCATCTGAAAGGCCGCAAAGACCGATTCAGGGATCGTGCCACTTGCCGAATCGAGTGTGATTTTGCTCATAAAGCTATTGGCAAGATCGCCAACCCATGCGCCATCACCTGAAAAGGCAAGCGAGTAACCTGCGATCACCCATAGAACCGACATCAATGCAGCAATGGCAAAATGATGCATCAGAACCGAAACGATGTTTTTAGACTGCACAAGGCCAGCGTAAAAAAGTGCCAAACCAGGCAAGGTCATCAACAGAACCAGTGCGGTTGCGGTCAATATCCATGCCGTGTCGCCACTATCGATGGCACTGTCGGCTGCAAAAACAGGACTGGCAACAAGGCTGGCGGCGATAAGGCCGGTGCCAAGCCGTTTGATTGCCGAAAAAGGAAACTGCATCACTGATACTCCATAATTTTGGGGCATACGCCAGATTTTGACGCATGATTACCGGCGCAGTCTGGTCATCGGCAGTGCCAAATCAAGGAAAATGCCGTAAATTTAATCAATGATCGCTGTTTTGGTAAAATTTGAGGCAAGATTCGCGTGCAGTGCCTAAAAAATAATCAAATATTAATAAATAATAGCGTCAAAAGGCCAGTGAATATTGCTGGCATTGGCATATGAACAGGGTTGCAAGCTTGCGCATTTCCCCCCTAGGCTGGATAAGCAAAAACAAGGGCTGGTGATGAACATTGGCACCGAATGGCGATGAGGGGAGATAGATCATGGCCCGCATTCGTGATATCGGCATTGATGAAGTGCCTGAAGATGCCAAGCCGGTTTATCAGCGATTTGCCGATGAATATGGCCCGTTTTTAAATCAGGTGAAAATATTTGCCCACCGGCCGATTGCGCTTCGCCATCTGATGGGCATGCTTCTTGAAATGGCCGATAACCCCATTCTTGACAAGCGTCATCTCGAAATTGCCATTGTTACCGTATCGGCTATCAATCGTTGTGATTATTGTGTTGCCCATCATGGCCCGCGTTTGTTGGATTTTGGATTGCCACGGGCGGTTATTGACCGGATTCTGGATGAGGATTGCCCGGGTCTTGATCCAGTGGATCGTATGGTTCGCGATTATGCGGCGCAGGTGACGCGCGACCATAACCGCGTTGGTGATCGCCAGTTTGACGAGCTGCGTGCGCATTTCAGCGAAACCCAAATTGTCGAGCTGACGCTACGCATCACCCTTTGCACCTTTTTCAATAAATTCAATGATGTGATGATGCTTGAAATGGAGGATGAGGCAGCCATTTTCCACCATGAAACGGCAAAGCCTGCCGATCAGGGGGTAAATCCATCCAAAGGGAATGAAGTGTAGTTGGAGCGGCGTGCGGGAATCGAACCCGCGTCTTTAGCTTGGAAGGCTAAGGTCTTACCACTACACAAACGCCGCATACGAGCATTCTTAACTATCTAGATCGTCACGGAATATTTCTCAAATAAAACATCATTTGGCGGTAATCAGGGTGCTTGTTTCAACCATATTCCCACCAGATGACAGCCAGTTTGAGGGTCTCAAATATGCCTGTTCCATCCGATATATGGCGCCGAAAGGTAGCGGCGCTCGCTCGAAGTGGTGTGTATAACATCCTTGATTCAGAATGAAAAGACTTTGCTGAGCTGCTTTGCAATTACTTGCATAAAAAGACGCAATGAACGGGATTTTACTTTTTGAAAGCCACATCAGGTTTGTGGGCACATCAAGGCGGTGATGGCGATCATATGACAATCTATAACTGGCAAGGGCAGCGGCTAGCGATGAATGTCGGCAAAAGACCGCTTTTGCGCTGGCAACAAGCCGAAATCCCCGTCTGATTAAATCTTGCGATAGCCACGCGGCTAGGCACGCCACTCAGCCCAATCTAAAAAGCAAAATCTAGCCAGCAACATATTCAAGCCTAACCAAATTTTGGTTTAGCGGCGCTTTTTCGCAGCTGGTTTTTTCGCAACGGCTTTTTTCGCAGCCGCTTTCTTCGCAGCTGGTTTTTTCGCAACGGCTTTTTTCGCAGCCGCTTTTTTCACCGTGCCTTTTTTCGGCGTGTCCACCCAACCGGCCAGATTTTCAGTGGCAATTTGCTCAATCACCTTCATGCCAGCCGGACTGTCATTCAAACAAGGAATATAGCTAAATGTCTCGCCGCCATGTTCCAAAAATTCTTCATGCAGTTCGATGTCCAACTCGTCCAATGTTTCCAGACAATCAGCAACAAAACCTGGTGCCATGATGGCAACATGTTTTGATCCATTTTCAGCAAGCGCCACAACGCTTTTGTCGGTGTAGGGCTGAAGCCAAGGTTCCGACCCAAACCGCGATTGGAAGGTCGCGTGAAAATGATCTTTGTCCCAAACAAGTTCTTCACGAAGAAGGCGCGCTGTTTTCAAGCATTGGCAATGATAGGGATCACCCGCCACGAAATAGCTTTTGGGGATGCCGTGAAATGAAATCACCAGATCATCAGGCATGCCGTTTTTCTTGACCGATTGCCGAACCGAATCTGCCAACGCCTTGATATAGACAGGGTGGTCATGCCATGGCGGCGCGGTACGAATGGCCGGTTGCCAACGCAGATCAAGCGCCCATTTAAACACTTCGTCATTGACCGTTGCGGTCGTTGATGCGGCATATTGCGGATAAAGCGGCATGACCAGAATCTGGCTGCATCCGGCATTTTGCAGCTTTTGCATTTGCGATTGGATTGACGGCTTGCCATAGCGCATGGCGTAGTCAGTGATCAGTTCATCACTTTGAAAGCTGTTGGCAACATGTTCGGCCTGAAGGCGGGTGATGCGGCGAAGCGGTGACCCATCTGGATCATCTTTCAGCCAGATTCGCGCATAGGCATCACCTGATTTGCGAGGGCGGATATTCAAAATAATGCCGTTCAGAATGAGCCACCATAAGAGGCGCGGCACTTCAATCACTCGGCGATCGGATAAAAACTGCTTTAGATAGCGCCGCATTGATGGCGTGTCGGTGCCATCGGGCGTGCCAAGATTGACCAAAAGCAGGCCGGTTTTACCGCGGCCGGGGAAATGAGGGTGGTCGGAAGGGGTGGGGGTAATTGGCATAATCACGTTCCATCAACAGCCGCAAAGGCACTAAAAAAGCCAGAGCCCTGTTCACCGAACAGCGACCATAACATCAAAAATAGGCGAAAACGCCTGACTGCACCTAATGTAGGGGCTATGGGTGGCAAAATCCAGCCTTGCCAAAAATGCACATTGGTTTTTTCGCAAAAATCATCAGCGGCAATGGGTGGACTAGCCGATTTGCTTGGGCCAGTTTGCCTAACCAGTCTGTTGGGCCTGCGTATCGCCAGCTAGGGCAAATGCCTTTTGCAGTGAGTCCACAAGATGATCAATCATCGCATCAGTATGCAGCGGGCCCGGGGTCAGTCGTAACCTTTCGGTACCCACCGGTACGGTTGGATAATTAATCGGCTGCACATAAATGCCGAAATCATGCAACAGAATCTGACAGATTTGGCTGCATTTTGCCGCGTCTTCGACCATCACCGGAATGATATGCGTGTCGCCTTCCAGAATAGGCAAACCAACTTCGTGCAATTTTGCTTTCAATTTGGTGGCCTGACGCTGCTGAGCCAAACGCTCATGCGAATTGCGGCGCAAATGCTGAACCGAAGCCAATGCCCCGCAGGCCAAGGCAGGTGGCAGGGCAGTGGTGAAAATAAAACCTGATCCAAAGCTGCGAACCGCATCGCAAATCACATCATCAGCTGCAATATAGCCGCCAACAACGCCAAAGGCCTTGCCAAGCGTTCCTTGGATGATGTCGACCCGATCTTGAACACCGCGCATTTGCGCAATGCCGCCACCTTCATTGCCATACATGCCAACCGCATGAACTTCATCAAGATAGGTCAGCGCATTATATTTTTCGGCAAGTTCGACAATTTCGACAATCGGGCCAGTGTCGCCATCCATCGAATAGACTGATTCAAAAATAATCAGCTTTGGCCGGTCAATTGGCTGGGCAGCAAGCAATTCTTCAAGATGTGCCAAATCATTATGGCGAAAAATTTCCTTGTCACAGCGCGCATAGCGAATGCCGGAGATGATCGAGGCATGATTCATCGCGTCGGATAGAATCAGCATATTATCGAACAAACCGGCAATGGCACTGATGCTGGCTTCATTGGCAACATAGCCGCTTGTCAGCACAAGGGCACGTTCCTTGCCATGAAGATCGGCAAGTTCGCTCTCAAGCGCAACAATCGCGGCGCTGGTGCCGGAAATATTGCGGGTGCCGCCAGCGCCAGTACCATGAACATCAATGGCGCCAGTCAATGATTTGACCACATCCGGGTTTTGCCCCATGCCAAGATAATCGTTTGAACACCAGATAACGACATCTTTTGGCCCGTCGGGGCTGTTCCACAGCGCATGCGGATGCCAGCCGGTTTGACGCTCTAGCTCAATAAAGGTCCGGTAGCGACTTTCACTTTTTAGCTGGTTTAGCTTGCTTTTCAAAATTTCGCGATAATTCACGAATATATCTCCTGCGGCGCGCGTGCATTCGGCGCTACGGTTGCTACAATCAATGGCCAGAAAAATCCATAAAAAACTTGATGACCGTCATTACCGCATAATCGCACATCATACCATGCGACATTGGGTCCTGCCAAAAGATGAATTGGTATTATGCAGAGGATGGCGACAACCAGATATTTATTTGGTCGGGCGCGGTGCGGCGTTCAAGGCAATAATGTTGCAATTAATCATCTGTTTACCCGCATGTTCAAAGTTAACTGTTACATTCATCCCAACGATAGATTGAACCTGACCAATGCCCCAATCGGGTTTGTCTGGATGGATCACAAAATCACCAAGGCTGAAATAAAGCAACTGCGGATATCCTATGGGTTTTTTCACGAAAAATGCTCAAAAGCACCAACGCTTTCCTGCCATGAATGGGTGGCCGCTGACAAGCCCATTTGACGCAAATAAGCCCAAGCCGCGCCATTCGCAGATAAGGCGGCATCGGACGGTATGTCTCGTTTTAAGAGATCGGCAAGGCTGGGGTGGCTGTGAGGCTGTGCGCTAACCCCGTCCAAACGGGAGATGAATTGGAGGGGGGCAGGCACAGCCTCAACAAACAAGGGGTGACGGCTAGCCTACTTTTTCAAGCACCTGATAATCGCGCGTTTGGCGAAGGATATAACCTTGCCCCTAAACCGTATCAACGCTTGGGCCTTCGGCGCCATTTTCAACAAGTTTGCGCTGCAGCTTACATATGAAAACGTCGATGATTTTTGGTTCCGGTTCATCAATGCCGCCATAAAGATGGTTCAAAAATGCATCCTTGCTGAGAACAGCACCTTTTCGCAGTGCCAAAAACTCAATGATCCGAAATTCTTTGGCGGTTAGCTCAAGTCGCGTTTCGCCAACCTTGGCGTAATTGCGGCTGAGATCAACAACCAGATTGCCCACCGAAATTGTGGCTGAACCGTGACCATGCGTCCGCCGCATGATGGTATCGAGATTCGCCATCAATTCATAGCGGTCAAATGGTTTGGTCAAATAACCAACGGCGCCAGCGCCAAGCGCGGTAATTTTCTCATCAATACCGCTATTGCCGGAAATAACCAATATCGGCACAAGGATGTGATTCTTGCGCACAAGCCGCGCTAGTCGCGTGCCATCACCATCAGGCAGGTTCAGATCGAGCAGAATTGCATCGATTCGGTTATGCTTTAATTCGGATAGGGCTGTTTCGATTGTGTTTGCCGTTGTTTTGAAATGCCCTGCTTCTTCTAATGTCATGCCAAGAACATCTGCAACAATTGGATCATCTTCAACTTTGAGTACATGCATTTTGAAAACTCTCTCTTTTAAACGGTTAATACGTCATTTCATTTTCTCTTGCGCGAACGAAACCGAACCATTGCCACACATCAAAAAACCTTCAAAATATCGCGCTCAATTGCGGCTATCAAAAGGGTAAGCGGGTAAGAGAGTGATAACAAATCACATATGCGTGATTAACTTTTTAATAATGTTTTTTCATGGTTAGGCGAATTCAGATAGGTCCTTTTGGCCAAAATCCCCTTGCAGTTCAGATTGAATCGGTGTAATCCACAGCCCTCTTTTTAGGGGCGGCATTTTGGTCGCCAACTTCAATTTGATTGCGAAGGTGATGAAATGAAGAACAAGAAGCTCGTTTCCGATACAGCAGAGATTGCCAAGCCAAAAAATGGCAAGGCGACAACGACAAATGGCGCTAAAGCGGCAACAAAGGCAAAAGCTGGCGCTGGGTCGATTGCGAAAAATATGCTTCCCGATGATTACCGGCCAAGCGAAGACGAAGATTTCATGAATCCGCTTCAGCTTTTATATTTCCAGAAAAAGCTGGAATCCTGGAAAGCCGAATTACTGGATGATGCCAGCGGCACCATTACCGGCCTTTCGCAGGAAAATCTGCATCAGCCAGACCAGATGGATCGCGCGCAAATCGAAAGCAATGCCGCGCTTGACCTTAGAACTCGCGACCGTGAACGCAAATTGTTGCAGAAAATCGAAGCGGCCTTACGCCGGATCGATGATGGCAGCTATGGCTATTGCGTCGAAACTGACGAGCCGATCAATCTTCGCCGCCTTGAAGCGCGGCCCATTGCCTCGCTAAGCCTTCATGCGCAAGAACGTCATGAACGCATGGAACGTGTCCATCGCGACGATTAGGACATTTGCCAAAAGTTTAAAACTTACTCTGCGCCCGTATCTCGAAATGGTATGGGCGTTTTCTTTTGGAAAAGCGAAAAAACAGAACAAAAGGTGAAAATAGACTTGCAATCGGAACAAAACAAGTACAGAATAGAGTCTCGTTACCAGAAATGGTACAAATTTTTAAGAGCCCCAGTCCGGCATTTCAGGCGTTTCATCACGCCAAAGTGGAAAGGCTCAGATTCACGCGCCGCAATCGGCGTGAAAATGAGCATCGATAGAAATGCATGAAGATAAAGTGCATGGACTATAAAGTGAATGGACAGGGGGGCGGTGGTTGTGCAACTAAGGAGGCATAAATGGCTGGGGTTGTAGTGGATATGAAAATGAAAAGTGACGACAAGAACAAGGCGCTTGAAGCGGCCATTGGCCAGATTGAAAAGGCGTTTGGCAAAGGGTCGGTGATGAAACTTGGCCAACGCGAATCTGCGGTCGATGTTCAGTCAATTTCAACTGGATCGCTTGGTCTTGATATTGGCCTTGGCATTGGTGGTTTTCCAAAAGGCCGGATTATTGAAATCTACGGCCCAGAATCATCAGGCAAAACAACGCTGGCACTTCATGCTGTTGCCGAAGCGCAAAAAGAAGGTGGCACTTGTGCCTTTGTTGACGCGGAACACGCGCTTGACCCGTCTTATGCACGCAAACTTGGCGTTAATATTGATGATCTGTTGATCTCGCAGCCTGACGCTGGTGAACAGGCGCTGGAAATTACCGATACGCTGGTTCGTTCAGGTGCGGTTGATGTTCTTGTTGTTGACTCGGTCGCCGCCTTGGTGCCGCGTGCCGAACTTGAAGGCGAAATGGGCGATCATCATGTCGGGCTTCATGCGCGTTTGATGAGCCAGGCACTTCGCAAACTCACTTCGTCAATTGCGCGTTCGAATTGTTTGGTGATTTTTATCAACCAGATCCGTTTGAAAATTGGCGTGATGTTTGGCAATCCGGAAACCACAACAGGTGGAAATGCCCTGAAATTCTATGCTTCAGTCAGGTTGGATATTCGCCGGATTGGCGCGATTAAAGATCGTGATGAGGTTGTCGGTAACCAGACCCGCGTTAAAGTGGTGAAAAACAAGGTTGCCGCGCCGTTCCGGACCATCGAATTTGATATTATGTATGGCGAAGGCATTTCCAAAATGGGCGAATTGCTCGATCTTGGCGTCGCTGCTGGAATTGTTGATAAATCTGGGGCGTGGATTTCCTACAAGGGGCAGCGCATTGGTCAAGGCCGCGAGAATGCCAAAACATTCCTTCGCGAACATACCGAACTGGCGAATGAAATCGAATCGGCCATTCGGCAAAATGCTGGGCTTGTCGGCGATCAGATGCTTGATACGTCAATCGCGTCAAGCGACGAAGCACAAGTGCCAGATACGCCTGATCTGCCCGATACACCGACAATGCCAAAATAAGGTTTTATCGCCGAAAGCCACCTAACTTTATGTAGGTAGGCTTGGTCAGATCGTGAATAATGTGAAATGGTCAGTTCCGGTTTTGGGACTGGCCATTTTGCCTTTGTGATATGGTTGTCAAAATAGGGCGTTTGCCGCCGTCGCCGTCTTTGCCAAAAAGCGGCAGGCTGTCATCAAGTTAATCTGGACAGACACCCCTTGTGGCGGGTAGATAATAACCGCTAATGATTGGGCGGTGTGCGGTGCCATAAATGACCGTTTGCCGTGATGGCAGGGTCGCCGCAAACCAAATGTGACAAGCCAAACGCTGTGCTGGGGGCAGTCTTATGTCGAGTGTGAATGATATCCGCGCCACTTTTCTGGAATATTTCGGCAAAAACGGGCATGAAATTGTCGCATCAAGCCCGCTTGTACCGCAAAATGATCCAACCTTGATGTTTGCCAATTCGGGCATGGTGCAGTTTAAAAATCTGTTCACCGGTGCCGAAACCCGCGATTATGTTCGGGCGACAACATCGCAGAAATGTGTCCGTGCTGGCGGCAAACATAATGATCTTGAAAATGTTGGTTATACGGCGCGTCATCACACATTTTTTGAAATGCTTGGTAATTTCTCCTTTGGCGATTATTTCAAGGAAAATGCTATTGAATTGGCGTGGAATTTGATCACCAAGGAATATGGGCTTGATGCGTCAAAACTGCTTGTCACGGTATATCATGAAGATGATGAAGCGGCGAATCTATGGAAGAAAATCGCTGGTCTGAAAGATGACCGCATCATCCGTATTGCCACATCCGACAATTTCTGGGCGATGGGTGATACCGGTCCTTGTGGCCCCTGTTCGGAAATTTTCTATGATCATGGCGACCATATCCCGGGCGGCCCGCCAGGGTCACCTGACGAAGATGGTGATCGCTTTATCGAAATCTGGAATCTTGTCTTTATGCAGTTTGAGCAGATGCCGGATAAACGTATCGCCTTGCCAAGACCGTCAATTGATACGGGCATGGGGCTGGAACGTATCGCGGCGGTGCTTCAGGGCAAGCATGATAATTATGACATTGACCTTATGCGGTCATTGATCGAGGCGTCGGCAGATGTGTCCGGCACCGATGCCGATGGAAGCCATAATATATCGCATCGGGTTGTGGCAGACCATTTGCGGGCGTCATCTTTTTTGATTGCCGATGGTGTTTTGCCGTCAAATGAGGGGAGAGGCTATGTTTTGCGCCGGATTATGCGGCG
>Ga0255752_10000617_pt1 | contig 43667 bp, 39 predicted proteins | sample 011ome_25_FD_179952 | JGI IMG/M metagenome (GOLD analysis project Ga0255752, IMG submission 179952) | Coastal salt marsh microbial communities from the Groves Creek Marsh, Skidaway Island, Georgia - 011512CT metaG (version 2) | ecosystem: Environmental > Aquatic > Marine > Intertidal zone >...
TGACGCTCTGCATCCAGACTATTCCACCTTGCACGCGATAGGTTTATGGACAATGCTTAAAAGCAAAGCCTATAAACAAAGCCTATAAACAAAGCCTATAAACAAAGCCTATAAATGCCCGTTTTACGACCTTCTGGTGGCCTGAGTAGGCCCTGATCTAACAAGGACTTGAGCGCGCGGTGATAGGTTGGTGCAGACAAATCTGCGCAATAAAGACTATTCCGCAATGCTTTACTGCTAACCAAACTGTCTTCTTGCTCAGCTAGCTCTGACATCGCGCTGAGAATGCGGCGTTCTTGTTCTGTCATGTCGGCAAGGCCGAAATCCTTTTCCATTCCCAAAATAACAGACTTAAGCTGGGCCAACTTTTTTAGGTTATCTCGTTTCAACGGTTTCTCCATTTAGCTAATTCCAGTAGGTAGCCAATTCCAGTAGGTAGCCAATTCCAGTAGGTGGCTAATTCTTATTGTACGTTTAGCATTAAGATAACTGTCTTAGATTAGGCTTGAAGCGCGGGACGTTACCCCGCTACTAAGAGCGCCCATCGCGCCAAGAAAAACCCAAATCCATTAGCTCATGCACCCCTCCGAATGAGAATGTAGCATTACAAGCGGTAGAGGTTCAATATGTTGAAGCAATTCGAAACGACTTTTTGTGGTAGCAGTGCGCGAAATTGTCGATTCCTAGCTTTGATGGAATTCAAAACGGGCTCACCATTGGCTGTACCGGTAGAAGGCAATGGAATGTAGCCTAAACTTGGGCTCCAACAGGATTACCGGCGTGCTCATATCCCTGTCTCTAAAACCGAGTAGTGAACGCTGGGGTCATGGTGGCGCAAAAGCGCTTGCCGTGAGGCAATCAGGATCAATGATCAACCGCGACAATGGTTTTGCCAAAATTCTTACCAGCAAACAGATCAGCGAAGGCAGTGCCGCATTGACTAACCCCTGCGTATTCCTGTGTCACAGAGCTTAGCTGTCCTTGATTAAGCCAGGTCATGAGCTGAGCTCTTGCTTCAGGATAGCGACTGACTTGCAAATGAGTCATAAAACCTTGTAACCGTACTGAGTTGGTCACGATCTGAAATAGGTTGGGAGGACCAACCGGCCTTGGATTACTGTAATCAGCAACTGCGCCGCAAAACGGAATGCGGGCGGCGACATTAATATGATTTAAAACCGTTTCCAAGATTGGCCCACCAACATTATCGAAGTAAACGTCGATGCCCTCGGGGCAAGCTGATTGAAAAGCGGCTTCAAGGTTGGGCTGTCGATAATTGATAAAATCGTCATAACCTAGCTCGGCTTTGAGTCGCTCGCCTTTCACATCAGAGCTTGTCAGACCAACGACGCGAGCAGCGCCCATGATTTTAGCAATTTGTCCGGCGACGTAGCCCACGGCACCACCTGCTGCAGAGATCAATACGGTCTCGTTAGCGGCTGGCTGACCGATATCGGTCAAGCCAAAATAGGCTGACATGCCGGTGTCACCCAAGATCCCAAGATGATAATGGGTGGGCACGTTTTGCTCGTGCGTCTCAAGCACCACTAAGAAGTCGTCGCTGGCGATGGAATAACGTTCCCAGGCCAGTCTGCCCATCACAAGGTCACCTGCTTTTAACGTTGGGTGTCGGCTTTCTTGTACCTCGCCGACGGTCAGCCCCATGACCGGTTTGCCAAGTGCCATTGCCGGTAAGACGTCGTCTCCGGCCCCTTCGTCCATCCAATTGCGAAAACCAGCATCCATAGAAATATACTGATTCTTGATTAAGGCCTGGCCCTCGTTGATTTGAGGCATAGCGTTATCGACGGCCTCAAAATCTTCTGCTACAGGTGCGCCTTGGGGTCTTCGTTTTAGCAGTACTTGGGTGTTCATCATGGTTGTCAACGTCTCTGTAACAAACTATCGTGCATGCAAAATATCATGAGCGTCAGGCTTTCGCTATGAGCAATTCGCGCTTAAGAGGTGATAAAGGATGTCATGGATCAACATTAGCAAGCACGACCAAGTGCGTACCAGGCCAAGCCGGTAACTTACTTTAAAGGAGGGTGATCAGCTATGGTGCTGACCCGAAAAAAGTTGTTCTTTTATGGGCTAACCGACCTGCCGATCGCGATGTCGTTATTTCCTGTTGCAGTATTTATTCCTAGGTTTTATGCCAGCGATATGGGTGTTCCATTAGCGGTGATCGGGACAATTTTGTTTTTAGTTCGTTGGACTGACGTGGTAACAGATCCACTGATGGGATACATCAGTGATCATACAAATAGTCGGTTTGGACGACGAAAACTTTGGATCGGGCTAGCAACGCCGCTCATGATGCTAGCCGTTTTTCAGCTGTTTATGCCCAATCAAGGGCAAGTTTGGTTACGACCGGTTTACAGTGTTTTAGTTGATGATGTCCATATGAATTGGCTGCACTTGGGCTTGTGGAGTTTTATGTTGTCGGTTGCGATAACGATGATGTTGATACCTTACTACGCTTGGGGATCAGAACTGTCCACCGATTATCACGAGCGAAGTAAAGTGACTGGATCTCGGGCGGTCTTCAATTCTCTGGGCTCCCTATCTGCGCAGCTCATACCCGCCCTGGCCTTACTGATATTTGGCATTGGCGGCTCAAGCGTTGTCTTGCAACTGGTTGGCTTGACCATGTTGATCTTAATGCCCCTGTGTGTTTCTTTGACCTTGTTCAATGTTGCCGAGCAGCCTTACCAGCCGAGGCAGCAGGTAAGGATTATGGAAGGATTGCGGCTAATGGCTGCTAATGGCCCCTTCAAGCGTCTGGTGCTTGCCTTCATGATTGGCTCTCTCGGACTGAACGTTACCACGCCTCTGTACCTATTTTTTATTGCCGATGTTTTAAACGCAGAAGACAAAGCAATTTACATGTTGAGCTTTTTTTATGCTGCAAGCATTCTCGCGGTGCCTTTTTGGGTAGCTTTGTCGAAGCGCATCGGAAAGCATAGAGCGTATCTCATTTCGTTTTTCATGTTGGCCTTTGCCCATCCTTGTTATCTGTTGTTGGGCCCGGGAGATTTTTGGTGGATGTTACCCATGACATTAACAACAGGCTTTGCCGCAGGCGGCTTTTCTCAAACCTTGCCTAATTCGATGAAGGCTGATGTGATTGATCTTGACACGCTTGAGACAGGCGAAAATCGAGCGGCACTCTTTTTCTCTGCTTGGTCCTTTGCGCAAAAAGCGACAGCCTCTTTCGGTGGTGCTATCGCATTATTTGGTCTGAGTTTGGTTGGATTTGAGGCAGGCGTTGAAAATGGCAGTGACGAACTCTTTGGGCTGAGGTTCCTGTTTTCAACTTTTCCGTCGTTGTTTTTTCTAGCCGGTGCGGCGATCGTATGGAATTATCCGATAACGGAAGCCAGACACGCAGAAATTAGAGCTGAACTCGAGGCAAAGGCCACCTAATTTAGCGGGCGACCTTTTCAAGCGCTCAGGAAAGCATCCAAGGTTTGATGAATTCTTCGTATTCTGGCTTCCTGATAGTTGCCTAAGGTAAGCCCTTTGCCAGCGGCTTTTAGGCCCTGTTGTTGGAGGGCAAGGTTGCCGGTGTCCTCGTCATAAACTCGGCCGAGCCAGCCTAATTCAGGGACCTCAGTGTAGGATTGATCGACATCAAGAAAGACTGGTTCAGGCGGAAAGGGCTTCGCCTTGTCTTTCGGCCAAGGCTCCATGATAAGCAAATCAAACAGGCAGGCATCAACGTTGTCGCCATCAGGCCGAAACCGATAGACCATCGGAATATTGATGCCGGGAAAGAAAAACATATTTGGGAATAAGTGATATTCGATCGAATCGAGAGCCTCGCTATCGCTGATATGCTGTTGCGAGGCGCCCAGGGATTCGGCCAGTCGCGCTCTAGTTTGCGCAGCGGCCACTTCCCTTGCAGTTTCATTGGCCGCGAGTTCGCGAGGTTCCCCCGGTGTACGGGCCAAGATTTCAGACTCGGTGAGAACCGGGTCGCGCCAGCGATTCCCAGGGTAGTCTTCGAGACTTTCGGGGCTGTAGGTCCCGGTGTTATGAATAAATCTTGTGACGAAGCGACCAAAGATATCATACTGGGCATTGGCGCCATTGGGAGAATTGTGCGTCTCAACATTATGGTAAGCTTCAAGAAATGCCTCTTGGGCCGCTTTCCAGTTGGCAGGCAATCGCTTTTGAACATGAACTTTGATGCGTCTGTGATCCAGCGGAAAGTGCTTAAAATGTTCCGTCATGACCTCGAGTTGCTCGCTGAGGGGCGTTGCTTCAGCGTTCAAGTTGATGAACACGAAGCCTCCCCAAAGCTCACAAGCCACCTTGATCAGGCTATGTTGCTCTGAGCAGACGTGCGGGAAATCCCAGCGCGCAGGTAGCTGTTCTAAGCTGCCATCTAAATGCCAAGACCATCCGTGAAACGGGCAGGTAAAGCCGTTGCCAAAACCACTTCCTTCAGCAGCAACAAGACGAGTGCCCCGATGTGTGCAGCTGTTTCTAAACGCGCTGATATCGCCGTTGGCGTCTTTTGAAATGATGACGGAGTAAGGCCCGATGTCATAGACATAGCGGTCGCCAGCATCTTCTAAGTGCTCTTCTCGGCAGGCCCATTGCCAGGTTTGCGACCACATTTTCGAAAATTCTTGGGCAGCAAAGTTGGGGTCAGTGTAGCGTTTGGGATCGAGGTCGCTGTCTCCTAAAAATTGATACTCAGATGCGATGAGCGGACTAGGTGGCGGGAATGTATCCGACCGTAAGATGTCATTTACGGTGGGTCCTGGTGCTCTTGCTTGGCCTTTGGTTACATCATTCATACGAACGCTCACAGGATACTTGGTGGATGGGGAGTCGAGCGGAAGCATGCCATAAGTCAGTCCGCTATGTTAAGTTTTGGTCAGCGAAGAGACCAGCTGCCGCTGACCACGGGCGAGGCTGCTCGGCACTGTGGGTAGGGTGACTTGTTGTTGGTTAACGAAAGGGTGTGACGAGACGGCTAAAGTCGCAAAAAAACGAGTGAACCATGTCAGTAAAAAACAAGGTTGGGGGAAAAATGTCAAACGACGTCAATCCAGGCTTAGTCCCTGGGGTTACCGAGCTGCAAGCGAGATCGGCCATAGCTGATTTACTGAATCATCACTCGCGAGCCCTAGATCGAGTCGATGCAGTAGGACTTAAGGCTGTATATTGGCCATCGGCGACTGTGGATTATGGTGGTTTTAAGGGGCTCGCTCATGACTTTGCTGATATCGTAATGGGCGCACTCGCGGGTCAGTATGAACTCACGCAACATCGAGTTAGCAATACCGTATTCAATTTTTCCTCAGAAGTGGCCTGTAGTACCGAGAGTTACGTTTTTGCTAAGCACTTGTTGCTCGATGGGCAATCAGAAATGGTTTTTTCCGGTCGCTATCTGGATCAGTTTGAACAGCGAGCGGGTGTTTGGAAAATGACTTTTCGTCGGGTTGTCATGGATTGGAGCAGGCGCTTAGCGGTGACCGACGAGCGCCAGGGCGGGAGCTTTGCAGCTTTAACTAAAGGAAGTAACCAAAAGACGGACCCTTCCTGGACGCATTTAGCTTAAGCATAAGGGTCAGTATTTCTGGGGCGAGTGACCTTTGCATGGATACAGCGGCGCTGAAAGTCGTCAAGGCGAGGCCTATGGTGCAGGCTAGACGATTGCAGAAAAGTATTGCGGCTCGGGTACTGGCCGATCAGGCCGCTTGAGTAGCAATATCCTAGATGTTTTGAAACAAAGGTGCTGGCTCGGTTGGTATCGAGTGGAGATGCGTAATTGTGGCGCAAGTAGCAAGATCCGGCTGGTAGCGTCTTCTCTGGCGCTTCTCTGCCTTTTTAACCGAGTCGCAAAAACTTTTAGTTTTATCAGACCTGAGGAAAATCAAGACAAGGTGCCAAGGTAGCCAGCCATAGCAAGCCAATTCGCTAAAGCAGGTAAGGCGAGCCTGTGCGAGAGTAGATGCCATGATAATGTTGATATCGGGCCTAGCATCTGGCGAAGGCAAAGAAGGCAAAGAAGGCAAAGAAGGCAAAGAAGGCAAAGAAGGCAAAGAAGCAAAGAAGGCAAAGAAGCAAAGAAGCAAAGAAGCAAAGAAGGCAAAAAAGAAGCGTCAATAACCAACCCGCAGAAAGGAGATGAAGGTGATGGGTGCTATGCAAAAAGTGATCGACCAGCAGGAAATCTACGAACTGTCCTGCCGATATATGCGCGGCCTAGACCGATTAGACCGGGACTTACTGATGTCTGTATTCAGCGAGGATGCGTATTGCGAGTACGGTTTTATTAACGGTAGCCCAAAAGCATTTGTTGATTATGCGATGAAGGCTTTGCAGGAGCACATCGCCAATCATCACATGATCGGTAACCATTTAATCGAATTTGAAGGCGAAGAAGCTTTCGGTGAGATTTACTTCAATGCCTATCACAAGGTGCCATCAGATTCGGGTCCGCAGGACATCATTATCGCAGGCCGCTATCTTGATCGTTATGTAAAATCGGCAGAGGGCTGGAAGATGGCTTATCGCAGTGAGCGCGTTGATTGGAGTCGCTCTCAAGCGACTCATGATCCTTACTTTGCCGGTGCGCCGCTGTCCCTTTTGGGTGAACGCACAACCGACGCCGTTTACAGGACCGATAACCGGTGCTGGCCGGATACTGAGGGTTAGGCGCGTTTTTTGGCGATTGATCGAGACTGAGGGATAGCCCGGTTAATGTTAACTGATCTAAAGAGACCAACTGACCTAAAGAAGGCACGGCGCCTTGAGGATGTTTCTCGAACAGATGGCTTGCTTGATCGACTGGGTTAGGTCTAGCGTTATCAAATGGTCAACCTGAGTGGCCAGTGACAGCTAGAAAGCGCAATAGAGATAAACTCAAGGAATAAAGGAGCGACAATGAAGCGCGAATCTACGACGGTGACCGGTGGTTGTTTGTGTCGAGACGTGACATATCAGTTTGCTTTTGATGCTGTGATCTCGGCGCATCATTGCCATTGTAAGGATTGCCAGAAGAGTACGGGCAGCGGTAAGGCCACCATTGTATTCGTGCCAACCGAGGCGCTGTCGGTGGATGGTGATGTTAAGTCCTATACCGTCACAGGTTCAGATGGCAGTCACGTGACGCGGGGGTTTTGCGGGCGCTGCGGCTCGCCGGTGATTAGTTTTGTTGCTGAGATGCCGGAGATTAGGTTTGTCAAAGCAGGCAGTTTGGACGACCCCAGCTGGGTGGAAATTACGTCAAGTTATTGGCAGAAATCGGCAATGCCGTGGGCGCCTGTAGATGAATCATGCCCAGCCTTTAAGGGTAATCCAGAAGCCTAAAACGCGCCCGCTGCTAGCATCTAGATGGCATCAGGCGGCGCGGTCAGTGAGTAACGCATCTAAGAAATCGCCGCTTTTCAGTTCTAGTGCTGACAGGGCCCGTAATTCGGCTTCGTGCTCGGGAAAAAGCGGTATCATGCTTGGCCAAGCTTGAGATCCTTGACGCTCGGCATTAGCCTGAACCGTCATTTGACCCCAGACGTCGTAGGCATCGAACACCTCATAATAGATGGCAACGGCCAGCGGTACGACCTCCGATACGAGCGCCTCGTGTTCGGCCGGTACAGGTAGGATTTGCTCAATGCGGTCTGCAATTTCGTCCTCACGGGCAGCGCACGTTAATAGCCCTTCGGCATGTTCTGGCAGCGCCTCGGCCCAGGTGCGGTATCGCGCCGCTGCGGCGCGCTCTAGCCTAGCCAGCGTGCCGGGACGAGCCGAATCAGGAACACGGGATAATTGAGGCGCAAGAAGTTGTCCAAATTGGGGAATCGTGATCGCTTGCATGATGCTTTGTCCTAGCTTGTAAAGCTGTCATTGTAATTAAGTCGGAGCAGTGACTCAAACTAGATTCTCGGGACCTATAAACGATCAAAGCTTAAAGCCTTTAAACGCCTGCTATGACCGCAGCTGCCGGCGAGGGCATTGCTCAGAGGCAGTAATGCGAGGCTGGGTAGCCCGAGAGCGTCGATCTATATTATCTCTTTGTAAAAAAAGGATTCAGGTTTTAGATTTTGCTGATTCAACAAGCGTTCTACCAAATCCAGCAGAATTCTGAAAAAACTAGAATCAACTAATTCTATTGGCTATCCCTAGTATTGAGTGAACCTCTCAATGCATTAGGGATCCGAGAGAGACTTAGGCGTCAAGAAGCCGACAAGATAAAAAGTTTCAACTCGATTGACGTTGGATATTCAAGTGGTGGTAAGGGGCTAGCCTTAGATATTGAGCCTCAAAATTAATAAGCAAGCAGGCTTGCTTTTTTTGTAGGTTTTTGTTTAGTGTTGCAGGAGTGGAACAATAAAAACTGGGGAAATCCAATGAACTATAAGAATCGAATAGGGGTGTTGGCTGCGTTTGGGGTGGCTAGCGTTTTGGGAGCGGCGTCGAGTAGTCTCTGGGCGGCAGAGCCGGGAGCTTACATCGAAGAAGTTGTGGTAACGGCTCGAAAGCAAGAAGAATCTGTGCAGGATGTGCCGATTGCAATTACCGCCTTAACCCAGGAATTGGAGAATAGCTCCATTCGTAATTTGTCGGATCTTGATGGGTATTCGCCCAACCTTATTTTTGGGACAAATGGCAGTCGTGGAGGTGGCGGCGCCAACATTAATATCAGAGGTATTAGTCCGACCCGAAGTGACGATAATTCGTTTGACGCACCAATCGCGGTCGTGATCGACGGTATTTATCTCGGTACCGCGGCGGGACAGGTGCTAGAAAATTTTGATTTGGAGCGAGTTGAAGTATTACGCGGGCCGCAGGGAACGTTGTTCGGTAAGAACACCGTAGGCGGCGTGGTCAACGTGATCCGCAGTAAACCGACTGGCGAGCTTGGGGGTAAATTTAAACTCACCGCGGGTAAAGATGGTCAGCAGGAAGCGCGCGCAGTATTTAACACCGGTCTTTCAGATAACGTCGCGATGAAGTTGTTTGGCACGAAGATTAATTACGATGGTTTTATGGATAACGTTACAACGGGTAATGGTGTTGCTGAAAAAGACTACAGCAACGTTGGGGCTACTTTTTTGTTTACTCCAGCGGATAACTTTGAAGCTACCTTAACTGTAGAAACGTTTTCCGACGAGGGCACGCTGGACTCGTTCCATACGAACTATAACGTTCCGGCAGGACTGTTACCTCAGCCTCCCGCGGGATCGCCTGAAAACGATTTTAGCGGCGGGTTCTTGAATTGTAATGCGTTTGGCGCGTGTCGAAACTCGCTAGATCGCCCAGAGTTTTCGGATAACGATAAAGACAATGATTATAGTCTTGATACCGATGCGGTGACCTTGAACATGAGTTTGGACCTCAATGAAAATATGACATTGGTGTCTTCAACGGGGTACAGGCAGGTCGATGAGTATAGAATTTACGATTACGATGCTTCTGCCTTTCCCTTTATTACGATTGAGCGGTTTAACGAATATGATCAAACCAGTCAGGAGCTCAGAATCGATGGTAGTTTTGATCGGTTAAGCTTCACGGCAGGCTTGTACTATTTTCAGAATGAGTTCGTTCAAGATTGGTACACAGGCGATGCGTTTTGGGGCGTGTTGTTTGGGGCTTCTCTTGGGAACCCAGACCTGGGTGGGCCGGGCGTTAGTGGTTTAGATGTCTGTAAAGCAGGCGGATTTGCCCCAGTGTATTGCGACCCGGGCATGACAGACCTAACTCAAAATATCCATCAAATTCTGTATGAAACACAGGAAACTACGTCAACGGCCATCTTCGCTCAAATGGATTATGACTTGACGGACTCTTTGATCTTGACAGCCGGGTTGCGATGGACGAAAGAAGAAAAGGACTTTGTTGCCGGGCAAGCTTATTTAACAACCGCTGATCGCGAGACGTTGAGACAGTTTCCTGATTACGCGGTACTCAATAACGAGTGGACAGAGGTATCGCCCAAGATTGGCTTAACTTACACGATCAACGATTCATCGATGGTGTTCGTGACTTACTCGGAAGGGTTCCATTCCGGAGGCTTTTTCGGCGTGAACCAGAATATCCGAGACTTCGAGCGAGACCAGTATGATCCTGAATATGCGGGCAACTTCGAACTTGGATACAAGAGCCAGCACTTAGATAACCGTCTTCGGTTCAATGCGACCTACTTCAGAAATGATTTTGAAGACAAGCAAGAATCTTTTGTTGCGTTAGATCCAGATACGAAGACAGTTGCCTCGGTTTTCGATAACGCCGGTAGCGTTTTGTATCAAGGTATTGAAGTTGAAATCCAGTACGTCTTCAATAACGTGGCAAGAGCCTTTTTGAACTATGGTACTTTAGATGCCGAGTACGAGGTCTTCGACACTGACATCAATCCTAATGATGGAGTAACGATTGTTGAAGACGCAACGTTCTTAACCCCCAGGAATTCACCAGAATACACCCTAGGTTTAGGGGGTACTTTGTCCTTCCCAGTGGGTGACGGTACGGTCGATATCTTTGCAAAGGTAACTAAGATAGCGGCTTTTGAAGCTGCGCTGCTGAACCTCGAACAGTCGAGAGTCGGTGCAAGGGAAGACGTTTCGTTGTCGGTTGGTTATTACGCTGAGAATTGGGCAATTGAGGCCTACGGCAAGAACTTAACTGACCAACGATTCGAAGTGTTCCAACCTATTGCAACGCTTTTTGCAGCAGGGATTGTGAATCGCCCAAGGACTGTAGGCTTGGAGCTTAGCTATCAGTTCTAGGGTGCTTGATCGGAAAAAAGTTAGGAAACAAAAAAGCCCGGCGCAAGCCGGGTTTTTTTTGTTTGGAGTTTTCGCTTCAAATAATGGCTTTCACGGCTGCGACCTTGAATACAGAGCCGTACTAATTAGAAGCAGCCTCGAGCGGAGGGTTGTGCATAAGGATAGTGAATTTAAGGAAGGGTTCGATGAGAGGAGAATTTTTTGATCGGTTTAACGACAATCCGTTTCATCAATATTTGGGCTTAACCCTTGTGTCAGCCGAGTTGGATAGGGCTCGGTTGCGTATAGTTAAGACAGAGACCACGCCCCAGGGTATTGGAGGCAGTATAAATGGGGGTGTGCTGGCGACGCTGATAGACATGGCAGGGGTCGCGGCGGTGTTTACGAATCTGATGCCAGTCTCTCAGCCTGCTGGCACCGCAGATCTGAATGTTACGTATCTCAGACAGGCCCAAGGCAAGTGGGTCGACGCGGAGGCGGTGGTGCTTAAGCGCGGCCGACAGCTCTGCACTGTCGAAGTTAAAGTCGTTAATGACGATGGATTGCTTTGCGCTACAGGCCAGGTACTTTATGCGCTTAAAGCGGGGCTATCTTAGGCTAGTGAGTCATTATAATGTCTTCTAGCGCCTTAAAAATTTGTTCGGTTGATGCGGTTCCACCTTGATCTTTTGGTATCCATTGAAGTGCTGCATATAACTGACTGATTCCCTGATCAATCCGCTTGGCCTGATCACCAAGGCCCAAATAGTCCAGCATCATACAAGCAGACAGTAGCGTTGCTGTGGGATTGATGATGTTTTGTCCTTGTATATCAGGTGCAGTGCCGTGGGCTGACTCAAAGTAGGCGTACGCATCGCCGTAGCAACCGGAAGGGGCAAGCCCGAGTCCGCCAATAAGTCCAGCCGCGCCGTCGGACATAATGTCGCCATAAAGGTTTGGCATGACCACAACATCCAACGCTTCTGGGCGGCTGATCATGCGGCATAAAAAGTCGTCTACAATGAAGGTCTCGAAGGCAATATCCGGATAATCTTTAGCAACTTCAAAACCTATATCTCTGAAGTAACCGTCAGCCTTGGCCAGCATGTTGTATTTCGATGTGAGGGTTACTTTGCGCTGCTTTTCACGTTTTCTAGCGAGTTCAAAGGCAAATCTAATGACTCGCTCAGAACCTGCTTCGGTGATGGCTTTGATGGCATAGCGTCCTGGTCCTAGATCCTTAACGTTTGCACGGGCATGCCTTGAGTACAAGTTAAGCGCACTTAAGTCCTCTAAATCGCCCTCAAGGCCAAGATACAGGTCCTCGAGATTTTCACGCACAATCGTGAAGTCAATGCCATCAGGATTTGCCAGTGGCGATCTAAAGCCTGGCCGCCAAAGGCAAGGTCTGACATTGGCAAAGGTTTGCTTGCCCCACCTAAGATAAAATAACGCCTCGGTGCTGTCGCCGCTGGTAGAGCCAAAAAAAGTTGCGTCCGCCCTGTCAACTTGGTTTTTAGATGCCTCAGGAAATCTACTGCCCTCTGATTCAAGAGCCACGCTTCCAACGGTGGGGTAGACGAAGTCGATCGGTAACTGCATGCGTTCCAGTAATGCAACGGTTGGTTTCATAACCTCCGGGGAGGCATCATCTCCTAAAAAAACGGCAACATTGAACTGACTCATAAGGGTGTTTGCTCTATTTGGCTGTCAGCAACATCAAATCATGGTCTGCGGCAAAAGGAAAACGAGGGTTTACATCGATTCAACGTGATTAGATGATGTAGGTGCAATAAGGGGAGAATCAATGCAGGTATCGACTCACTTAGGTCCCATTGGCGCGGAAGTTACAGGTATCGATCTGTCCAAGTCTCTGACCGATGCGGATGTTCAAAAATTGCGTGATATTTGGTTGGCCCATGGATTTATCGCTATTCGCGATCAGGATGTGTCACCCGCGTCGCAAGCGGCCTTTGGCGCGTATTTTGGAGCGCTGGATATTTATCCTTTTATGCAGGCAGTCCCAGAAAATGAACACGTGATCCCAATAATTAAAGAGCCAGAGGCCGCCTTAAATTTTGGAGGGGACTGGCACACCGATACGTCTTACAAAGTTTGTCCACCCCAAGCGACGATCCTGTACGCGGTTTCTGTGCCCCCTCAGGGCGGTGATACGTTATTTGCTGATGCGACCAGGGCATATGAAGACTTGAGCCCGGATTTTCGGTCAGTTCTAGAAGGATTAAACGGCGTCTACACACCTAAAATGGTCCATGGCGAAGGAGGTGGTTATCGAGCGGTATCCGCGCAATCACAGCTGGGAAAAGCGTATGGAGGCAACGAAGAATTCGCCGAATCCGAAGTCATTCACCCGATTATCCGAACCCATCCTGAAACCGGTCGTAAAAGCATCTACTGTAGTAGACCCCATACCCACAGAATTGAGGGTTGGCGGCGAGAAGAGAGCAAGTCACTCATTGCCTATCTCACCGAGCACTTAACACAGTCACAATACGTCACGCGATTTAAGTGGCAACCCGGTACGCTCGTCATGTGGGATAATCGCTGCTTGTTTCATAATGCACTGAACGACTACCAAGGCTTTAGGCGGCACATGCATCGTGTCATTGTTAAGGGTGATCGGCCTAAGTAAACGATCGAGGCGCTTCGAATCCCAATTACCAGCCTTTCGAAGGACATGCCTTGACCCATTCGTTTTAGGTTTTCAATCCCTAGCAGGCCCTCAAAGGAGCGAATCTAAGATAATTTGAATGTCGCGTTCTGTGGTATTCGGGTTAACAATACAGAGCCTTAGGACCGTCTCTTTTTTAAACTTAGTCGGCATGACAAAGCCTGTACCAGCTGCCAGCAGGGCGTCACTCCAGGCTTTGTAATCGGCAGTCTGCCATCCGCAACGCTTAAAAATGACGATCGAAAGGTGTGCTGGCAACAGCAATTGACAATGGTCTGCAGCTTCGATCAATTTTGCTGCAGATTGAGCCAGTTCAAGGGTTTTCTCAACGGCTTTGGTGTAAGCGTCGGTGCCATGGGTGGCAAGGCTAAACCAAAAAGGTAAGCCTCGGGCCCGACGTGAGAGGTGATGCGCGTAATCTGACGGATTCCAGATACCGTCGTAGAGTACCTCCAAATAGTCGCCATGCTGTCGGTGCGCTGCCCTCGCAAGCTCAGGATCACGGTAAATTAACGCACAGCAATCAAAAGGTGCAAACAACCATTTATGAGGATCCACTATAAAACTGTCAGCCCGCTCGATCCCTGAAAACAGTGTCCTGATGCTCGGTGCCGCGAGCCCAGCAGCACCGTACGCACCATCGACGTGGAACCAAAAGCCGAGGCTTTGGCAAGTGTCTGCAATGCCGCTGAGGTCATCGATAAAACCCAAATTGGTCGTGCCACTGGTGGCGACCACTGCAAATATTCGCTGTCGATCTGATGCTGGCAGCCCCAGCACATATCGCTCTAGGTCTTGACCCTGCATAGGGCCTTCACAGGGTACAGCCAAAATATCAGCATCCATGACATATGCAGCCTGGCCAACCGAGGCATGTGCTCCTTCAGAGGTGATGATGAGCCCTTTGGTAGTGGTATCTGTTTGTCTAGCTCGCCATCGGCCTCGTGCTGAAACCAAGGCACTTAGGTTGCCAGCGGTTCCCCCGGAAACAAATACACCGCCAGCGGATGATGGAAATCCTGCCAAATCGGCGAGCCATCTTAGCGCTTCATTTTCAGCGAATACCGCACCGGCGGCTTCTAGCCATGAGGTGCCACAAATGCTTGAGGCGCCAACGACGAGATCAAAAAGTGTAGCCGCCTCTGTTGGCGCGGCTGGTACAAACGACAGAAACCTTGGATGATCAACTGAGATACAGGCAGGTGCAAGCACATCGGTAAAGATTCGAAGCGCTTCAAGTCCGCCAAGCCCTTCTTGGTTGATGGTCTTGCCTACCATGGCTCGTAGAGTCGCCTCGGGTTTGGGACCATCCAGGGTTGGCGGGTCCATTCGAATACGCTCTACGGCGTAACGAAGAATCGCTTGGGTCAAAATTTCAGTGCTAGTGTCTTGCTGATGCATAAAGACGTATCCTCAGAGCAGAGCCCATTTAGTATAGGATGAAAAAACACACCGACCTAGCTATTGCAGGCGGTTGGGTTGATAACCAGTCAATGGATTTAAGGATTAGGGGTAACGATGGATATTAAGGGTAGTGTTTGCGTGATTACAGGGGGCAGTGGGGGCATTGGTCAAGCGATGGCCGCTGCCTTTGTGAACGCTGGGGCAAGGGCTGTGGTACTGGCAGATGTCGATGCAGATGCGGTATCGCGGGCCGCTGCTGCGTTAAACTGCGAGGGCAGGGTATGTGATGTCACCGTGGAAGCCGACATCGAGGCGCTGGTGAGCTTCACCGAATCCCAATATGGACAGATTGATCTATTTTGTTCAAATGCCGGCGCCGGAGGTTCTGGGGTGCTGGCCGATGCTGACAATGCTGTTTGGCAAAAGCAGTGGGAATTACATGTGATGAGTCATGTGTACGCAGCCCGCGCTGTATTGCCAGGTATGCTTGCCAGAGGTAGCGGTTACCTTCTAAATACCGCATCTGCTGCCGGATTGCTGGCAGCGCTGGGTTCTGGTCCCTACTCCGTGACTAAGGCGGCGGCAGTAAAATTAGCGGAATTTATCGCGATTACCCATGGTGATGAAGGGATAGGCGTGTCGGTGCTTTGCCCTCAAGGTGTTAACACGGCGATGGCCCCCAAGCGATTGGGTGATGGGCAAACCGATGGCATTATCGAACCGGAGGCCTTGGCGGTCACTGTCCTTGAAGCCCTCAGAGAAGAGCGCTTCTATGTCTTACCCCATCCCGAAGTAGAGGAGTATGTTCGTCGAAAGGGCGATAACATCGACCGATGGTTACACGGTATGCGGAGACTTCGGCGACAGGCCGGGAGTGGGTTGACCGATTAGATGGGTAGGTCCTTTAGCGGTTTTTTATTTCGGAGCAGCGTTAATGGGACCATGAACAGTGGCATCAATTTGTCGTAGTGCATGGGGGTAACGCGTTGAGCCAAATCGAGTAGCTTGGCATCGAGTCCAACAAAAATACGGCGCCGGTTACTCTTGACGCCATCTAAAATAATTTTTGCTGCCCGACTGGGGTGCATGCCATGATGCCTAAACAAGTCAGCCATCTCCGTCTGACTGCCACTTAAACCTAATGCACCTGCTTTCGCGTCGATGTCAGGATCGTTTTCAGAGAATCGCGAATTCGCAACAATGTTGGTGCCGATATGGCCAGGGTGTACACAATGTACCGACAAGTTGGTGTCTTTAAACTCTCTAGCAAGTCCCTCAGTGAAGCCTCGCACGGCGAATTTGGTTGCGTGATAAACCGATTGCTTAGCGACGGCGATCATGCCGAAAATGGACGATGTGTTGACCAAGGCAGCCTCTGGTTGCTGTCGCAGATAGGGCAGGAAAGCCCGTGTCGCATTAACAACGCCGTGAAGGTTAATATCCATGACCCAGTCCCAGTCCTTCTCGGACATGGTTTCAAAATCTGCGCCAACGGTTACGCCAGCATTGTTAAAGAGTAGATCGACCTTGCCGTGCTTAGCGATGACTTGTTCCGGCAACGACTCTACCTGTGATTTATCGCCCATATCGATGGTGATGGCGGTAACGGCAACGTTATATCCTTGAACTAAACGTTCGGTCTCCTTGAGGGTGTCAGAATTGACGTCACAAATCACAACATCGGCGCCGGCACGAGCGAGAAGTAGGGCTAAGTAACGTCCCATACCAGATCCCGCACCGGTAATGACGGCAACTTTTTGCGCAAAATCTTTCATAACTACCCCACCAATTGAGTTCGCAGTAAAGCGCATCTGTTGGTGTGGAGCAAGGGCCTCCCAGTATGCAAGCCGCGAACTGCAAAAGGGTTTTGTGAAATGCGCAATACCATCAGCGGCATTCCGCAGTTGAATTGGCATTCTGGCTTGCTTGTTGGCTAGCGCCTGAGTATTCAAAAGCGTTGAGAATGCGTTGAATCTAAGGGGGATGGGCCCATCAGATTAACCTGGTCTTGTTGCGATCTTGTGTTAGCGTAATCGCTTTTGGGCGAAAACACGTGACGTACATTTTCCACTTAGCAGAACAGGACCGATGGCGCCGAGCCACAAGTCGCAATGAGATCTATTTTCCGCCAACCTTTGACCAGGATGGTTTAACCCATGCGGCGCCGGACATGGCCGCTTTGGTTAAGGTAGCCAACCAATTTTATCGACAACAGCAAGGGCCCTGGCTGGTGTTGACGATGGAGATCGCGCATCTACAGCGTATGGGCGTCGATTTGAGGTTTGAGCCTGCTAGTCCAGTTGGACACCAGACGGAACACTTTGCTGGCAGCGCAACACTATTGTTTCCTCATATCTATGGCGGCCTGACCGCCCAAATGGTTTTGCGAGAGGATGCGTTGCCACAAAGTGCAGGGGGTTGGTTCAAAGCAATCGACGTGTTCGCTGAATAACGATTAGCTGAGGTTGCGAACCGAAGGGGTTTGGGTCAGCGGCATGAAGTGCCGGCAGCATCGCGTAAAAACAGCCGAATTTCCTTGCCCTTTGGTTGAGGCCTGTTTTTTCTTTTTGTCCGTTTGTCCGTTTGTCCGTTTGTCCGTTTGTCCGTTTGTCCCGGAGACCGTCAGGGTGCCAGTTCGGGTGCTTTTGAGTATGCGAAGATGAAACTCTTAAATCGAAGTTTCAAAGATGATGGCTGAGGTTCGGTGAGATCGTCCATATTTGTAGGGGCGAGACACGCTATGTTACCGGCTCAACCGACTGAAACCATCAGACAATCATGCGAAAGCTAGACTTTGTTAGACAGTTAGCATTATCTTGCTCCTTCAGCGGAGTCAAAACTGGTCAACGACACACCATACCGTTCGGATATAACGGGACTTCTGACGAAGCTTAAAAAGGGGGGAAAATGGCGTCCATACTCAATGAAGAACAGTTCAACTATTGGGACGGTGAAGCTGGTGCAATTTGGGTCGAGCATCAGCAACAGCTAGACCAGCTGTTAACCCCTTTTACCGATGATTCAATTGCCTCCCTAGGCTCCATCGAGGGGCGACGCGTCTTGGATTTAGGGTGTGGTTGTGGTGATAGCTCAATCAAGTTGGCGGCAGCAGGGGCGCAAGTGCTTGGTATTGATTTATCCCGGCCGATGTTAGCCCAGGCCAATCATCGGGTGCAAAATTCGGCTAATCCAACTTTTCTCCATGCCGATGGGGCGGTTTTTAATAGTGAACATGAGTTCGATGTTCTGTACTCTCGGTTTGGCTCGATGTTTTTCAAAGATCCGGTTGTTGCCTTCACCAATCTCAAAGAGGCGTTGTGCCGAGGTGGCGAAATCAGACTCGTTTGTTGGCAAGCGCCTAGCTTCAACCCTTGGATGTCGGTCGGTGGACGCGCTATTGCGTCTTTTGTACCAGAGATGGAGGCGCCACGAGATCCTCGAGCACCAGGTCCGTTTGCCTTCAGCGATCCAGACTATGTGCGGTCTATTTTAGCGTCTAGCGGTTTCACGGATGTCTCGTTGACGCCTGTCACTCAATCACTGCGGGTCGCAGCTGACCTTGAGACTGCTGTGGCGTTTCAACTGGTCATCGGTCCGGCAGCGCGTGCTTTCAAAACCTTACCAAAAGACTCAGTGAAGATGGCGACGCAAGCCCTAAAAGATGCATTGGCGCCCTTCGAAACATCCACAGGCGTTGTCATGGAAGGTGCCGTGTGGTTGGTTTCAGGAAAAACTTGAGCATCGTAAGTGCTAAATGAGCTAAAAGCGATGCTCGTAGAATTTTTCAAATAACGACAGTGCATAGGAGACCGATAATGGATTTAGAACAAGCTGTTTGTATAGTCACCGGTTCATCGTCTGGCGTTGGTGCGGCAACTGTTCGGCAGTTATCGTCAAGAGGCGCCAAAGTAGTGGTGAACTATGCCCGGAGCTCAGCAGCGGCGGAGGCGGTCGCTGAGCAATGCCGAGCCCTGGGTGCGGAGGTCTTGGTTTGCCAAGCAGATGTTAGCCAAGATGTAGATTGTCGAAGACTGGTCTCAGAGACTCTGGCTCGATGGGGCCGTATCGATGTGTTGGTGAACAACGCCGGAACCACCAAATTTGTAGCGCATAGCGATTTGGAAGGCCTAGACCAAAATGATTTTCAGCATATTTATGGTGTCAATGTGGTGGGTGCATTTCAAATGGTGCGGGCGGCGACGGAGGCGCTGAAAAGCTCAGGGAATGCTGCGATTGTGAATGTGGCTTCCATCGCCGGGGTCAAAGGCGTTGGTTCGTCGATTGCCTATGCAGCCTCTAAAGGCGCGCTGATTACCATGACGAAATCCCTTGCTAGGGTGCTGGGCCCGGAGATACGGGTCAACGCTGTATGCCCAGGGTTTATTGAGGGCGAATGGTTGGCAGAAGGCATGGGGAAGGCAGTCTATGAGCAGTCTTTATCATTTCTTCGAGCCAATACCCCGCTTCAAACAACTTGTACTGCTGATACGGTCGCCGAGTCTATTCTGTCATTCATCGATAGTCATTCAGTCGTCACCGGCCAACATCTAGTGCTCGATGGCGGACACTTATTGCTTTAGTGTTGCGGGTTCACATCACTGTCTAGTTTGTTTCGTCGGGGGTCAGAATCGATCGCGCTGAAAGACTCATCCGCCTTAAGTCAGCGATTGCCGCTAAGCCCGGGAGCCCTTGATCGGCCGTTGCCTTTTGGACCAAAGGTCCGGATTTTTTGAGGCTGCTTTCTAGAATTGAGGTTACCGTTGGCGTCGCTTTGCTTCGGCGAATGAGCCGAAGCGCCTCTGCTGCTGGTCGCGTGGCCGCCAGCGCGCCCAGCGACATCGTGACGACGAGGTCTTTTGACTTTCGGCGACGTGGGAATAGGCCCTGAAGCGGGCAATTGATGTTTGGGCTCAAAGCCTTCGATTTCTTCCCGCGGTAACGGTGCTCTAATCAATCGCTCGATATCTCTTAACTGCTTAATTTCATCCGCTGCAACCAAGGACACCGCAACGCCAGTGCTGCCTGCTCTAGCGGTTCGGCCAATGCGATGGACGTAGTCCTCGGGGACGCTGGGCAAATCAAAATTGACTACTCTAGGCAGTGCCTGGATGTCGATGCCTCGTGCGGCGATGTCAGTTGCCACCAGGATCGCAACGCGGCCTTCCTTAAATCCTGTTAGGGCTCGGGTGCGTGCGCCCTGGCTTTTATTGCCGTGGATAGCTTCTGCTTCGATACCCGCTTTTAAGAGGGTCTTCACGAGTTTATTGGCGCCGTGCTTAGTGCGGCTAAAGACAAGAACTTGATGCCAACTGTCAGATCGAATTAAGTGAATGAGCAATTCAGCTTTGGATTGCTTGTCCACAGGATGGATAGTTTGCTCGATATTTTGTGCCGTGGTGTTTCTGGGCGCTACATCAATTTCCTTGGGCTGATAAAGCATGGTTTTAGCCAGTGCTCGAATTGGATCTGAAAATGTGGCTGAAAACATTAAGTTATGGCGTTTTCTAGGTAGCTTGGCTTGGATACGCTTAACATCGGGGACAAACCCCATATCCAGCATGCGATCTGCTTCATCAAGAACAAAGGTCGAGACTTGATCCAGTTTGACAGCATTCTGATTAACGAGGTCGAGTAACCGACCTGGTGTGGCCACGAGAATATCAACGCCACCGCGTAAACGTTTCATTTGTGGGTTGATATTAACGCCACCAAAAACCACCGCCGAAGTTATGCTTAGAAACTTACTGTAGGTGACGATATTTTCAAAAATCTGGGCGGCGAGCTCTCGAGTCGGTGTAATGATAAGGGCTTGCGTACGATTGGCCGGTGTTTTTTGATTTTGTGCTTCCAGACGCTGGAGAATAGGCAAAACAAAAGCCGCGGTTTTACCAGTACCAGTTTGAGCTGAGGCCATGAGATCTTGGCCTTTTAGAACCGTCGGAATGGCGGCTGCCTGAATCGCTGTCGGATGCGCATAACTTTTTTCAGCAAGTGCCTTGACTAGTGGCTCAATCAAACCGAGATCCGAAAAATGAATCATATAAATCCTTTCAATCAGAGAAGAAGTGTCGCAACTATGGGTACCCACAATGGCAGCTGACCAGAGCGGTAGGGATGCCGTGAAGGCACTGAATAGAAGGTTTAGCGACTTCTCCAATTCAGCGGGACGCACCTTACGGGCTACTTCCTTGAAAAGCAACAACTCTGAACTGATTGAAGGAGTATCGTGATCCGACCACTGCCATCCGGTCGCTTTGGGGCCTTCACCGAGCTTGCCTGCCGAGATCTGATCGACGCATCAGTACCCGGTGTGTTTAATCTGAGGATAAGTCGCCGCGCTTGACTCGAGTCTCGGGCATACGGCGTCGGCCTGAGCTGGGTTCGCATGAGCAACGGGAAAGTTAATTGCGCGCCCGTAGACTGGGCTGTTAAATCCTTTGACCTTGCGTCTTGGCTATACGGTTTCGTCGATTAAACTGCCAACCATTTTGTTGGTTGCCTTGGCAACCTCGACGCTGGCCTCTAGTGAGCGTGAGATCTGCATGCGTTCTATAACCATATCTTCGATAGGCCGCGCTCGCTGCTCTGCAAGACTGCCTCGTGCATCATAGGTCGCAGTAATTTCTCGGTCTGGCCTATCGTAGGCCCTGGCCGGATCGTCAAAGACTTCTTTACCATACTGCACGGCGGTGGGAAGTTCTTGGGTCGTAGAAAGACTGGCGAATTCTTGAGCAACGCGTCCTAGCCGCTGCGCTGCGACCGGTACGGCACTCGAGGATGAGGCATTAATGTCCATGAGCAGTAGTATAAGGTTTTGTAGCGCTTGAGCAACAGGTGAACAAGACGAGCAAGGTGGTTGTATGAATCAATCGTCATTGAGTATCAGTTTTTCGTTTAGAATGCTGGGGAGGGCAAATACCCTAGGATTACCGGTTACTTTTAATGCAATGTGTGCTCAGAAATAAAGCTGATGATGGTTGGGAGTTATACGAGCAACCAGAAGCCGTGCTTGTGGCCAACTCCCCAAGCGAAGTCGCGATGGTGCTCGCAAGCGCAGAGCGGGCAGCGTTAAATAAGCAGGTCGTGGGTTACGTTGCCTATGAAGCGGCAAGCGCGTTTGACCCTGCGCTTGTGACGCATGTTGGTGACGGACCGTTGGCGGTATTTGGGATCTTCAACGAGGCGGCACCCTTTTTGCCGTCAGATTTCAAGCCGACAACCTTGTTGTTGGAATCGAGTCGGCAATACGCGGACTATCAAGCGCAATTGGCGAGCATTAAGCAACTCTTAGCTGCAGGCGACAGCTATCAGGTTAACCTCACGCACCAGCTCACAGGCCTTTTTGAAGGCGACCCATTGGGGCTTTTTTTTACGCTTTACGACGTGCAACCGACACCCTTTGCGGCGTTTTGCTTGTACCAGCAGAAAGCGATCGTCTCGGTGTCACCAGAACTATTTTTTCGGCTCGAGGATGGGAAGATCTTAACCGAGCCTATGAAAGGTACCGCTGCCCGATATGACGATCCCAATGCTGATCTTGAGAGTAAAGCTATGCTCTCAGCGTCTATAAAAGATCGAGCCGAAAATCTTATGATCGTAGACATGATTCGCAACGATCTGGGTAGAATTTGTGAACCAGGCAGTATCGAGGTCTTCGATCTTTTTGGCATAAAATCGTTACCAACGGTGTGGCAGCAAACGTCTAAAGTCAGAGCCAGTACCCGAGCTGGATTTGCTCAGATCATGCAAGCGTTGTTTCCTTGCGCCTCGATTACAGGCGCTCCCAAGCCGCGCACCATGGCTATCATCAAGTCGTTAGAGACCGATCCACGCGGCGTCTATACTGGCGCGATCGGCATCCTAAGATCGCCCGACAGCATGCAATTTAGCGTCGCTATAAGAACCTTGTCTTTGGACACCGCATCCAAGACGGCGCGTTACGGCGTAGGTGGAGGTATTGTGTGGGACTCTGACGAGCGCTTCGAGTGGCAAGAAACCGTGCACAAATCAGCGGTTTTAAATGAGTTAACTGCTGCGCTTATCGAAACAATGCGTTACCAACCGGAAGAGGGGGTTCAGCTTTGGCGGTTACATCTAGATCGACTGACGCGTTCTGCAAAGGCTTTGGGGTATCGTCTGAATGAGGATGCGGCTTGCGAAATCGTGCAGAGCTTCTCCTCGGATGCCGCCTGCAAATTGCGGCTCTTACTGACGCGACAGGGTGCTTTGTCTCTGGAGCAAGGCCCATTGCCTGATGTCTTGGTGCCGGTACGACTTGGGCTTGCGCAAAGACCTATTGGCTTTGATGATCTCCGACTGCGTCATAAGACGACGGCTCGGGGCATTTACCAAACGCTACGAGGTGACCGAGATGATATCGATGATGTGATCTTGTGGAACCCAGAGGGATTGCTGACCGAATCTTCGATTTACAATGTCTACCTCGAAAACAACGGCCAATTGAAAACGCCTAGGTTGAAAGGGAACGGCTTAGCAGGCGTGTATCGCCAGCATCTACTGGATACTGGGCGAGCATCCGTAGCAGATCTAACCCTGGAAGATCTATGTCATGCAGAGCGGGTTTGGGTCTCTAATGCGGTTCGCGGGTTGCTCGCCGCTAAGGTTATAGATGATCCTAGCCGAATTGATCTGTCGAAAGGCCCGTAGCCGCCAGGCTGAGATCCCAAAGTTGTTTGCGGAGCGCGAGATCATTGGCCAAGGGACTCGGCTCTGCAGGGGAGCATTGATCGAAATATGCCCCTGTTGTTGACGCTAGGTCAGGCGCGGCCGCCAGCATAATGGTGGTCTGTGCACCTTTTTCAGGGCTGATAAAAATGAGCCCAAGTAAAGCTCTTATAATCCAAGGCATATCTCGCACGATGTCTGTTGCGACGCCCCCAGGGTGCAGTACGGTCGAGGTCACCTGAGTCTTGCTTAGCCGAGCCGCTAGTTCATAGGCAAACAATACATTTGCAAGCTTTGACTGACCGTAGGCACGCTGCGCGCTATATTTTTGACCCCCTTTGAATGAGTCAAAATCCAAGGTGGCTTTTTTGTGGAGCATAGAAGAAACCGTGACTACCCGAGCTGGCCCCGTCGCGATCATTGTAGGTAGTAACAACTGGGTCAAGAAGAAGTGGCTGAGGTGATTAACACCGATTTGCATTTCAAAGCCTTGTTGGGTGAATTGCTGTTTAGCAGGGAATAAGCCAGCATTATTAATTAATACATCGAGCCTTTCGTGTTGGTTAAGATAACTTGAGGCGAGTCCTCTGACGCTTTCAAGGTCCGCAAGATCAACCGGCAGATGGCTGGCGTTTTTGCCCAATATGCCCAGCGCGGTATCCGTTTTAGCAGAGGGGCGAGCGGCGATGATGACCTCGGCACCTTGCGCAACAAGGGCTTTTGCGGCCTCAAGGCCAATACCGCTGTTGCCCCCAGTAATCAGTATTTTTTTGTGCTGCATATGTCTGCTACTCCTCGTAAATCGCTCAGAACGATCAGTCTAACACCAGCAGTAAGTTCAGTTCGATTGACTTTGAAAGGCCCCAGAACTATGTTGCAGCTTCAAGTGGAGATTGTTTAAAGGAGGACTTATGAGCCAACGCGTAAAAGTTGCCGGAGTCGGCATGATCCCATTTACTAAACCGGGTGCCAGTGACGATTACCCTGTGATGGGAGAGACCGCCGCACGCTTGGCGCTGGAAGATGCCGGGCTTGATTACGGGGATATACAGCAAGCCTATGTAGGTTATGTCTATGGTGACTCGACATCGGGGCAAGCTGCTTTATACGGTCTAGGTCTTACTGGCATACCCGTGGTAAATGTTAATAACAACTGTGCAACAGGTTCCTCGGCGCTGTTTTTGGCCCGTCAGGCTGTGGCTGCCGGCGTTGTCGATTGCGCGTTGGCACTCGGGTTTGAGCAAATGAACCCAGGTGCGTTGGGAGCGGCTTTTGGCGACCGACCCAGCCCACTCAAACGATTTTTCAAGGTTCGCAAATCTATGCAGGGAGTGGATAAAAAAGCGCCTGACGCTGCGCAGTATTTTGGTGGCGCTGGTGCCGAATATGCCAAAGAATATGGCACCCGCGATGAAACCTTCGCAAAAATTTCAGCCAAGGCTCGGATTCACGCGGCCAATAATCCCTATGCGGTTTTCCGTGAACTTTTAAGTGTTGAGGAGATCATGGCATCGCCGCATATTTATGGTCCACTGACTCGCTACCAGTGCTGTCCACCCACTTGTGGCGCAGCGGCAGCGATCATTTGTAGTGAGGGTTTCGCTCGCAAGCATGGCCTCAATAACGCGATCACCATTAAAGCCCAGGCGATGACGACCGATTTTGAATCAACGCTGCATGCCGAATCCCTGCGAAAATTGGTTGGTGTGGACATGGCGAAAGCTGCTGCGGATCAAGTTTTTGAAGAAGCGGGCGTCGGTCCCGAAGATGTCCAAGTCGTAGAGCTGCACGACTGTTTTACTGCCAATGAGTTGCTTACTTATGAAGCACTTGGATTAACAGGGATAGGCTCGGCGGAGCAGTTTATTTGGGACGGTGATAACACTTACGGTGGTCGAGTTGTGACCAATCCCTCGGGTGGTCTTTTATCTAAGGGCCATCCCTTAGGTGCTACAGGTCTCGCTCAGTGCACCGAATTGGTATGGCAGCTGCGAGGAGACGCTGGGCCAAGACAAGTTGAAGGTGCCAGACACGCGTTGCAGCACAATTTAGGGCTAGGTGGCGCCTGTGTTGTCACAATGTACAGCGCGGATTAAAGCGCCCCAGGAGTTTTAGGACCAAGAGCCCAACCATGCCAAAACTCTCGAAAATCGAGCAGACAGAATTTCTGAAGGAGCCCGGCGTTTTAATGCGCATAGGGGTTACCCAGGAGGATGGTGCCCCGCTGGTAACCCCAATTTGGTTTCTCTATCAAGAGGCAGATATTTGGTTCACCCCAAGGCATAGATCGGCGTGGTTTGGTTGTATAACGGCAGACCCTAGAGTGTCTTTGTGTATTGACGAAGACGCCTTACCCTATCGAAAGGTACTGGTGCAAGGCGTGGCAGAGTGCGTGCATGAGGTCGGAATGGATGATCTTTGGCGTTCAACTTACTTAGAGATGGCAACGAAATATGTGGGGGCTCGGGGTGCTGAGCGTTATATTGCCGATACCATTGATCAACCTCGGGCATTGTTTAGGGTGAAGTTGAGTGCGGCTAAAGTTAGCAGCTGGCGAATGCCTGTTGCCGGAGAACCGGGAATGGGGATTTGGGCCAAACGGTATTACGAGCCAGGTACCGAATTCTAGTTCCCATCCACTTTGCTAATGAGAGGGCTCAAGTAACGCAAGAAGGGCGACCCATGACCAAGCAGTGGATTGTCAAGACGATGGACGGTTCTTTGGTCAAGATCACACGCCTCAATCGCCGCGCCGTAGTGCGCATTGAACAACTGTCTTAGGTATCCCCGTTGAGTTAAATCAAGTAAGCCTCGAGAGAGTGCCTGCGAGAGGCGCTTGTGCCTTGCGTGACAGTAGATCTGAAGTGGCATCGGATAGTACAGCAAGTGATAGGCCTCGATTGCCAGCATTGGATGAGTATTTTGGTAAGAGGTTTTGATTTGAGCAATTTCATTGATCCCCAAGGGGAGAAAGTCTGCTTGTTCCGTGGCCACTTTATGAACTGCATCATCGAGGGATTGACAGCCAACAACGTTGAATCGATTCTCTTGATAGATTCGAAGATCTGACCAGTCCCTAGGAAATACCATTCGCGTTTGCTGCAGATCCGAGGTGGTCATTGCTCGATAACGTTTAAGGTTGTCAGCTTTGATCAATCCAGCCCGGCAACCAAGAATACCGAAATCAACGACTTGGGGAACAACAATTTTATCGACGTTCAAGAATTTCGGATTGTCGGCGATGCTGATGGTGATATCGAAGCCTTCGGCAAAAATATTACCTTCCGCCTGGTCGGTGTCTCGAGGTGCGTGGCAGATGATGAGTTGATCTGGTGAGGCGACGGTTTTGATGTGTAAAAGCAGTTTTTCCAGCAGCACGGCTTCAAATTTTGCTCGGGTTTCGGACCGATTGCCGTTCCAGATATGTAGCGCATTTGAAAGGGGTGCCATAGGTGCGTGCTCGTTTAGGCTAAAAGCTGAGGGTTGGCTAGCCACAAGCTGAGGTTGAGACAGCCGGCAAATGATACCCACAGCACATAGGGCCCAAGGAGCGCGGTGCTCACTGGATCGATGCGGAATGCGGCGATCATTAACTGAATAAGCACAGCCACCAGCAGTGCAATTGTGGCTAGCCCAAGACTGCCTAAATGCCAGTTGAAAAAGATCCAAGACCATGCGCCATTCAGGAATAATTGAAGGTAGTAAGCCCTTAAAATAGGGTGCTTAAAGTCCCTGAGACGTTGCCATAATCGACAGGCAACGATCGCCATCATGGTGTATAGGATGGTCCACACGGGGCCAAAAATCCCTGGAGGCGGCGCCCAGCTGGGTTGTCGTAGGAGCGTATAAAACGTCGCGGCATTGATAGAGCCAAGGCTGCCGACAATCGCGGTGGCGAGCGTCAAGACCACCAAAAATAGATAGCCTAACTTGATGGACACAGGTTGGCTCACTGCCTCGAGGCCCTCTTTGGCCATCCTATAAGCATAGGCGTACTCGCTTGATAGGCGCTATAGGTGGGTTTTTCCTCAGAGAGCTTGGTCTCAATCATCGGAATACTAATACCCACAAACAAAATGATCATGGCGGTAGGTCCCGCCAGGGCCCAGTGCCAAGGGGCAGCGGTCGCGGCGATACTGAAAAGGTAAAGCCCGATCCAAAAGCCAATCTCGCCTAAATAATTGGGATGGCGACAGAATGCCCAGGAACCTGTCTTGAGGACCGCAGAGGGACTGACTCGAGTAGATCTGAACTCATGGAGCTCCTGATCCGCTTTGTGCTCCAGCCAGATGCTTAAGCTCGTCACGAATATCGCTATCAGATCCCAGCTGTTTAAAGGGTGGGACGTAGGCTCGGCGACGGCAAAAAGACTTAAGCAGCCCAGGAATACCAAAATGGTTGGAAACAGGTGAATGCCACAGAGTGAAACTAGCCCGTAGAACCGACCCGTTTGCATCTTTAGAGACTGGTATCGCCAGTCTTCGATATCAAGACCGTGCCATGTCCGTAGCCAATTCCGCGTCAGGCGGACGCCCCAGGCACTGATGAGCACTAACATGATGAGCAAGCGCATGTCCTGGGGATTAAGCAGCCATAGCCAGAGTCCGATAAGCGGTGGTGCAATGCTCCAGTAGGGGTCATACAAGCTAGCATTCCGAAAACCTACGCTGGCCCCAAAAACGATTAACGTCGCAACAATATCCGCGACAAATAGCCGAAGGATAAAATCTAGATTCGGGGTCAAGTAATAGCTCACGCCAGCGGCTAGACAGGCCAGCACATAGACAGTAGTGACAAGCATGGTAGCTTTGTTCATAGAACGACATCCTTGACGATCACGGTACCGTAAATTCGCGTTTTGAACTAGCGTCATGAGAAAGTCTAGTTTAGGCGGCAGTTGACCTGCCCGGTCAGGCGATGGTTTAGTAAATGGAAAGCCCCCTTTTCTGATTGCCGAGCGAGCACGGCAAAAAGCGCTGTGCCAAGGGGGGATGGGGTTAAGCGATGGCTGGCTCAGCCCCAATGAATGTTAATTTTAATGATGAGGGTTAAGGAGCGATTGATGCAACCTACATTTCCTGGTGTTTTTCAATACGCCTATTTTGTGGCGGATATCGAACAGGCGGCGGCGCAATTTGCTGAATTACTGGGTGCAGGCCCATTTTTTGTCGCGCCGCACCATAAAACCACGCAGTTTCAATATAAAGGGCAACCGATAGAAGCTGATGTGTCCTATGCCTTTGGCTATGCAGGGGATGCCCAAATTCAATTGATCGAACAACATGACGAGACCCCATCGATTTATCGTGACATGTTTCCAATCGGGTCGTACGGTCTGCATCATGTCGCGCGTTTGGTTCAAGACTATGAGTGGGAAAAAAAACAGTTGTCTAACAAAGGCTTTGACCTTGCTTGTGAACTTTACGCCGACGGGGTGTGGGCATCTTATTTCGATACCCGGGCTGCCATTCATTGTTACACCGAACTGCACTCGATTTCGGATAGAATCCTTAAGACATTTGACCACTGGCGGGCATCCAACCGGACCTTCCAAGCGGGTCAAGACTCCTTATTTGCACGGTAAGCAAGGATGGTCAGGAATCGATGGCTTTCATGGCACGGCGGCAGGGGCATTGCGCAACGCGTTATGCTAGCTGAACCCTGAGTTCGGACGAGAAAATTAAGAGGTGGTTATGGTAATACCAGGTGACGATGCGACATTGAAACAAGCCCTTGAGGATGTGAATACCCCCAATTTATTGCTCGTGCTGGCGACCATTACCGGTGACGATCACTGGTTGAGCGAAGAATATGCGCCAGCGCCGATTGAAGCGCCGGAGGGCAGTCTGTTTCCTGATGACTCTGGGGGCTATCCTGATGAGCAAAGGGCGAGGATCCGGGATGCAGCCGCGTTAATTATTGGTGAGGTTCGAGACGGAAAGCGATCCACCGGTAATAAGCCCGATCTTGCACGATTTCATCGAATGCTGAGATTTTCAACGGCAGAAGACATTGAACTGGAAACTGCAGAAATGCTCATGGAGGAAACCCGCTTTAAGGATAGGGATACCCAATGGCTGCCCGAATTACAAAGCGCAGTGCGCGACGGTTCAGCAGCGGATTGTCACATCGTTATCGTGGGCGCGGGCATGTCTGGCCTAGGCACAGCGGCAAAACTTAAGCAAGCGGGTATTTCATTTACCATCCTAGAAAAAAACGACGCGGTTGGGGGTACTTGGTACGAAAATCGATATCCCGATTGTGGTGTTGATACACCCAATCATTTTTATTCTTACTCGTTTCATCGAAACCCAGCATGGTCAGGTTATTTTTCTAAACGCGATGAGTTATATGCCTATTTTGAGCAATGTGCCGATGAGTTTGGCGTACGAGACCATATTCAACTGAACTGTAATGTGACGGAAATGCGCTTTGATGAAAGCGATATGAGCTGGCAGGTTTTTTTTAAAGATGGAAGTGGTAACCCAAGGACCCTTAGGGCTAATGCAGTGGTCAGTGCGGTCGGCCAACTCAATCGACCTGCAGTTCCCGATATTCCTGGTCTTGAGACCTTTCAAGGTCGGATGTGGCATTCGGCTCGATGGCAAAATGAAGATCTCTCAGGCAAGCGGGTAGGGGTAATTGGTACTGGGTGTAGTTGCGTGCAATTGTTGCCTAAAACGGCTGCAGAAGCTGGTCATACCTTTGTCTTTCAACGGACGCCTCACTGGGTCGCGCCGGCTCGAGATTACTACAAGCCGGTAGAATCAGGGCTGATTTGGGCGCTCAAACATATCCCTTATTATGCCGAATTTCATCGCGCCCGAATGATACTGGTGTTTGGAGACCGGTCTTGGCCTGCGGTCGTGACTGACCCAGACTGGCAAGATCAGTCGGTATCTGTGAACGAGGCCAATCACGCGATGCGTGAAGTACTAACCGAATTTATTAAAGAAGGACTGGGTAGCAAGCAGTCCTATGTGCCGCATTGCGTGCCGAATTTTCCGGTTTGGGGAAAACGTCTCATTGTGGATAACGGTTGGTACGAAACGTTGGCGCGAGACGACGTATCTTTGATCTCAGACGGGATTGATCACATTACCGAGACTGGTGTTGTGACCAAAGATGGTCAACACCATGCCTTAGATATCCTGATCTTAGCGACCGGCTTTCAGTCCAATCAGTTGCTCAGTCCAATGTCGGTAAAAGGTTTAGGTGGACAGGATTTAGCTGCTTTTTGGGGCGATGCTGCGAATGCTTTCAAAGGCACTACGGTGCCGGGCTTTCCCAACCTCTATTGCCTCTACGGCCCCAATACCAACATCGTCCATGGCGGCAGCATTATCTACCAGATAGAGTGTCAGATTCATTATGTGATGCAGTGTTTAACGGTCATTGCAGGCGGCAGTAAGCGGGCGCTAGATGTGCGCACCGAAGTCAATGAAGCTTATAACGATGAGGTGCAGGCGTTGAGTGCGAAGCTCGCCTGGGGTCACCCAAGCGTAGAAAGTTGGTACAAAAATCAAGCAGGACAAGTCGTTAACAATTCGCCCTTCAGTCTGCAAAAATTTTGGGCAGTAACCCATGATTTAGACCTCAGCGATTATCGGCTGCTGGGGCCTGGAGCAAATGATTGAGATCAGGGTATGTCTAACATAACCGGCAGAACGCTCATAACCAGGGCCAGAGCAGCAACCCGGTTGAACCAAATCAAGCGGGTTCGGCTCTTAAGAGACGCTGCGATGACGGCACCGCTATAACTCCATAGCACGACAGAGCCCACCGTTACCCAAAAGAAGAGGCCTACCAAAATGCCGACTTCGGTCAAAACAATTTCGGCTGGATTGGTGTAGGCAGAAATCGCAGAAATAATGACGACGACACCTTTAGGATTGATCCATTGAAAAAGGGCAGCCTCTGAAAATCGCATTGGTCGAGGACGTCTTTGTTTATCTAGGGTGTCACTGCGAGCTAGGCGAAACGCAATATTGAAGATCATAGCCAGTCCTAACAGTCTGAGAATCCACTGAAGACCGGGGATCACCGATAATAACCAACCAAGACCCAAAGCGGCTATGAGTACTAATAAGGTAAAGCCAAAAATGACGCCCAACATATGGGGTATGGTGGCGTGCCAGCCAAAATTGGCGCTGGAGGCGGCAAGCAGCAAGTTGTTAGGGCCTGGCGTAAAGGCAGCGACCGTCGCAAAGGTGGACAGCGAGATCAAATCGGTGGTTTCCACAGGCATAGACTCCCAGAGGAACACATTATAAGCCAATCTGGGCTGCCAGACCCAACGGAGTCACGAAAATTAAATTGGTTAGTTAGTCTGTCTGCAACAAAAGCGTACGGGGTATTGCGACTTCTAACGCTGTGATAATGCCTTCACGTGCCATGATACTTTGTGTCTGCGCGACCGACAGCGATTGACCATGGATTAATGACGTTGCATCAGCATCATGAACCATAATGGAAAACCCATCTTGCCCCAGCTTGTAGATAATCGGGATTTGGCACCAAGTGAAGGCTAGGGTCCCCTCTTGAAGCGCTTTTTCCTGCCAATGTCCTGCAAGATCAAGGTAATTGAAACTCGTGGGCACAGTGGTAAATTCAGCTAATTGTAGCAATTGGGGCGTTATGGTTAGCGCGCCTGCCTCAACTCGCAGCCCGAGCTCGCCAAAGCGTGACAAAATCTCCTCTTTGACCTGACCCGTCATGCCCGGTTGTTGAGCTCCCGCATGCATCGGACTGTGAGAATAAGGGTCAAAAGGAATGGCCCCAAATGCCTCGGGAGACTTGTTGAACCCTAGACCGTTACGAATACGGTAGTAGTAAGATACCAGGGTGGCAAGTGTATCGGCATCAGTTTCAGCGTCTAAGGCGTCAAAGACGGTCTCTTGAACGGCCAACAGTAGTTTGCCAACCATATGCCAGTAAACGCAGCCAAGCCCCTCAAAGCCAAACATGCCCCCTGACCTGCCAGTAAAAGCGTGATGATTAAAAACTGCTTCATAAAGCGCCTGAACAGAAGCCACGGCTTCGGCATCATGCTCAAGTCCATAATCCGGTATTACGGTGGCTAACACAGCGGCCACCGCATCTGCGTTGACACAGTCTGGTTTAAACCTATAAGAGCCATTTGCATCAGGTTCGACTAACCGGTAATCCTTAGCCGCAAGCATTTGGGTGATTAAGGACGATTGATCTGTCTGTGCTTGGGTGATGACATTTTTTTCGAGAAATTCTGTTAATGCCCGATCAGGGTAGAGCATAAAAGTTTCTAGATCTGCTCGATAAATATCGCTGGCAAACAGTGATTCGAGTAGGTCGATGGCGCCCTCGGGTGACAGTGATTTCGCGCTTAAAGCTGCCACTTGACCCTCTAGCATCGGATAGAGTCTGTCGATTTTGATCTGATCAGGCTTGAGTGCGAGCAAATTGTAGGTATGAAAGAGTCCATCCGAGCGTTGATTCGCCGCGATAGACAGGTCAAATAAGCGCAATGCAGAAGATAACAGTTCCACAAGCGTGTCGCGGTCAAAAGCAGTCGCAACCAGCGATTCTTGATGGTAAACCCGGGCGCGGTACTCGCTGCCTGCGGTTCCCAGGGCCTCAAGCGCCCGCCATCGTTCCTCGTCAGTCAGCGTCCCCGCACGTCTTGCAGCAAGAATCTGTTTGAGCGCTGCGGCACTGGCGTTCAAGTGCTCACCAACTGCCTCGGTCAGTTGAATCGATGTTGGGCAAGATTCAACGAATTGTTGCAAAAAATGCGTATACCGGCGCAGATAGCAAAGTGTAACAAAGGAGATGCCATGCCCAACCAAAGCGTTGTTACCATCATTCCATTCTGGTCGTTGAGTATTCAACCAAATGCCGCCATCAACGATAAAATTGGACAATTTGCTGAGCAGGGGCACGACTAATTTCTCAAGCAAACTGACTAAGTAGACTTGGCCATCCGCATCGTGCAGCAATTTACCATCGTTGCCTTTCTCGCTAACTCGAACGTCGATTTGCTCAGCGATGATGTGGTCAAAAATGACGGTGTTTTTAGGGTCCTCTACAAGGGCCTCAAAGGGTTTTAAGCGGTAAGGTACATTAGCGTAGGCAAACTGATTTTCTAGCAACAGGCTTTTTAATTTGCCTGGATGCAGAGCCTCAGACATTTCTAAAAATTTGAGCAAATAGATGATCTGGTGATCGCCCCAGTAGCCGATATAGCTCCAAGGGTCCTCAGGGTCCTCAATTTCCCAGTCGATGCCCGATTCGGTTACTCGGTATGGGTTGTAGCCATCAATTGTCGATGCGTTAATAAATTTGGCGATCATATTTTCGATAAATTCGGGGTAGCTTATGCCAAGGGCTTCCCAGTTTTGAAAAATATCTCGCCAATTACCTTCATAGGCTAAGGCACGTTTGCCGTGTGCATCTGTGAGCTTAATATCGAAGTGATTCCAAGGCCGCGAAGGGTCCCCGTGTCGTCTCCCAAAACTGATGGGTAAATAATCGAGCGCCAAACGTCGCAGTTGTCGGTTGCCTTGATTAGCCATGGCACGATTTAGCGCCTCACGCTGGAATTGGTCCGGCAAATCTGCAATCGCTGCGCTGCCTTCTGTGACAAGATGTTGATCAAATGCAGCGATAGAAGCGATGAAATCTGCTTTATTGATGACACCACCGTCGACAAATGTGCCTCCACGCATGAGATTGAAAAGCGTGTTGGCATAGTGATGAACCGTAACAGCCTCCTCCGCTGCAGTTTGGAGGCCATCAGCGCCTGCCACTAGTTTGACGAGCTTTTGTTCTGTGCTTGCGACGTCTTTTTGAATATCTGTCTGAAGATCATGCGAATTGAGTAAAAGCGCTCTCAAGTGAGTAACGGCACTGTGACTTAACTGCAGGTTGGCAACAATGGACCATTGCGCTGGGGACTGGGGTGAGAGATGAACAGTGGTATGTACCATATAGGCGCCACGCACACCTCGCGTGTTCATTGTCTGAAGCTGCGGTTCTTCGAGTACGAAGGCATCGATCTCGCGTTGATCGATTAAGATCTCTGGGTTTTCGATGCCGACAACAAATGCAGTGTTGGCACGGAGTGATTCATTGGCTTGTGCCCGATCAGAAATTGCTGAGTACAGCGTGAATAATCCGAGCCGAGTTGAAGGATCTAATTCGCTGCGCTTGTAGGCATCAACAAGATTGCTAGAGGTTTCTTGCATTGCCCTCGGGGTGTTGGCAGGAAGAATGTTTTGCAGCCCGCTTAGTAGCTCAACACTCAAGTCAGTTCGCCCTAGATTGACAAGCTCGCTGCTAACAACAAAGCCATAGATATCGCTTGTTGCCCAAGTGAGTCGATAACACAGGTTTAAGGTGTGGTTGATCTCCTCAAAACAAACCTTTGTGCCAAGTGAATTCTTATAAAGATTTCTTGAGCAATTGCCTTTCCATGCCCGTTTATGCAACCAAGGTGACCAAAGATGCCGTTCACCTCCTGAGCGTACTCTGAAATGGGTAAAGGCGCCTGTATGGCCGTGGCTTTCATGTATGCGATCGACAGTGATGTAAGGGAAAAGGGCAAACTCTGGTGCGCGCCGCCCAGCAGTCAATCCAGAGGTTGAGGACAGGAATAACCAGTGATCAGAGCCAGAAGCCAGCGTAATAAAAAATGGTGACAGATGATCGACATCGCGAATTTGATACCAGCGCTCGCGATTCATGGTGACATAGGCACCGGATTCAGAGTGTTGAGGGGCAGGTTGGATCTTAAGATGTTGCATAATTCGCTGCCTGATACCGATCTTGTTATCTGCGATAGGGTGTACCCTGACCGATGAATGAGTCATCGATGAATGAATCAGCCGCCCTTAAAATCGCTAAATCTCGCCCCTAATGTTGCTCTCAGTTGTGGCCTTACCGTGAGAGACAGGGCGCCGCGTCCATCGCACTAAGCTAATGGTCACCACCAGAAGCAATGAAACGGGAGAGCCGAAGTAGAGTCAACGGTAAATGCGTTGAAATGGCTGAGTCCTGCGGGTAAGGCGGTTATTAATAAATACCTTTTGTTGGGAGTTCGATGTTGGTCGATCAATGCTGGTTTTTGTCGCCGATTAAGTTGTCTCAATGGGGTGCGCCGGTTTGACCCAAGCAGAGGCGAATGAAATAATGACAGCGTTGTCATTATAACCAGTCGAGTAGATTGGTACTGCGCTTTTGGGGTAGATTGCCTCGATTGGGAGGCGGCCTAAGGATAGGTTAGACGAGCATTCCTTAAAAATACTAAAAGCAACCTTAAGCGGATCGATATGACCGATAACACCCTCGATAGAGATGACCAGCAAGGCAAACCTGCCACCATTTTTGATGTTGCCAAAGCCGCGGGTGTCTCGATCAAAACAGTTTCGAGAGTTATCAATCTAGAAGGTAACGTCCGCAAAGTAACCAAAGATAAAGTTGATGCGGCGATCAAGGCGTTAGATTATCAGCCGAACACGGCGGCTCGCGTGCTCTCAGGAAAACGGTTTTATGTCATTGGCTTGATTTACGAAAATCCCAGCGAATTTAGTTATATGCAGAAAGTCTTAAACGGCGCGCTGAGGGCCTGCGAGGCAGGCGGATACACTTTGCTGCTTCTGCCAATTTCACTTCCTAACCCCGGGTTGATAGCCGATGTCCGGCGATTTGTGTCGCAATCACGACTTGATGGGGTCGTGTTGCCTGCCCCACTGGGGGACTTTCTTGATATCCAGCAACTGCTGAACGAATTGGCGATTCCTTTCGCGCGGATTGCTCCCAAAAATCAAGTGGCACATGACATTCATATTCGTTGCAACGATGAACAAGCGAGTTTTGAGTTGACTCAATACCTCATTGAGCAGGGGCATCGTCGACTCGGTTTCATCAAGGGTGATCCCATTCACGGTGCAACCTCGCATCGATTTCAAGGCTACTTGCGGGCGCTGGAGCAAGCGGGTATCGAATTTCGTGGCGAGTATGTTGAAGACGGTATGTTCTCATTCGAATCAGGTAAAACAGCCGCTCGGGCTTTGCTCGATCTAAAAGAAAGGCCAACAGCAATCATTGCGAGTAATGATGATATGGCGGCAGGAACAATATTTGAGGCCCGAGAACGTGGTTTGGGGATACCCCAAGCACTCTCGGTGGTTGGTTTCGATGATACCCCGATCGCATCGAGGATTTGGCCGCCGCTCACGACAGTGCGGCAACCGATTGTTGAGATGGCCGAGGCCGTAACATCGCTATTGATTCAACGCCTAAGGGGGGAACACGTTTCCTCAATAGCCGAACCATTCACATGTCATATCGTAACCCGAAATTCCACCGGGCCCGCGCAATCGTGAGAGATCAAGACGCTGGTTCGCAGATCACGGTCGATGGGGGTGAGGCCTGCCTAAAGTTTGCAACTTGCGCTAAGGTAGCCAACCTTTTTTGGCAGGTAGTGCGCGGGCGCTTATCCTTATCCGTCCTTTTGATTAGTGTGCTGTTGAACGCTTGTACCCAGGCAGCCGGCCCTCCTAGCTTTGTCGAGATCAAAGGCACGCCTGGAAACTACCAACTTATTCGAGATGGAGCGCCTTACCAAGTGCGAGGTGCTGGTGCGGTTCCTGGTTCGCTCAAACAGCTTAAAGCCTTTGGCGCCAATTCAATCCGTACTTGGCATGTTGATGATGCGTTGCTTGATGAAGCTGCCGCGTTAGGACTGACAGTGTCGGTCTGTTTAGATGTTGGGCGAGAGCGTCTTGGCTTTGACTATAGCGATGCCGCGGCAGTTGCGGCTCAATTGGCGCGCTTGCGGTCTGACGTTACCCGGGTAAAGGACCATCCGGCACTTTTGACTTGGATAATTGGTAATGAATTAAATCTCAATGCCAGCAATCCATTGGTTTGGGATGCAGTCAATGATATCGCCAAAATGATTCACGAGGTCGATCCAAATCATCCTGTCACGACCGCTCTTGCAGGATTCTCAGCCAAAGATGTTAGTTTGCTTAAAGCCCGTGCACCCGAGTTGGATTTTCTGAGCACTCAGGTATACGGGGGCATTATGGGCTTAAGGCAAGCGATTGAGACCTTAGGTATTACAAAGCCCATCATGATTACTGAGTGGGGTACGAAAGGGCATTGGGAAGTACCGCAGACCGTCTGGGGTGCGCCAATCGAGTTAAGTAGTACAAAAAAGGCAGAGTTCTATTTGGACGGTCATCGAAAGGCGATTGCTTCAAACCCTGGCGTGCTCATTGGATCTTATGCCTTCTTATGGGGGCAGAAACAAGAACGTACGCCCACATGGTATGGCACGCTATCCGATTCAGGTGCGCCCACCGAGGCAGCAGATGCGCTCGCTAAAATATGGACAGGAAACTGGCCGAGTAATCGTTCGCCCAGCGTTGATCACATTCGTATCAACGGCAGCGCTGCGACAAACAGTGTGTATCTTGAACCCGGGAGTCTTGCTGAGGCGACAGTGGTGGCGAACGACCCTGAGTCAGAGGCCCTGGAAATGCGATGGACCTTGCGATTAGAGAGCGAAAGCGAGGCAGTCGGCGGCGACCGAGAAACACTACCCGCCATGGTCCCCGATCGAATTGTCTCCCAAAGTGCAGGGCAAGCAATGATTCGCGCGCCGAGTCAAACGGGCGCTTACAGACTGTACGTAGAAGTTTTCGATGTCGAGGGCCACATGGGTCACGCCAATTTCCCTTTCTATGTGAAATAGCGTCCGCTAAGGGCGCGCAAAGGTAACGTTATGAATAAATTAGAACAGCTTAAGGCGATGACCGATGTGGTTGCTGATACCGGTGATATTGAAGCCATTGCTCAGTTTCAACCCCAAGATGCGACGACCAACCCGTCGCTGCTGCTTAAAGCCATTGAACTCCCGGCCTATCAATCGTATTTACAAGCAGCCAAAGATCTCATTAGGAAAGATGGCTCAGCTTTAGCATTACAGCGTGCATGTCAGCAACTCGCTGTCGATATCGGTTGCGAAATATTAAAACTGATTCCAGGTAGAGTTTCTTCTGAGGTCGATGCACGATTATCCTTCGACACCGAGGCAACCGTACGCTATGCCGAAGAGATGATCGATCGATACGCAGCAAAAGGTATCTCTCGGGAACGAATTTTGATCAAAATAGCGAGCACGTGGGAAGGGATTGAGGCGGCCAGACGACTCGAACGATCGGAAATTCAATGCAATTTAACCTTGCTCTTTGGCTTTGGTCAGGCTGCGGCCTGTGCTGATGCGGGTGTCTACCTGATCTCGCCATTTGTCGGGCGAATATTGGATTGGTACACCCAGCAGACTGGTAATGTCTACCAGGCATCAGAAGACCCGGGTGTTTTATCGGTGCGCCGGATTTACCAGTATTATAAAACCCATGGTTATCAAACCGTTGTGATGGGCGCGAGCTTCAGAAATGTTGGTGAAATAGAGGCGTTAGCCGGCTGCGATCGGTTGACGATTAGCCCCAATTGGTTACAAGCACTCTCCGAGGATTCAGGCCCTTTGACGCGTCGACTACAGCCGGGTGACCATTCACAGGTAGACAAAGTCTCGGTATCAGAGTCGAGCTTTCGGTGGTCTTTAAACGAAGACGCAATGGCAACTGAAAAACTTGCCGAAGGCATTAGGAAATTTGCAGAAGATCAAGCAGCACTCGAAGACCTTCTTCGCTAACCAAGGGCTCATGGGGCGTCGCTAAATGTCCCGTGCCTGGCGCCATGGGCTGTCGCTTATTGTCGCGTAAGCAGCTCCCTGGCAAAGCTCGATGCAGACAGGAAGGCGGATTCTGCGCCTTGCTCACCGCCCCAATCTCCACAAGCCCCAAGTTGCTTCGCTCGGTCTAACCAAAATGGATTGGTATGGGCACGGACTACCTTAGCGTAGCGCCATCGATGTACGCTGATAGCCTTAAGCCCTGAGCCCAAGTGGGCTTCAGCGGCTGCGGCAAGCTGACCCTGAATGAACTCAGGCTCATGGTCTATGTGGGCCTCAGTCCAAAGGGGGTCGGCGAGTGCTACAAGGGTTGGGTTCGATGCTCGACCTGGTTTGTCAGAGTTGATAATTAAACGCTCAAGGACTGAATCCTTAAGACTGGCGACCGCCCAACTGGGGGCTCGTTCGAGGCTGCATAGCAAGGCCCAGACAGGATGATAACGAACTGAAGGTATCGAAAAAAAAGGCTCAAAAATTTGCGTTGTCTGGGGCACTGGTGCCGTTGAGATAACCCATTTGAAAGGTCCCCAATGCTCTCCGCCAGCGTGTAGGTTCCATTGTCCAGGTTGGCCGGAGATATGCTCTATGTTGGTCTCGAGTAACACAGAGGCATCGTTGAAATAAGGTTTGAGCCATTGGTTCATGGAAGGCGTGCCGACATAGTGAGGCTCAAACCAATTCCGCTTGTAGGGTTTTTGGTTGGGCGAAAAAGTGGTTTGTTTAGGTGACCATTCGGTCAGGGTATCGCCAGCGAGTGAGCGCGACAGAAATTCTCTAAACGAGGCTGATCGGGCCGTGAAATAAGGTGCGCCATGATCCCAGGATGCTGCTGAGCCCCGCCGGGTAGCAAGGCGTCCACCAAAGCCTCGAGATTTCTCGAAAACGACGCAAGGGTGATGGGGGGCTAAAATGTGAGTGCAGACGGCGCCTGCTAGACCTGCGCCGATGATGGCAATGGACATGTTAAGAACTCGATGAGGCGACGTTAGGTGTTTCGTCAGGCGCTTTCATTTTTCGGTATCGTATTTGATTTACCAGCCGGCTGATGGCGAATAAAGGCGTACACCGGCATGGCTGCTACCAGCAGAATAAAACCATAGTAAACCGTCTCTTGGCCTGCACCAACGATCACCAGCAGAGCGTAACTAAATGCAAGGGCTGCGGTGACCAATTTGCGGCCTGCTTTGGGCTGGCTTCGAAACAAGATGAGCGCAGTGATCGCCGCAAAAGCAAGTGGTATTAGCGTGGTTAGGGTCGACAGCAGAATCATCATATTAAACGCTTCAACCAAGCCTTTGTAATAATTGGTCAAGACTAAAATGCTTGCGAATATCCCTGACACAACCATTGCTCGTGCTGGTGTGCCGCCTGAGTTCAATCGGTCTAAATTTCCAGGAAAGAGCCCGTCAAGGGCTATGGCGCGAACCAATTGTCCTGATAGCAAAATTTGCGCGTTTAAGGCACCAGCGGTTGCCATGATTGCACCGGCGGCGATAATGCCGGCGCCGGCTTTACCTAAACTGGCAACCGATGCATCAGCAAAAGGCGCAGATGATGCGGCTAAGGTTTCAGCAGGCAGCAACAAAATAACGCCCAGATAAGCGATCACATAAACGGTCAAGACGGTCAGAGTGCCCGCGATTAAAATCCTTGGAATCAATCTTTCGGGGTCTCTCATGTTGTCAGCTGGCACTGTGCCACCCTCGATGCCAACGAAGGCCCACATCACCAAAGTGACGCTGGTAGCAATTACGGCTAGATAATGGCCATCCGAGGGGTTGACGGGGGGTAATTGATCAAAATCGCCGCCGGCCAAACCTAGTAAGCCGACCAGCAGCAAAGGCAAAATTTTAAGAAGCGTAGTCAACAGTTGTACCCCTCCAGAGGCAGCGACTGACCGGCTGTTGATTGCGATTAAGCTCCAAATCAGAGCAAGGGTCATCGCTGCGGAGGCAGCGGCGCTGTCGTTCAGGATGGGAAAGAAAAAGCTCAAGTAGCCGACGCAAGCGACTGCGATTGCCGCAGTTGCCGCCCAAAGCGCGATCCAATATCCCCAACCAATCCAGAAACCGATAAAATCGCCCATGCCGGCTCGAGCGTAGGCATAGGGCCCTCCGATAACAGGTAGGGTTTTTGAAAGATCGGCAAGCATCAAAGATAAAACCAACGCACCCGCGCCGGCAATAAGCCAACCTGCTAACCCGAGTAAACCGTAGGGGGCAAGAAGGGCGGGTAACATAAAGATACCTGAGCCGATGGTGCCACCCACCACAAGCGACCAACCTCGCCAAAAGCCAAGAGCTTTTGGCGGTACGGCCCTCGCTGAACGAGGTTTTGAGGCAGCAGCTTTGCTGGCTTTAATAGGTAACTCCTTGGTCCATCGTAGGTCTCACTCTATCCTAGAACCCATCGAAGGGCATCTCTTTTGCGTGTCGGACTGTGAGGGTTTTTTGTCTACTTCTCCACAAGGCCAGCGCTTAGCGCTTGATCTAAAAATAGCCGTCTAAGCGCTACCGGCGAGGATACGGGGTGTGCCGCGATAGTGCATTGGGTATGATTGAACGCATCATTTATAAGAGGTTCGATTGATGATTAAACAGGTAGTATTTCTAAAAAAGAAGTCTAATCTTGACACCGCGGCGTTTCGAACCTACTACGAGCGTCACCACCGGTTAATCGGTGAGCGGGTGCTCGGGGGCTATGTCACGAAGTACGTCCGGCGCTATATCGACCAGGCTCAGCCGAGCGTTGAAGAGCTGCCTTTCGACGTCATTACCGAGATGTGGTTCGCTGACGCTGAGCGTCAAAGCGCCTGCATGCAGCATTTAAGGGATCCGGCCATAGCGAGCGAAATTGCAGCTGATGAAGCTCGTTTGTTTGAACCCGGCACCAAATGGGGTTGCGTGCTCAGCGAAGTCGAAAGCGAGATGTAGCCTTTAGTCGCGGTGCCCAGCGCTAGGCTGTCAGTTAACGCAAGTGATAAGTGAGCACACGATTTTTAGCCAGAGGAACCTCTAGTCCATTCCAGCGGCCCAATGCATCATAATCTACGAAGATTTGTTGTTCCGGAGCGACAAGCTCAAACCGCTGAGCATTCGGAGCGCTATCATTTAAAGGGGCAACGGGTGATATGGCAACCTCAGTCAGGGCTCCGGTTTGACCATTGACTAAGGTGGTTTGATTGCGAAGATTGGGCGCCCAATAGGCGTAACTCCAAAGGCAGTCCGGAGCATCGGGAACGGGCACTGATGACGCGTTATTCTTCGAAAGCATCAATTTATCTTGATCGAGCGCCAGTGCAATATTCGTGGTCTTGCCATTGGTCTCGGTGACCGATTGCAGCGACTTGAGACAATCGCCTTGCCAAAGTTCATCGTGCTGATGACGATAGCTAAACACCACCACCCCTAAAATTTTTAGGGTGTACTCGGCAGATCCAGCGACCAGTGTAGATCCGGGCGCCGTCTCCTTGACGGTGATCTTATGGTGACCGATCGCCTTATCATTCAGTCTGACCTCGAAGTCATAAGTGTCTGCGTTGGAATTGTTTGCGCAGATGATGAGATACAGACTCATGATGATACGGATCATAGGGCTCTAAGCAGCACGAACTTCTTTGAGTTACGACAAACCCGCTTTTGAAGATCAGCTCTAGAACCGGGCAGTCTGTAACGGACATTCTGTTTGCAACGAGATCGTGGCGCCTTGAGTTGCCGGCGCAGAATTGGCCGATTAGGGTATGACAAAGGCGACTTGTGGTCGGTGCGATGCACTGCACAGTGGCGACCCTAGCCGGCCTATGACTTGGATTTAGTAAAGATACTCGATTTCATCATTTACGAAGGTATAGCGGGGATGCTTGTACCAGCCGTAGAGTAACGCGTGTCTGGGTTCCTTATGGACTTTGGTACGAAATACTACCAATTGGCCCGCGACTGGTTCTAGCCAAAAGTCCATGTCATAGACTTTTTCCTTGTCCGTACTGTCATGGAAGTCCGTGCAGGCAAAATAAACGCGTCGACTAATTTGTCTAACTGGATCATGAATTTGCATGAATTTAAGTGTTAGCGGGGCTTCGGTCAGGTCATCGATGGTGTGCCAAAAGCCGTCCTCAGCAACGAGTTCAGCAATATGCGCTGTCATTGCGGCCTTGATATCCTCTGCATAGAACTGAGGCTCATCGGCCGCAGCCGATGAGCCAAGTGTCCAGAAAAGGCCAATTAACGAAACGATGCGCAGGTAGCCCAAGGCCAGTGTAGCTTGTTTCACGAGCAATCCCTGATCTATCGGATGGGTCTAGCTATCGCTTTTTCTAAGCCTAAAAAAAGCTCGCCAGTCCCGACCGTGTACCAAATTAGGCTTCCGGTCTTTCCACGGCAGCCTTACCGCCGTGCTCTTGGCTGGGCTTTTCTACTGCTGCTTT
>Ga0255752_10000621_pt1 | contig 43575 bp, 41 predicted proteins | sample 011ome_25_FD_179952 | JGI IMG/M metagenome (GOLD analysis project Ga0255752, IMG submission 179952) | Coastal salt marsh microbial communities from the Groves Creek Marsh, Skidaway Island, Georgia - 011512CT metaG (version 2) | ecosystem: Environmental > Aquatic > Marine > Intertidal zone >...
CTAGTGCTTTTTCTAAAGTTTTCTCCAGGCCACATTTTTTCTGCTTCTTCGTAAAGCTTTGTTGCGTACATGTCACTTTTAGTTTGGCCTACAGAAGTATAAACAGACCAACCATGAGCAGACTCTTTGCTAAAACCGTTTGAGTGTATTGAAATATATAAACAATTAGAAGCTCCATAAAAACTAGCATAAGAATTAGCCTCTTTAACTCTTTCAGATAAAGAAATATCCTCTTGACTGTCTGCTATTTTATGAACCTTATAGCCAGCTTCAACAAGTAATAAATAAAGTATTTCTCTTATTTGACGATTACCCTTTCCTTCAAAATACTGAGAACCATCGTCCCACTTTGGAGAACGCTTTCCCGATGTCTGATACTCTCCATCTATAATGCCACCATGACCAGCATCTAGTAATATAACTAGCTTTTTAGACATTCTTACTTAACTTCAAAAACAGTTATTGATGTACCTGTACCGTCTACAACTAATGGATCTATAGGCATGCTTACCCCTTTTGGACCATCATCAGAACCAACAAACATCTTAAGTCCTGCTGGCAAAGTGTTTCCATCCACAAGACCATCACTAAGTCCAGGTTTAATAAATAAAGACAATGAAGTTATTTCAGGAGTAGGAATAACAACCAAAGCAACAGCCGAAAGGTCTGCACTAAAAGGCTCATCTATAGAAAGAACTTGTTGCGAATAACTAACAGACTCAACTCTCCTAACCTCAGCCTGTGCTGCGTCATATATCCAAAACCCTGGATGTATAGATTTAAAGTCTGTTGAAGTTCCTGTTACAACGGTTCCCACAGAAGTTATTGTTCCTGGTTTTGAAACGCTCTCTGGAATAGTCTTTAGAGATGTTATTGGTGCTATATTTTTATTTTTTCCTGCCATGATTATTGTGTTTTGTCAAATATAACATTTTTTTTACATCTCTTGACATTATTACTGTTTTTGTTCCTTTTTTAATCTTTCTTGATTTTCTTGTATTGACCTCCACTCTCTTCTCCAAGCTTGAAGATTTCTCCTTCCTTTCTTTCCTCCATAGACACCTACAGGGTACAGGTCATCTAGCAAGCTTCTAAGTAGAGACATTTGCTTCTCATCAAAAATTTCATCATTAGATAAAATAGTAAGCTCATCAACCTTAGCTCTTTTTCTCCACGTTCTCTGCTCCTCAGTAGGGTTTTTATAAAACCTTTTTATAATTCCTAAGTTGCTCGTTTCAAATTCACCAGAATAAATATCTATAGACATATCACCCAAATCCCTTACCACTCCTGCATATACATATCCTTCAAATAAATGCTCTAGTTCTTCAGGAGAGAAGTCAAGTCCCATGTCATCAGCGTATCCAGCCATAGTTATAAATGCTGGTGCAATATCATCGTAATACTTAAGTCTATCAGGTTTATCCATTTCTTGACTCTCATTTAAATACCCTACAGATCCATCAGGTTTATGATACCTATTAGGAACTATTCTCTTATTTCGGTAGTTTCTGTTAGTCCAATTTTCTATAATAGGTTTAACTACTTCTGGAGTAAAAGAAGACAAAACATTGTCATTGCTTCCTGATATAGGGTCCATTATTTTATGGGCTTCATTTGCAGTTCTAAATATAAGTTCTGAAACACCAGCCCCAAATTTTCCGTCATAGGTCTTAACTCCAGAATCAAATAGATACCCTCCAATATTTATAAGTGCTCGCATTGGACCATATGACTTAGGAATAGTAATACACTCTCCTGTTGACAAATCAATAGGGAGTACAAAATTATTTTCTAAATCGTATCTTGACTCTATTTTTTTCCATTCTTCATCATCAGTCATATAATTCAAAAATGCTTGATAGGCTGCTCCAAAAAGCAATGTTTTGCTTGCAAACCTTCTCCCTCTCTTTGTTGTTAAAGTGTTTAAGCCTGTTGACGCTCCTTGAAAACCAGCATTAGAGAACATCCATACTGAGTTAATTACACCTCCTAAGTGACCTTTTCTATTAAAGTTTATAGTTACGTTTTTAGCTGCTGACGCTGCTTCTGTTTTTGCATCATTAAAAGCTTCTGGAGCTATTTTCTTCACCTCTGCTTCTGAAATATTTTCTAACTCTTGCTCCGATAAGTTTTTCCATTTTTTAACTCCTTTCTTAATATTCATTATCTTTAAATCTGATACAGTCTTATATATCGAAACTCTAGTTCCTTGCTCTAGAGTAGAGTTAAACAATTCTATACCGTCTAATATTGAAGTAGCACCACTTACTCTTTTTGTTTTAGACCACCACCCCTTATTTATTCGCTCATTTATATCATTTATAGTTTCAGACACATCTCCTAAGTGCATCCAACTTATTTCACCACCGTAATCAACCATCTCTTGATAAATCTTAGCCCATTCTCTATCTTTTTTACCTTGTTTGTTTTGAGCAAACCCTCTCATGGCTCTTGGAACATTCTTTAAAAATTTTTTCTGAACCTTATCTAAAGTCAACCTCTCAAAAATAGAGTCATCTAGATTAAGCCCTTCCAAACCTTTAATATTAAATAAGGCATCTTGAACATCTCTAATTAAATTAGGAACAGCAAAAGAAGGATTAAGCGTTGTTAATATTGATCTTTTAAAGTTCATGTATTTAGAGCTGACCTTATTCAAAACTTTATATATAGAAGCTGCTGCCCTTAAAGCTCCACTTTTACTAGAGTCATCAATCCATGAATCTCTAAGCTCATCTGCTTTTATGTTTATTAAAAATGTTTTACCATCTTTTTTAACTCTTATTAAACTAGAAGGATCTACCTTTCCGAAAGGAACTCTTGGTATATCTCCTGTTTTAAGTGTATATTCTGGAGGATACTCTCTATAGACTTCCCAAAGATCTTCGTTTCTATTCTTTTGAACCATATCAAGTAGAGCTTTTCTTGTTTCATTTTGCTCTGCTTTAACGACAGCATATTGCATGTCGTATAGTCCTTGGTCAAATGGATTAATCCTATCAAAAGCTTTAAATTTATTACTTTTAGAAGCTGCCTGCAAAGATCTAAGTCCATCTGTATTTCTCTTACTGCTCTCTGAAGTTACCCCACTTGCTTCTATAATATCATTTATAATATCACCGTTAACCTTCATTGGAACATAAAAATCAAATTTATCTCCTGTTTTTGAATCTGTTCCATTTTTTAGAGCATCAGCATTTTCTTTATTTATTAACCCTGCTTCTAAATATATGTCAACTGTTTTGTCTAAAACATTTTCCTTGTACTCTTTAGCAAACTCTGTCATGTTTTCTTTTTTAACAGGGTCAATGCTATCTAAATATTCTTGAGCTTTTTCATTAGTAACACCACAATAATCACCTTTTTCTAAAATAGGTAATTCTTTCTCTATTTTAATTTCTTTATTTTTAAGTTCTTGTGCAGCTTTCTTTAATTCTTTCTTTAATTCTTTTGCAGATAGGCCTGAAGTTTTTAACCGAGAAATAAGTTTTACATTAGCTTCTTTAGCAGCCTCAAAAGCCTCACTTCTAGCCTCTTTTCTAAGAGTCTCCATTCTTTTATTTCTCTCCTTAACATGTCTAAACAACATAAATCTTCCAAGCTCATTTCTACTAATATCTTTAGACTTCATCCTCCCTATTAATGAGTCTTTCTTAGTTGATTTTTTAGCAATTCCAACAGCACTTAAAGATATATGACCGAATCTTTCTCCAGTAACATAATTCATTATCTTCTCTATCTTTCTTTGAACCTTACCTCTTTGAAGGTCATTTAAAATATAGGGGTCTTTAGAAGCAGGAACACCCTCTCCTGTCTGATCCTTTATTAGTTTCTGAACTCTTTTTTGTGCGTATTGAGAATCCACTATACCTGCTTTAATAACTCTTTCCCAAAAATTCATGCTCTCGTATTCTAGAGATGTTCTAGAATCTTCAGTAACAGCCTCAAGCTTATCATCTAATTTTATTTGTAATCCAGCTAATACATCAGCATCACTAACTCCCTTTTTATATCTTTGTAAACGAACATCATTATATTCTTTTACAAGTTCTTCTTTAGCCTTTTCTAGCTGTCTTTTTTCATAAGCATCAAGAGTAGTATCTATTCTTATTTGAATATTAAGAATCATCTCATCTAACTGACTAAGTAGATTATCAACAGAAGTCACAGGCTTCATCTTAGTTTTATATTTTAAATACTCTTCTTGTGCTTGTCTTGTGTCAAGGTTTTTAACTCCATAAGTTTTTTTAGGTTTGTAGTTACTGTTTAGACCTAAACGAGCACCATTATAAATCTTTCTTAATGTTTTAGAAAACGGAAATGGAATAGATTTTAAAAAATCTTTAAAGGTAGAAGCTCCCTGTATTATCTTTAATTTAGCCAAACCAATAAGCTCTCCTATCATTTTAAATGCATTTGGACCAACACCCATATTTGTAGTTGAACCTAGCTGTCCTGCAAGTCTTCTTATGTTAGCTTTCTTTTCTTCTATTAACTGAGGAATACTCTTCTTAGGTGTCATTCCTGCACTAAGCAATGCTTGAGCCTCTGCAATGGATATTGGCCTTCCCAACTCTTCCACTACATGCTCTAAAGATTTTTTGTCAGCTTCTGCTTGTTTCTTTATAGCCTCCGCTTTTCTCTTAAGTTTATTAATATTTACGTTAAGAGATCTTTTGCTAGCTGTCTTAGTTGTCCCTGGTTTTCTACCTAGTATTCTATCAATATCTTCGTAAACCTTTTTTAGTTCTGGAGATACTTCTGTAGCGTCAACTTCTTTCTTCTTAGGCTGTGCTTTCTTTTCTGCTTTAACTCTTTCTGGAAAAACTACAGAATCAGGAAGCAATCCATTCTTCTGTTTGGCAAAAGGTCTTTTTGAAGCAGGTAAATAACCAGGATCTCCTTTCTTCTTTATAGAGCCATCAGGGTTTCTCATGTGAGGACCAAAGTTAACCCAAGAATTTTGCCCTCTAGTTTCTGTTGTTAATGCTCTCCTAGCATCATCGCTAAATAACTTAGAATGTACATTCCATGCATTTTCTTCTCCTATAGCTCCAAAGGAAGTTCCTTGTTCTCCATGACCAAACACATCATGAACAAATCTAAACAAATCATTAACAAGTAATGGCTTTCCATTAACATCTTTAAGACCGCTATCCTGAAGCATTGGGTTCTCTTTTGAAATAAAATCCCCATCTCCAAAATCGCTTTCGGTAGATAATATAAGTAGCCTCTTGTTTTTTCTTAAATCGTCAAGCATTTCTTGACTATTAGCATAAGGCTCTCCTTTTCCTTCGTAAACTTCTACTTCAAAACCAGCATCTGTTAAAGCATTAAATTGACTAGTGACTTCATTGGCAAGTGCAGTATAAGCTTTTTTAACTTTTGGGTCGTTAGGAGCATCAGTTAAATTTTCGTATTCATCTGCAATGTCTTTTGAATTATCTAAATCTAACTCATATATTTTTTCAGCAGCAGGAGTATCTATATTATTATCCTTCTTGTATTTTTCTGAAACTTTTATAACATCTTTATTAGGCTCCCGAAATAACTTACTTTCCTTTTTTGTTTTTTGGAACTTAACCTTATTACCTTCTACTTTGTAAGCTTCTGTAGTTATCTCTCTACCCTCAGAAAACGCTTCTGTTAACTTCTCAGAAAATCTAACAACATCTTCTTTTCCTGTAAGCTTTATTTGACTAGGAGTCATTCCTAATTTCTTAGCTAAATTTCTTAACAAAGCTTTTAACTTATCTAATCTAGTTTTAGTAAGAACTATACTTCCATTAGCTATTCTTGATAATGCTTCTATTACAAACTCTTCGTTAACCTCTTGCTGTCCGTCTGACTCATACTCATTAGCAAAGTCAGTTAGAGAATCAACATCACTTTTTGGTAATATACCTTCAAGCTGACCTTTAAACTCTGTTATAGCCTCTGGATTAGCTTTCATGTGAGCAGCCATAACTACGTGAGCAGCTTCATGAAGGGTTGTGTTATCCTTAACTCTAGGTAAGTTTAAATGTATCTTACCGTCTGTAGCTAAAACACCGCTAGTTCCTTTAGCTGCTTTTCCCATATCTTCTAAGTAAGATTGTTCAGTCTCATGAACTACTACTTCTAAATCAGGGTTTATGGAGCCAAGTGCTTTTATGATATTTTTAATCGTCCCAAGTGCTTTCTTTCTTCCTTCTGTCTTAGCCTTTTTTGTTAGGTTATCTACTTCTCCTGCATTTTGCTTTTTAAATACCTTCCTAGCATCTCTTGGGGCTTTAGGTTTAGCTTCAGCCTTAGCACGAAAATCTTCAGTCTGCTTTTTTTGACGTTCACTATACTCTTTAACTGCTGCTTTTAACCTTTCTTTACCAGTTTTTTTACTGCCTGTTTCTTGGTCAGTTGAGGTCCCTTCAGTGGTTTCCCCGTCAATCCTATCACTAGGAACTTGCTCTTTTGTTTTTTTGACATCTTCTATTAATTTAGGGTCTTTAATGACATATTGCTCTTGCTTTCTAGCTCCTTTCTTCATCACCCCGTCTACTGTCACTAACTTGACAACTTGAGCATCAGAATTATTTATAGCTTCAACTTCAGCCTTTCTGTATTGACTAGTAGTCATTCCTGTTCCGTCAACCTCAACTACTTCCATTGTAGTTCCTTCAGGAAGAACAGACTCAGAAACACCTTCTTCTCTGCCATAGTCAGCAGCCTCAGATTCATCTATAGAGGAAAAAACACCTTCTGCTCCTTCATGAGCATTTATTCTAGCTCCTGATAAATCCTTTTTACCACCTAAACCTTTAAATATCTTTACAGGCTTAGTAGTAGTTGTCTTACCTTCTTTTAGTAACCTTGCTTCATCTTTCCCTTGCTGTAAGTCTTCTTGCGTTTCTTTGGACTTTTGGAATTTTGGCTTTTTTGTTTCGGCTGACTGCTGTGACTCTTTTTTGTCGAGTACAGTACCGTCAGTACTTCTGGTTTGTTCATCTTGTTTTGTTTTAGTTTCTAATTTAGGGTTGTTAGTAGGGTGAGACATCTTTGTTGTGCCTCCTATTCTTTCGTCAACAACAAATCCATACTTGGACAACAGCTTCTCCATCGAAGGGTTAGTTACCTCTATATTGTACTTGAGTTCTTGATCCATATCAGCCATCATATCTGCTTGAATCTCAAACTCTTGAAAAGCTTCGTTTACAAGCTTCTCTCCAACCCCTTGCCCTTGTGACTTCTCGTCAATAGCAACATCGAAAGAAAAACTATCTCCATCTACCTCAGTCCATAAACCACCCACAACTTCTCCTTCTGAATCAGTAGCTACGCTTTTAATTTCTTTACCTCTTAATATGCCAACCCCAGTGTCTTTAGCTATGTTTTCCGCTTTCTCAGTAGCTTCAAAAGGCTCTACACCATCTTCGTCTTCAATAAAATCTTCAAAATCAACAGGCTTTATAGATACTTCTTTCTTTTCTTTAACTACTCTTTCTGGAGTTACTTCTTCTACTACATCCTCTGTAACTTGCTGCTCACCTTCAATAGGTGTCTCATCCACCTTCGTTTCAGGTGTAATTTCTTTCTTAACATCTTGTTTTGTTTCTAATAATCCCGATCCTTCTAAAGCTGTTTTAACTTCAGGAGAAGGGTTTTGGATGTCTAGGTTTGTTTTACCTGACTTTACCTTCTCTACGAACTCTGGGTCACTTAAATTTTCTATTACTTGTTTATCTGAACGGACCTTACCATCTACAGTGTAGTTTGATGACTCCCCTTCTGTTTCTTTTATATTTACTACATCACCCTCTTCTTTGGCTCCTCCTGAGAAATCACCATAAAGCTTTCCTTTAATCCCTTCAAGCTCTTGTATTTGCTTGTTTATCTTATCTAATTCACTTGAACCTTCTTCTACTTTACTTCTAGCATCTTTTAATTCCTTTCCTCTATCTTCAACTATTTTCTTTTGAGCTGCAACAATTTCAGGGTCTGAAGATACTTGATTAAGTACATTGTCCTCCATTATTTGCATAGACTTCTTGTAGTTAGAACCCATTGTTCCTAAACTCATTGTAGATGATATTAGGTAGGTTAAAAGTGCTTTTCTAGCTGGGTCATCACCGATTGTGTTTAAGAGGGCATCCCCAAATTCCTCACCTTCAAACAACCTATTAAGCATTTCTCCTGTGTACTCTTGAAAAGCTTCACCTCCAGCACCAGCACTTGTTTTTAAAGCAGTATTTACTATTGCTTTCCATTTCTTAGTAAACGGTAATGTATTTAAAAGCTTATCTATTCCTAAAGCATCATAACTCATTTGACCTATAGCCTCACCAGCACCTGTACCTGCATCTTGTCCTGCTAGTTGAAATTGAGCCTCCATCTTTAGTGTTGGCTCTAAGAAAGTTAACAAAGCCTTAGCTGTCTTAGAATTAGTTGCTAATTTCATTGCTGAAAAAGAACTTTCTATAGCTTTTCCAATACCTAATCCTTCTGTAGCTAAAGATATAGCAATAAACTTACCTAATTCTGGAATTGTAGAAGCTATTCCTTTAACTACCTCTTCTCCAAAAGAATCTTGTATTCTATCTCTTTGTGCCTGCGAAAGCTCAACTCCATATTCATTCATTGCAGAACCAAAAGCCTCTATAATATCTTCTTCTGTAGAAACCCTACCACCGCCAGAACCTACAGCCTCAGCCAATGATTCCGCAAAAGTAGACCACAAGCCCCTTTCTATTGTTCCAGGATCTTCATTAAGCATTAAGGCTCTATTAACAGCTATCATGTCTTGATAAGTGTCTCTATATTCATCCAACAAAGGAGAACCTCCATATAAAGGTAATGCATTCGCATATTCAAGATCTTCTCTTTCGGACCATCTCAAGCCAAACCAAGGAGCATCTTCAGCAACCTCTTCGATATTATTATTTACTTTTGAGTCTAAATACTGAAACCTCCAATATAAGTCTCTCCTCATATTTTGCAAATCAGTTCTTGTGTTGCCTGTTAACTTTATAGCTCTTTCATCTATTTCTTTATGTAAATTTTTAACCTCTTCAGAAGCATCACTTTCGTGTATTTGCTCTCCTGTTGCAGGGTCAAAAAGAAGGTCTGCTCCGTTGTCTCTAGCACCCTTAATTCTTTTAGATACTACTGCTATTTCTTTTTCTAATCTAGATTTTTCATCCTCACTTATATCTTTTGAGTTAGCCTTTTTCTTTAAAACCTCAAGCTCATTAACCCATTTAGATATTTTAAGCTCATGAGTAGTCATGAAACGATCTTCAAATGTAAAATCAAAACTAGAATTAAGTCTATCAACCGCTTTCTTTCTTCTAGAAGCCTGAGCATCAAAACTCTCGCCACCAAATGCTCCTGATGACTCTTCAGAATCGGACAGCATTCTTTCTTCAGCTTTAATAGCCTTCATATCTTCATTATAGGCATATTCCTTAGACTCAGAACTCATTAATCCTGAAACATAGCCTTGATACTCTTCTTGTTTTAAAGGGTTTTTAATACTAATAGATCCTTTTTCATAAAGATACTTAAGACCATCTAATTCACTTTTTTCATGTAAACGAAGATATTCGTCTGCATCAATATTTGGCATATCTCTTGGAGAGTCTAAAGCACTACCCATACGTTCATACTCTCCATTTCTAAGTTGTCTGTCAACCATATCATCAAGACTTCTATCCTTAGTGTCTTTAATATCAAAAGTTTCTTTACCCCATAATTTTTTATAAGCATTGGACTTAAGCTCATTTAATGATTCTTTACCGAAGTCTTTAACGAGATTATTTTCTTTCTTCTTTTGGGAAACTTCTCTAGCGTTTCTTAAATTCTTGTTTATAGCTTGTTCATGCAGTTTTGATAATTCATTAATTATGACTGCTTGTCTTTTAGGATCTTGAACATTTTCAGACATTGAAAGTCTGTTTTTCATTTCTTGTTCATAAGCATACCCTCCTATCTCTTCAACTGGTCCTTTAGGGTCTGCATATCTATCAACTGTCTTGTCAAATATTTTTTTAGCTACATCAGCATCTTGTTTGCTAACTTTTAATTCAACATCTTCCAAAGGTAAATCAGGCTTATAAAGGGTTTCGTTCTGAGATGTAGTTGGGATATATTCTTCCTGTAAATTAGCAGAAAGTGCTTTTCTGTCCATAAATTTTGGACCACCCATTTTAGCTTGCTCCTCAGTTCTTGTAGGGCCTACTAAATCATCGTCCTTGCTTTCTGACGATATTAATGGTGATTTTATGGGTTCCTGAACAGATTCCGTAGAAATTTGAGCAGGCTCTTGAACAGGCTCTGGAGATACTTGAGTAGGCTCTGGAGATACAGTTTCCTCTTTTTTTTTTACATCACCCCAAACAGCACTTTTCCATGTATCATAATCATCCTTTACTCCTATGCTTCCATGAAGTCCTTTTAAATACTTATCATTACCCTTTACCTTCTCAACCCAAACAGAATAATCATCTTTTATTCCTAAGCTGCCATGTAAACCTTTTAGATATTCCTCGTTCATTATTCAGTATTTATTAGTAAGCGTTAGGATCAAATCCTGCACTTCCTGATTCTAATTCGTTAAACCTACTTGATGTCGCTTTTAGAGAATTTCTAACTGATGGAGTTATAGGTATTAAAGTTGACTTTTTCCCAGCAGGTTTAATTATTTCATTGTTTTCATTTAAAACCTCTTTTTGTGTCTCCGAAATTCTTAACACATCTACTGTTGGTCCAGTTATTCCAGCCTCCTTCATTAGTCTTTGCTTCTTTTCAGAAAAGTCTGTTATTGGAATATTATACATAACAAAACCACCTTCTTTTGGAAGAGTTGTGTTGACTCTTCTTTTTTCAATTTCTCCAGTTGTTGTAAATGTAACTGGAGCATCAAATTCTCTAAGGGCATTATCTCCAGAATCAAAATTAACATTTGCTGATTCTGTATAGTTAAGGTCTGCATCTTGCTTAGTTTCGCCACCCTCTTTATAAGTTGCGAATGTCTGAACTCCACCAGCACCTCTAGTAGGAGCTACTCCAGTTTCTTCTTCTGTAACTTTTGTAGGTGTAGCTGCTGATATTTTACCTGTAGACTGTGTTAGTTTTATGGTTTCCGACAATTTATCTTTAGCATATTTTTTTAATGCTAATGTATAGGCTGTATCTCCAGTTGAATCATCAACAACAGTAACCCTGTCCAATGTTCTTGATAAAGGATCTTCATCAAATCTGATTTTCATTTGCTTTCCAAACCCTTCTGTAGAAGGAGTTCCTGCACCCTCAACTCCAGAAAAAGCAACTGAAACAGCGTTGTCAACATACGTGTTTAACTTTTCTTCATTTAATTTCCATCTATTTGATCCACTTGAGCTAGGGTCTTTCTCATTAAACATATTATTAGGAAGAGAATAAACTAAATTTTGCTCCCAATCTACAGGGTCTACTTTTAGTTGTAGTTTTGGAACTTCTGTCCTAAGTTGATCTTCTAAATTTAAAGACATATAATCTTCGTTAGCCTTTATACTTTCTTCAGTATATGAATCAGGATTTTGAGCTAATAATGCCTGCTGCTTTTCTAAATCTGCTTGTGTTTGCGTTGTGTAAGCTACACTGTTATTAAAATCAGCAATCTTATTATTAAATTCAACTCGGTTCTTTCTTCCTTCAGGACCTGAAAAAAAATTACCATCAGACTTTTGGAACCCTTCTGTTAACCAATTAGAAATACCATCTCTTTTTTGTTGAAGATAATCACCATAAGCTCTAGGGCCTCCTGTTTTAAGTTCTTTTAATCTTTCAAAAGCTAGTTCAGACTTTTTCTCGGTTTCCTGTTGCTTACGCCTACGTTCTACTCCTTCAGCCTTAATTCTGTCCATAGCATTTTTCCTAGCCTCAACTGAAAAATCACCGATAACTCCTGTGCCTACATTATATAGGGCTGATCCTGTTGTGCTTTGTTCTGCCATTATTATTTATATTTCTCTCCGTACTTTGATTTATATGCAGCCTGTTGTTCTGGAGTCATTACAGAAACCTCTGCTGCTGTTTTTAGTCCTGCATCACTAACAGCTCCACCACTTGTAGTAGTTGAAGCGTCTGTCCCTGCTGTAGAAGCTGCTCCTGCTGCTGCTGACATAGCGTTAGACAGGTTTTGTTGAGAAGATGCTAACAACGCTGCTTTAGCTGCTGAAGCTTTATCTATTTCACTTCTTTGAATAGCTTCTTTTTTATCTCCCATTCCTCTTAGTCCAGACATATAAGACTCTTGATTAGCCTCTTTAGCTTCTGCGTCTAGTGCAGATAATTTAAGAGCTTCGGTTGAGCCTTGCTTCATTGCCTCTCCAAGCATTGCGTTTCTACCTCCAGCACCAGCTTGACCTAGTGCATTTGCTCTAGCTGCACCACCTAATTCTAATGCTTGAGCCTTTCCTGCAAAACCTTGAGCTGCCTTTGCTTTTTGCATTTCTAAGGCTTTCTTTTCCTCATCGGACACAGTTTCTTTACCAACCTTAATTCCTTTAGCTGCCTTTTTTTGTTTTGCCGCAATAACTCCACTTGTAATAGCGGAAGCTCCTGCTATGCCTACTGATACCCAACTCATATGCTTAATTTTTTAATTATTAATCTTTTAAATTTATTTATAATTCGATTATCCTTCTTCTTGAACTTCTCGTAGTCCTCAAAAGAGTCTGCTATAACCAAGTCTTCTAATTCTTCTAAATCCTGAGTATTAGATGGATTATGATGAACAGTAACCCATACTAGTTCAGTCTCTGCATATAACACTCTTTTTGTGCCTGGAGGAGATATTATTGACATAGGGCCTTCTAACATTTCTTCACCTGCTCCTTCAGTAACAACTCTAACCCTACCTTTCATTAAAAAATTAGGGTGGTCATGTTTATGAATCTTTCCAACTAAAACAGTGTCAGCAGGTATAGTTATTTCTCTTACATACATTTGGTCTGAAAACCTATGTACTAGGGGACAAACTTTTGAATCGCCTGAAAAAGAACTTTTTACTCCTTTTAACGCTTCTTCAAATCCAACTATAGAAGCTCTAGCATCACTACTGTAGCTCTCAAGACTTTTATTTATATCCTTAAGACTCATATATCTTGTAAATATATTAATTTTTTATCACCTATTCGACATTTCGCTAGGAGTAGATTTAACATTTAAAGAAAATAATACTGTATGTTCGGTATTATCAGACTCTAAAACCATTTCAAGAACCTTTCCTCTCAAATCTCTACCGTCAATCAAAGCTTCTGTAGCAGTAGCAAATCCAGGAGAATTTAAATCTTTTAAAAACTCCGAATAATATATACCTTCTTTATTAATAAACTTACCTGCTTTTAATCTACTTTGCATACCTAATTTATACTGACTATTAGCAGGTACAGTGATTAAAGGAGCTGACCAAGGTAGATTAGACTCATAAGACATAGCTCTAAATACTTTAATGTTTTTAGCATTTTCATTAGAAACAGTTTGTATCTTAGATGTGTACTGAGTACCATAGAAGTTATTGTGAATAGGATTAGAATTATGAACGTATAACTTTCCGTCATTAAATGTTATAAGCTTCATAGAAGTACTTGCAACTCTTTCTGGAACATAATCTCTAAAACTAGTCCATCTTTTTATTTGATTTGAATATACTACAGTTTGAGGATCAACAAAACCAGTAACTCCTTCAAAAACTAATAAATTATCCTTGAAATATTGGTCGTGTACTCCATATACTCTCATGTCCTTACCTGACTTTAGAAATGCTTTAGATATATCATTAAAGTGTTTAACCATTTTAAATGATGATATAGGAAATAAGCCATTGCTAGACACTTGAACCACCGCACCTTTTAGTCCGTCCCAAAAAACAACAGTTCCTTCCCTTTCATAAACGCTCTCAGGGTTAATAGTTCCATAATGATCTTGCATAGCCCGAACATTTCCAATAACCCTTTCTGTAGCTACTAAAGTGTCATCACCAGATGCAGATGTAATTACAGCCTCGTTTATATATAAAGAAACTGTTCTAAGTTCACATATAGATAATAAAACATTATTTGCTTTAATTAGCTTTCTTATAGCTCCATACTCAATAGGTAGCAACTCATTGTTTACCCCTATAAAGTCATTTAGCTTATTAATGTTTGACGCTTCATCTAAAAAGTCACTAAAAACTATAAGAGACTCTTCTTTCTCTTCTTTTTCTAACGGAGCCTCTATGTGTAACCTGCCTATGTCTGTATGCTCACTATCATAAAAATCTGATATATTAGGATCTTCAATAGCTTTTGTTACCCTATCTACAAGATTATTATATGTCATGACTCTTGTTCTGTAATAAGAATCACCCCTCTCAAACACTCCACTAGCTCTTCCTATAACAACGCCTCCTTCAGGACCAGAAGCAGCTCCAAATGCCTTATCTAATACTATTGAGTTAGATGTAGGTATTTCTATTATTGTAGCTTTTCCATTATAAGTTCCATTTGTATATGGGTAGTCTTGATAAACATCTACAATTTGACCAACCACAAAATCATGAGAACCACTACCTATAAAAGACAAGTTTCCTGTGTTAAACTGATTATCTGTAAACTTCCATTCAGACTGGTTTTTAGCAGGCCCTTGGTGAAAGCCATTTATAACCTCATAACACTGGCCAAATTCGTAATAAAGCTTGGTTTCAGAAAGTCTTTGTGGACGATAAACCTCAATAAGCCCTCCTGCTAAAGGCTCTATTTCTGAGTTTTTTGCAATAGCAAGTGTTGTCGGGCCTGCCTCAACCAAGGCCTCGTCAAAAAAGTCATAATAACTTCCACCAGCAGTGTTTATAAATCTAATCCTCCAATCTAAGTCTATTGACGCAGGCATAGATACTGTTGTACCTGGGTTTTGATCCCCATATTGAGTGATATTAGCTAAGTTCATTACGACTTTAACAGCACTAGCAAAAACCCCTGTTACATTATTATCCTCGTCATAAAAAGTTACATCAGAAATGATAAATTGAAAAAAGTCTAATGCAGATTCGTTTTTAGTTCTTACCCATTGATAGTTTGTAGCCCACTCAGGAGCTTTATGTGCTATAGACCATTCTAAAGATGGTTTACCATAGTTTTCTTGCACTCCATACTCATTTCTTTCTGTATAAAAATTAACATGAGTTTGTAAACTTTCATCAGTGAATACCTGTGAAACCCTACTTCCATTATCTCTATATATTATACCAAATCTACCGTCATAGCCTCTTTTAAATCCTGAGCCACCACCCACTTCAGAAGAAGTTATCTCATTATCATTAAGCTCAAATGGATTGCTTACATTGAAATAACCTGTATTTGTTCCTACTCCTATAAGAGGGTATCCAGAATTATCAACATCAAAATTAGCCCATAAAGGATAACCAATCGTTAAAACAGACGGATCTCTTCTAGCTGCATTAGGAGGAGACACAGAAGTGTCATATAAGTGAGTATCACCGTAAAGTTCTTTACTATAATTTCCGTTTGAATCTGTTTGTGTTGGCCTTGCAAATCTAGGCACAATAACAACTCCTTCAGCCCCAAAGCCTGCATCGTTCCTAACAATACCTTTTATTTTTACTTTAGAAGAAACATCTAAATTAGGATTACTTCCTTGTAAATAAAGAGTACTCATTTTTTTTCCTTGATAGGTGTCGTATATGTTACTAACAAAAGATCCATCTTCATAAAATGCTTTTATTGATAAAAAATTTGACAATGATTTTGTTTGAGAACCATCTACACTCATTTTAGTGCCTACAATACCATTTCCTGTGTTTGCTGCATAATAAAACCCATTGTGATCTGTATATGCATTTACTAAAACACTCGTTATAAGGCTAAATATTGGACCTGAAACAAAAGATCCTGATGTTGGATCTGAAATTCCAACCCTTGACAACTCCATTGGAGCTCCAAATGGATTAAAATCTCCTGCATCGTTATCTTCAGTTAAATACCCTACTTGAGGTCTAGAAGTTCCTGATCCTGGATCTGACAAATCTATTACAGAAAACCCCTCTACAGCAGGATCATATATTACATTTGCACTTGTTACTTCAACTATTTTTTCAGTACCCCAAACAAGTGAAACTCTAGGATCATAAGACACAGTTGTACTAGTGTTTTGATAGCTCCCATTTGCTAGTGAATCCGATGTTGTTTTATGACTAGCTACTCTCATTACATACCTTCCTGGAGGCACATTTTTAATTTCAAACCTCTGATATATTGGGCCTGTACCTATAGCTGTTTCCATAGCTGACTTATCTGAACCTGACCAAGCTCTATACACGCCCTTATTCCCCACAGACGGAGCAGAAGCTAAAACATCTTGATCAGTAATATCATAAAAATCGGTTCCTGCTAAATAAACAACAAACCCTCCTAAAGGTATTCCTTGGTCGTAATCTATATCTGTATCTAATTTAGACCCCGAATCAACACCTCCAAATTTAATAGCTCCATCCTCTTCTTCTTGCCATATAACTTGCTGATCGTAAGGAGATGACTTAAACTTATTTTTTATAAGTATAGAACCCGAAATTGAATATGTGTTTGGAACTTCAATAGGGTCATTATAACCAATATTAATATCAGCCTCAACACACACTGGATCAAAACCTCTAGTTATTCCTCCATGATAAAGCCTGTTTTCAACAAATTCTTGAGTATCTGATTTCTTAGGGACTTCGTGATAATTAATATTTGACTCAGCCTCTGGTAAAAAAGTATATGCTTCGTCATTATAAAAATCAAAAAAATGGTCTACCTCTTTAGCTCCAATTTCTGCTTCAGTAAGAGATTCTATTAATTTCCATTTCCCTCCATTTCCCTCTCTAAAGCACAATTCAACTTGCTTTATAACAGCCCTAGAAGATACATCTAATAACCTATCGTCAGTATAAAATATTCTTATTCCGTTTAAGTTTTCGTTAGGATTGCCATAAGAAACTTCAGGATAGCTAATGAGACTATAAGGACTAAGTGTTGTTTTTTCATTATCATCGAAAACATACCTTACAGCAAACTGAAAGTTCTTTTTAGTAATGTAATTAGAAAGTCTTGCTGTATTAGCAAACAACTCAAAGCTAGGCTGACAAGCAGGAGATGCTTTAATTTGATTAACAACGTCTGTGTTAATGCTTTTATAAAAATTATCTGGAACTACTAAAAAATCAAACCCTCCTGTCAAAAACTCTATATCGCTATTTCCTGGATTTAAAAACTCTATTTGTAAAAAACTACCACAAGCGTTTGCAACTATAGTATTATCACCCTCAACTTGATCATTAATTGCTGCTGCTGCTTGACTAGAAAAACTATCTAAAGTTGTAGGAACTCCACCTATTTCTGGAATATATACAGTAAAAACACTATCATTAAAATCATCTGTAATTTCTATAGAACCTGTATAAACATTAGTATCCCAATATAGCTCATAAGCATCAGGGAAGAATATATTTATTTTTCTAGGAACAGAACTATTATTCCCTTTGTTAATGTTTATCTTTTTTGGTTCTGTTTCTCCATCTGTCCAATAAAGCTTATCATCAACTAAGTCTATGGAATGTATATTACTATCTTCAGTAAACTCAAATGACCTGCTTCTTGAAATAGTTACAATTTCCTCTGTGTCTATAAAAAAACGCATTATAAGACCATACCAAATTACAGTATCTTCTTTTGCAGGTGATCCAGAAGGAGGAGGTATTAAAATTTTTTCAGACAAAAAATATATAACACTATTCCCAACAACATCTTCATAAACTCCTACAGTCTTATAATTTCCTGATGGAAGATTATCTTCAATTTGTAAGTTTCCTTTTAAGTTTTCTATCGCCCCAACGCTTCCTGTATCGCTAGAACCATTTCTTATATTGGTAGCACTTCTATAATCGCCTTTTGGCATTGCTCTGTCCTCATCATCGGAATTTAAACCAGCAAAGCCCTCTCTTTCTACGTTTTGCATTATCTACTAATTGTTTGTTTAGAAACAGAATACTTATTGTCCATGTACTCATCAATAGTAAAGATAAAGTTAAAATGTCTTAAATCAGCCTCAGCTTCTAAAAATAATCGCTCTCTACGAGTTTTAGCTGACTGAGCTATCTTATCATTATATTCATCCAACTGCCAATGAACCCACCTTCTTAATGGCTCTACAGCCTCTCTAGGAATTATAGATGAGCCATCTTTATTTATTCCTGAAGATTTATATTCTAATATGATTTCTCCATTACTGGCCTTGTCTGTAAACGCTATTTGTCTATCTTCAGGGTTATATCTAAATTCAAATAGGCCAAGACCACCTCCTAAACCATATTGCTCTCCAACATATTGTCCGTTTCTATAGTAGTCTAAATAAGAATACCCAAAGTCAGGGAAGTAGTAGTCACTACCAAAAAGATTAAAACCATTCTCGTCTTTAGACATAGGACTTGCAGGAGTACATTTATTTTTATCTGGAAAAGGAATGTCTGGATTTAAACTAAGTGTTATTAATTGTCCATCTACAATTACCCCAACCTTTGTGTAATCTATATAATCGTTAGGTACGTCTACGGTGAAATTATCGTTTTGAGTTAAATAAGCTGTCCTAACAGAGTCTAGTGTATATAAATTTAATCTTGTAAGCCCTAGAATAGCATACTGAAGAGCCTTCTTTCTTTTAACGGAAGTGTTTTCATTTATATCCATTAAAACTAAATTTACTATATAGTTTAATGACACATATCCTGATGTATGTTCTTTTCCCATAATTAATTAGCGTTAGAATCGTTATAATGGTCTTGTGGAGTTTCTTTTTCTTCGTCCAATAATTTTGAAATCATCGTAATGTATTCTGCTTCTAATACAGCAGGAATTGGAATTATGTCATCACTCTTAAAATCGTCAATAGCTGGGATCATCCTAACAAGCAAACTAGTAACTCCCACTGGAATATCCCTAACATACAGCCTTTCGTCCTCAATATATACTTCAGGTTCAGCAAAAGAATCAGCGTCTAAACCTGCAAATATAGAATCAGAACCTGCGTCCATAATATTAAAAGTGTTACTAACTTCCTTCATTGGACTTACAGAAAGTAACCCTTTATTATGAGGAAGGGTTATTATTCTTGAAGGCAAATCAACGTACTTTCTATCAGTGTCACAATCTTCTTTTACTTCAACATTTTTGTATGCTTTATAAAACTCACCAGGAAGACTATTTGCTCCATCTTTTCGCATCTCTTTATAAGCAATATCTATAATTTGATTTCTAGCAACTTCTGCCATAGCATAAATTATGGTGTAGTGAAATTTAGGCTTAGAAGGTGCATCACCACCATGTTTAATTTCGCTTATTAAAGCTGCTATTTTTGCTTTTGTTAATGACATCTATATTCCTTTAGTTTTTGCCAACTCAGCATACTGAATTAAATCATTTTCTCTTATGTTTATCCCCATATACCCTATAATAATTCTTGAAATATCATTTAATAGTATTTCAGGCAAGTCTATGTCTACACTGGAGCTTGGGTCAAATATAGGATTATCATTTATGTCTAAAGTATATCCCCATACTGGAGTTTCCATCTTTTTCAAATAAGTAAAAGTAACCGAACCTAAATCTTTAGGACTAAACAAAACTTTTGTTTTATCGTAAAAGTTACACGCTGGAAATTCGTAAGTTGGTTTTTTAATAGCGTTATTTAATCTTCCTGTCCAATTATCATCTGACATAACTTCTACCGAAATAGGCTCAACATTAGGAGTGCCTGTTTCATCATTGTTTTCGATACGCCTATAAGCAATAGATGTCAAATAAACATAGTCTACTGGTATATCCATAAACCCATTACTGTCTACACTTAAAACTTTTGTGCTTTTTAAAAACCTTAAATCATCTTTTACTTTTTGAGTAATATCGTAAGCAACACTTGGAAGTGGTTGCATTGGCTTATATTCAGAAACTAATCCTATAAGCCACCTTTCAATATCATCAACAGCCCTTGACACAAGCATATTAAACTGCTTTGGAGAATAGTTATTCCCCGACTGCTCTTTATTTGATATATAATCAACGTATTGTTTAAGTGTGTCTATTGGTATCATTTACTATTATTGTATTTTAGTTACCTGAAAGTCTTCTATATTTGTTGTTCTAACACCATCAGTAGACACTCTTACTTCTATAGCTAAGTTTTGAGTAAAATCTTCGCCTGCAAAAAGCCCTTTAGAAGAAAAAAGAGTTAAAGACCCTGTAGAAGCTCCTGCTGCATCAGTATAATCAATTCTAAGTCTATAATAGAATGTAAGGTTATTTTCATAAAAAACTTCAACCCTAATAATTGCATTAATACTAAGAGCTGGAAAGCTCCAAGAACCAGGGAGGCTTATATTACCTGTGCCTAATTTAATATTTAGAGAACCAACATGATCAGCTAATTTAGTTGCAGATGTTCTTATTAATAGTCCATCTCCAACTTTATTTAAAGTATCTCTTAATAAAGTAAAAGTTTTTACAGGGACTAGACCAGCACTACTGCTTCCTTGAGCAACAAAATCATTGTGCAATGAAATAACATTGTCTTGTCCTGAACCAGTAAAAGATAAGGTTAAATTATCTGACAATGAAAATGAAGAGTTGCTATCAATATATGATACAGCTAAAGTAAAATCAGTTGTGTTATCTGTTACAGAAGTAACTTCTCCAAACCAAAACTTAGTAGAGTCATCTGATTTAAAAATTTTAACCCTTCCATAAGCTCCACCATTATTAAAACTTTCAATAAATTCATTAACATCTATACTGTCACTATTTATGTCTGATACGTAAATTTCAGAAACAGAAGAAGAAGTTGCAGAATTAAACCTTAGTTGTGTAGAAGATGGTCCACTTGAAGTTGTTGTAGAAAAAACCCAACTACTAGAGTAGCCTCCAGGATCACCTACAGCTCCTGGAGCACCGTCTAATCCGTTTGTTCCATCTGTTCCGTTTGTTCCATCCGTACCATCTGCACCATCTGTGCCTGGTACTCCTTGAGCACCATTTCCACCCTTAATACCTTGTGGGCCTTGTGGACCTGCAATAGTAGTTACTTGAAATGGGTTTATAACTTCTGAGACTGAAGTATCACAATCAGCAGGAGTAGTTTCAGAACATGATGAGGTATCGCAACCACACTTATCTGTGCAAACTAATATTTTACTTTTATATGATGCAGCTAATTCTAAATTACCGCATTGTAACGCCATTTTATATAAATTATAATATAATACTGCGTCATCTAATTCTTTTCTAGTTGCAGAAGCTAAAGTTGGATTACTGTTCTTTTGAGCATCGTATTTATTACTAATACTTTCAATACAGTTATGTAAATCGCAAGAACCATCTGCTTTTACTACTACAATTTCTTTTTGTCCGTCTAATAAGTAAACTATTGGACCATCACCTATATCTACCGTAATTGTAGAAACAATCTTAGCAGTCCAAGTTTTTGTAGCTATTGGAGTAGCTGTAACTCTTTCCAAAGAAGAAACTGTATTTGAAAGACCACTTTCTACAGGAGGAACTAAAGTATGAACTCTAGATACACTTACTAAATAACTTCCATAATCAGTTACATCTACACTTGTTAAAGTTGCTTGTTCCAAATCATAAGAAACGTCTAACTTTAAGCAAGGTACATCTAAACTATAATTAAACGTGCTTTCTGAGAGGTATTGCCCTGGATCTGTAGCTCCTGTAATTTCAACTCTATACTGAATAGAGTAATTTCCTTTTAATACCTGTCTGTTGACATCTAAGGGAAGCTCCACAGTGCTAAATGACAAAGACACATCTGCATTTATATCTGGAGTTGCAAAACTATTATTTTGATAAACTGTTGTTCCTGTTGGGTCTATAATGGTAAATATACCAACTACATCTGCAAGAGCTATGCCGAAAGTTCCTACATAATCAGTATTATCTGTAAAAGAGAATACCTTAGAGGAATTTGACAAATCAAATGTAGTACTTAAATTAATTGAACTATTTGTAAAAGCCATTGTGTATTTTTTTTTGTAAATATATGAATAAAAAAGCTACATTCCCACTATAAAAAATAGAAACGTAGCTTTTAATACATTACAATAATAATACTAAGCTTTTGCTGTCGCTTCTTTTTTAGGAGCTTTTTTACTTTTTGTAGGTGTAGGTAAGGTTTCTAGCTTTACCTCTTCTACTTTTGTAGTCAAATATTGTCTCCAGTTTTTATCATCAAACTTAATTAAATAAGTTGCAAGTCTACTAATTCCTTCTTCTCCTCCTCTAACTTCACAAATAGCTTCATCTTCCTTGCCTGTTGCAGTAAGTAGATACCATTTACCTCTTTCTTTATTGTGCTTAATTATATTAAACTCAATGCAATCACTAATTAAAGCTAATAATTCTACATCACCGTCTGAACCAACTTTATCTAAAAAAGTATCTAGCTTTCTTTCTAAGTCTCTTCCTGAAATAAAAGGCTTAATAGACATTTGAATTTCTTCAATATCCATTGAGTCTATTCCAGGAATCTGATAACTTTTAGCTATATCTGTAACCTTTTCTAAGGTAAGAGATAATAATAAGCTTGATACTTTGTTTTCCTTCTTAAATAGCTTAGATGCAGTTTTTGCCTCTTTTGCTTTGTTTTCCGTAAAGAAAAATGTTTGCTTATCTTTTGCTTTATACTTACTAGTAGCGTTTCTGTCGCTTAATACTAGAAATGCAATAAGATCTAAATCTTTTTCGTCAAGAGTTAATTCTCCTGTATGACCAATTTGGGTAGTCAATGGATAATAATCTTCAACAACTTTATTGCCTATTTCTTTAGGTCTTTTTGTTTTATAATATCTAAATAGTAAAGAACCATCGTCAGTATAAGTACTGAATGAGTTTTCTAAATTAAAACTTCTTGGTATCTGCCATCTCTTGTTTACATTATCGAACTTCTTAAGTCGATTTACAAGCTTAAATGTTACAGGATATTTTTCTATCCCTAATTTGGCAAGATATGCCTTGTTTACTTTTTCTTCTTTTCCGTTTAATTCTAACATTGGTGTTATTTTTAGTTGAACACATTATTGTTAATAATAAAAGCTCCTGAGACAACCCCAGGAGCTTTTTGTATTACCTAATACTAAGGCTTTACGATAACCATTTGATTACCTGCTGCGAAGTGAGCACCAATATGTGTTCTTAAATCGTAGTTGTTAACGTCTTTAGAAATAACTTTCTGACCGTTTCCAGCACCGTTTATTTGCCAAGACTCCATCATTCTTGAGTAGTTACCCATCGCTTTGTAACGACACCCAAAAGTAGGTACATCATTTTGCGTTTTAGTATCTTTCTTCTTTCCAACTGGACACCAGATACCTTGCTTAGAGTAGTCATACCCAGAAGCTCCGTAAAGCTTTGCGTGAGATAGAATACCTAATTGTTTAAAGGCAAATGTTCGTCCTGCTTTCGTTAAGCATTTGAACCCAACTGAAGCAGCTAAACCTTCGTCACCACCAAACATTTGGCTATAAGCAGATTTAGTGTAGTTAATATCAGTTGTTGCAAAGTAATCAACTAAAGCATCTTCGATGTCGATGTTTAAGTCAATGCCATTAAAACATGCTATGTTTCTAGAAGCAAACTCCTTGTCTAACAATTTAGCAGTTTCATTGAATTTAGCAACGCTATAAGAACCTGGAGTATAATTAACAATGTTTCCATTAGACTCAACATATGGGAATAATCCTTCAGTTGATTTAATTACTCTCTGTGTAGAAGAATCAACTAATGCTGCATTTGTATTTGTAGTTTTTCTACCAAATAATAATGCTCCATCAATTTTCAAGTTCATTCTGTAATCAGCGTCTAACTGCCCTTTAACATAATAAGCGTTTATAGCTCGTCCATCTGAATCTTTGTCAAACCATTTTCTGTTTGTCATTTCAGTACCAGTAACAGTCATACGTTCTTTAATGATTTGAACATTATTTGTGTACTTGTACGTTCCTGCAAATGCAGACTCTGGTTGATCAGAACCTTCAGAGAAAGCTGCTGACATTATGATTAATTCTTGACCTGCTGCAATTTCTGGAATATTATCACCTAATTGATTAGGAGTAAGCTGAACAGTAATAACTGGTACAGTACCAGAAATATTAGTAACTGAAGCAGTAACTCCATCAGGGAACATTACAATATCCCATAATCTTGGGTAGTATTTATTCAATCTAATATCAGTTGAAGCTTGTAAAACAATATCTACTGGAGCATTAGCTACTCCTGCTGCTGTTAGTGCGTTAGCGTGAATTGTTTCATGAATCCAATCTTCTTCATGGTGAGAATACTCATCCTGAGAAACTGGACTTTTAAATCCTAATGAATCAATAGTACGGAAAAATCCTACTCCTTGATCTCCTTTAGAACGAAATAAGGTATTTAATACCTCTGGTTTATCAATATCAAAAGTTGATACAATGTCCGAAGCATACTCTGCTGCGAAACTATTTAAATCTGATGCTGCCATTTTTTTATTTTTTTAAATTTTAATTTATTTTTTATGTTAACTTCACTCCTTCCATCCGTTCAATCATAGCAATGGCATGATCACTTCTCGACATTTTAGTTTCAGAATCTCTTACTTCTGTTTCTGGAACCGCACTCGGATTGTGGTCACTTTTTATTTTTTGTTCTTGAGCTTGTGAAACTCCAAAATCATATGATGCTTTCATCATTTGATGATGATTTTCTTGTATAAATAAGTTCATAGCCATTGTTTGTATATTTTCAACATTTTCAGATGTAAATTCTAAACCAGAATCAGATATTATATTAAATACTTTATCATCTATCTCATCTTTTTGCTCTTCACTTATAGCATACTCTAAACCAAAATCGTATTTTAAATCAGAAACACTATTTACCTTGTCTGTAACTACTCCGTCCCATTTGTCTATTCGCTGTTCTTCAGCATAATTTAGCTCTTCATTTGTTGGTCCTGTCTGAGTTTCAGTACCTGCTCTAGGGGTCATTGCTTCTTTCTGAAGATTAACAAGATTTTCTCGTTCTCTTTTAGAATCTCTTTTAAGCTCAATAGCTCCTAGCTTCATTTCTGTAGCATCATATAATTCCTCGTCAAGCTTGTATTTGTTGTTAAGATATTCTGTCGCTTCTTGATCTGTTAAGCCATCATTAGCTTTAAGAGACATCTTCATAACATCAAATTCACTCTTTTGGGAGTAATCAACTGACACTACCTCAGAATATACTTTAGGATCACCTCCTTTAAGTATAAAATCATTTAATCCTTTTACATAATCACTTGCGAACTCTGGCTCCTTCTCGCTCTCATCCAATAACTGATTATACTTATCCACTAGCTGATCATACTCTGTGGCTAATTCTAATATTCCTGAATCTTTAAACTCTTGTTCCGACTTGAACATTCCATTTGACATTTCGTCAATGTACTCATCGGCACTTAGTTCGTTAAACTCTGAACTATCAGTTTCCTCAGAAACTACTTCTGGAGATTCTCCTTCTACAACATCTCCTTCGTTCACCATTTCGGTTACTTGCTCAGTTTCTGTTTCTTCAGGATTAACTTCCTCTGTGTTTTCTACGGTTTCATCAGTTTTTGGAGCTTGATATGGTAATCCAGCGTCCTCAAACATTGCTGCTGTTATGTCATCTTCTGTACTCATTTTAGAATAATTTTAAGATATTTTGTTAAATAATAATGTAAAGATATAATAATATTTTATTAAAATGCAAATCACTTACCTAAAGTTTTATTTGAAGACTTCATTAAATCCTCATCAAGCTTATGATAATGTTGTTTTGTTTTAGAATTATCATCAAGTTCTGCTTTGTTAGATCTTTCTTGTATTCTAAGATTTGACTTAACCTGCTCAACCTCTATTTCCTTACGAGCCTTAGCTGCTTCAGTACTCTGAATCTTACCTAAGTCTTGCTCAGATTTTTGCTGTGCTAATTGTGCTGCTCCTTCTTGACGTTGTTGCTCAAGTTGAGCTTGTACTTGGTCTTGACGCTCCTGCTCTTGATTTTCTTTGATAGCTAAATAAGCTTGAGCCAATTTAATAGAACCTTGATCAATAAGTCTAGAAATATACATAAAATCTGACATTCTTATACCAACTCCACCTTGCTTCTTAGCATTGGAAGATTGTATAGCCATTTGTTTAATCTCGTTTTTCTCTTGATCAGATGGCCTCATTTGAACAATAAGACCTAGCTCTTCTAATCTAGTCTTAGAAGATTGTTTCATTATATTAACAGAGTTATTTCCAATAGCTTTTGATAAACCTTTTATTTCACCGCTTCTTATTCTAACCTGCCATCTTACTAACATGTTTTGAGCTAATTGAGTCTTTAAAGTTTTATAACCTATAAATAAATTATGCATAACATTATTAGTTGCTCCAACTTGCATTTTAGAAGTTCCTACTGGAGTTTCTGTGCTTAGAGTAGACGCATCCATAGCAGGAGATATTCCTGTTATTTGACGTATCATCTCAATATCATGATTAAGTATAGTAATGTATTCATTTAACTCTGAACCAATACCTCCTGAAATTTTATCTATTGGAGATGGTTGATTACCTGTAAACTGAGACTGATGAGTACTAGCTTTATACACAACATCACCAGTTTGTCTGTATAATCTTAATATGTCTAGTGGACCCATTTTAGAACCACCCATAGATATACCAGTAAGAGCACCGACTTCAACTTTTATACCAGAAGGAGCAGACATTGCTATTGCATTCTGCATCTTAAGCCATGTAAGCTGTACATTATCTGCTAAAGGAACAATAGAAGATAATATTGATTTTTCGTTTTCTCTATAAGCTTTAAAAGATAAACAAACTTCTTCGGAATCATTTTTAGGAATGTCTGTTTGTTCTCCCCAATCAAAAACAACCTCAGTTCCTACAATCCAACTAACCTTTCTAATCTTTTTTTTCTTTACCGTATGTGACTGTCTTTTTTCAGTATTCTTTTTGTTATAGTCAAAAGATTTTGAATAGTACATGTAATTACCTCTAGATGTTTTCTTTTTTTCATACTTTTCTAAATCATAATCTACAAATTCTAGTTCCATAACATAAAGATCATAGTCTTCAAAATTGTCAGCAGATATTCCAGAGTTTATATCGACAGCAGCATTGTTATTTTCAAAGTTTCTATATTTTTCTGCTATTTCAAAAATTTCTTCATCTGGTATTTCAGGAGCCTTCTCTCTTAATTGAGCTATAGTCATTTTTCTCATTTCTCCAGCAATCTTCATATTTTTGTGTGAAGGATCAGAGCTATAAGAAATTATTGCATCTCTTGGGTTAACATACCTACTTTTTACTTGTTTTGATATAGGATCAACGTAGTCTTTAACCATTGCTATTCCTATGTCAAATAAATCACTAAAAATTCTTCTTTTTATATCTTCCCAAGAAGACATGTCGTAAGACCAATTTAATGCTTTTTCATAAGCTATTTCAATAGCTAATTTAAAAGAACCTAAATCTTTCATCATCTCAAGTTCCTCTACACTATTTGGAACAAAGTTAGGCATTCCAGGCATTTGAGGCATTCCTTCATTTGCAGCATTGGCAGCAGGATCTTCTTCTAACGCTTCTGATAAAACCTTGTTGGCCCAAACTCTCCATTTCATGCTTTCTTTGTCAGAAATTGACTTTTCGTCAAGAGCATCAATAAAAACATCATACTCCATTTTATCCAACATTCCCATTACAACTCTCTTGAATTTAGGAACTACAGAAAGAATATCCCATGAAACATTCATGTAACCTTTTCTTTTGTTAGTTTTTTTATCTCTAGGAGATAGCCTGTCCATATACTTAGTTACGGGCTGATTACCTTTTGCATATAGTCTTAAAAGATCTATTTCTCCTCTAATAGAAAATGGAATTGTTAGCTTATTATTAACGTAGTCTGCATATACTGCTTCAGCATATTTTTTATACCACTTTTTATCCTTTTTTTTTGGGTCAATATTATGTTTGGGATAATTAACATTTTTGCCCATGTAATAGTTTGCGTTGAACATCTATACGTAATTTTTTTCAAATATAAGAATAATAATTAATATATTATTGCAGAGGAGGTCTTTATGCTAATGCAAGATAATAGGCTGGAGGAAAAGGTAAGAAAAATCAAGTTATCCCCCTTACCCCCTAATAAGAAAGATAACTTTTATTCGCTTACCAATCATGCTGACGCTGAGTAATTAGGATTCAGAATGAGGCTCTAAGAGGTCACAAGTTGTCGAAAGACCCTGCTTAGATTTAAAAGACTACTGGCTTTATCTCCCCACTGTTAATGCTCTTTTTGTTTCATGCACACTTATGAAATGTGTAAGTACAAAAAAAGGTTCTAACCATCTCACCTGTTAAAACCTTTTAAATGCCTGAAGCTTGCGCTAACAAGGCTAATATGTCGTTTTAAGTTATGAGATGTGAACCTTAGTTCAGTACTTACGACTGCAAATATATAATAAAATATATTATAACCAAAAAACCCAAAGAAAAAATCTCTGGGCTTTAGGGTTATACTATGAATATAACAAGGGAAGAATTGAATCGTGACAAATATATAAAAAAAAATAGCGACTCAACTACAATCGCTATATAAACTTATAAAACTTGTAAAATGAAAAGTGCTTTTAAAAGAACATTTAGTTGATTAGCACGTTAGCTAATATACGACATTATTACATAGGGTAATCAAATTCATCAAATAAACTAACATCTATCTCTTCTTTTTTAACTTGGGTTATTGTCTTGTCTCCCTTTGCTTGTATAAGAGCAAGTCCATAAGCTACAAATAAATCATAATCGGTCATCTTCTCTTCAATTTCCAAGCACTGTCTTAAAAAATCAATAGAATCTTCTCTAGAGCCATGCTTTTCAATATAAGTCTGTATCTCTCTAAATATTTCATCTCTAGTAATCTCAGTCGTAAACGTGCCAGGCTTTTTATTAAATATACCAGTCCTCCTGTCTTTACCGTACCACAGGTATGCTGGATAATTCCTATCTACAAAGTAGTCCCATAGAAAAGGCACGTTTATCTCTACATTTAGCTCAAACCCATAATAAATAGCCATCATTAACATGTCCTCTCCATATTCATTCTTGGTCATTGGACGGAAATTATATCGACAAACAAACTTATTCGTGGCCCATTCACTCACATCTTTGTCTGAGTTATCTATAGAAGAGTCGTGTCTCTGAAATACAGCTCCTGAACCTTGTGACCTTTTACCGTTACTTGTTTTTATGAATTTAAATGGATCGGCTCCTCCTGTAAATCTATTTGTGTTTCCTGGAATCTTAAGTCCATTATCTATAAAAACCTTGTTTCTATCACCCTTTTCTAAAAGTAATGAAACCTCAAACTTTCCTCTTGGGTTTGGCTCCCATAATACCTCAGTATCAGGAATATTATCTTTCCATTTAAAATTACCTTTTGTAGTTGGAGCTTTCTCGCTAAAAGTAACCTCATCTATTCTCTCCTCAATAATTTTTATATTAAACTTACATTTAGATGAGTCTCCCCTAAAACACTCTCTAAACATTGTAGGGTACATACGTATAAACTCTGACAAACCATCAAAGTCATCAGCAGCTATATATCCCTCTCTAGTATTTTGCAAATATTGTTTAGCTTCATCCATTAATGAATTACCGAACTTGTCAATAAACCCCTCTAGTCCATCGTGAGCAGGAATAAACAAATTATATAGTCCAGATAAAGTCCTTCCATTTTTAGTTCGCATTTTGTCTTTTTGCCAATGGTCATAGTGAGATTGGTCGCATAACTGCTTAAACCTAGATCCACCACCTTTGTCCATTTCTCCAACAGTTGAGGTATATGCTGCTTTTCCAACAATCACCCTTCCTGTAGACAAACATTGTTTTACTACATTGTGTCTTAGTAAAATATCTCCATCAGTAAACTTACCACTTTCATCGGAATGATACCTTAATAGTTTACGTGAATCATACCCCTTAATATCAGATGACTTAAAATCTATCTTTGAGCCAAGAGCTTTAGCTTTAGCAACTAGCCTTCCAATAACAGAAGATTTTGAAGCAGGCTTTCTAAATAACATTGTCTTTTTAGGATCGTCAGAACCTTGAAACAAAGGCTTAAAAAAGAAAGGTAAAGACTTCCACCCTGGAACTAAATGGTCCGTAAACACATCCTTAGCATGTTCTTCAGTTGCTGATTGAATACCTGAATGTTTCCTGTACATTCTTGATGTAGTTTCATATAGCCATACTTGAGCTTTATTTGTTGCTCCTTCACGCCTATGCTTTGGATATATAAAACCAAAAGAGTCTTTATCTTTCACACAAAAGTCTGCAAAAATAAAAAACTTTCTATCCCTGCTTCTATATTCTGGAACACCTATATCTATTTCCCAATAACTTATGTATAGGTAATTTGTTCCTGTTATGTATGTGGGGACTCCATTGTTATAAAACCAATAACCGTTAAGTCTTTTATGCCATTCAGATTCTATAAAATCTATCTCCTCTTTCCATTCGTGATAGTTCTCTTCTAAAAAAGCTTTTATAGAAAGAAGAGCTCCATTGCTTTCTAAGGTTTTTTTGTCAATAAATAATTGAGGACTTTGTTCTAGCTCAATTAACCTTTCAGGAATAACTGGCCTATTAAACATTTGGTCTTCTGGACTTAATCCAAATCCATCTATTTTTGTTAAATCACCGCATTGAGGCAATGGGATTTCTATCTGCATCAAATCTGGATCATCATCATTTATGACTAAGTATTTTTCGGGAGGACTATATAATTCTTCCATATTAACCTATATTAAATGCATAATCTTCAGGAGATAGTAATAATTGTTTTCTAGCTTCCTCTTCTACATAATCATATAAATCGTCAGTAAGGTATTTGTTTGTGTCCTCATTAAGTAGCTCAACCTCTAGCTCTCTTAATTGGTCAGAATTTTTCTTAGCCTGAGAAAACACCGCTTGTTTATCTTTAGTCTCCTTAGCATTTTCATCATCTGGGTCAATAAGCTGTAATAGTGTGTTGTAAAAAGCTTCTTGTCCTGAAACAAGTAATGAAAAGTTTCTTGAACCCTGCATACGACAATACCTAATTATCATTTTATTAATAGCTTCGTTCTGACAGTTAAGCATTTGTTTTGCAATAGGAGAAAAAACATTCTTTCCTGCAACGACCTTAGATGTAAATCCAGCTAGTCTAGCAGCTTCAATTTTTCTTTTAATTATATTTTCTATAGAATCCTTTAACGGAGTGTTCTTGTCATAGAAATAAACTATATACCTAAATATCTTTTCTAGATTGGCTTTTGCTGAAGCTTCAGCTACTTTATTAAATTCTGAGTATTGCTTTAATTTTGGATATACTGATAAAATGTTTGACCCCAAAGGAAGTAAACTAACATCATACATCATATTGCTGAAATCGTATTCGTTTTCCATAATCTATATAAAAGGAAAAGAGGGAACCACCCCTCTCTTCGTAACCAAACAACTATTGAAAACTAGAACGCTTTCTTTAGAATTACCTATATTAACGAAAATATTTTGATTAGGTTTCATTTTTTTAAGATAAAATTGCAGTTATATCCATTTCTCTCATGTGTAAATATCCTACTCCGTCTATTTCTATTGGTGTTCCAGCTAACTTGTTATAAGCTACTTTTTCTCCATTTTTTACACTATAATTTTCTTTTTTATCTCCAATCATATGCACAGTTCCCATTTTTGACTCATTTACATTTTTAGCATCTAATAATATTATGCTTCCAACATGATCTATTTCAGGATCTGGCTTAATTAATACATAAGGCTCTATTACTCTCATTATTTAAATTTTACATGTTTATATGATTTTTCTGGAATTACAGCAATGACATCTTTTCTTTGCATTCTGTAAAGCTTCTTGTCTTTATATACATCATTATAAAGCTCTGATTGAATAGGTAGGTCACTATTAGTACTATACATAATAATATCTCCTTCCTTCATGTCATCTTCATACTCCACTTCCATAGGCTCAGAAGAAAAGCCTTTAACAGGCTCACCAGCATGAATAATCTTAGCAAATTTTGTGCTTTTTAAATTTTTTACAGAATCAGGCATTTCTAATATTCCATCCTCGTATTCGTTTCCCTCCATTAATTCGACAAGAATAAAACCGTTAACAGGAATAAACTTATCACTCCTTATAGAAAAAAATATTTGATCATAAGGAACCAACCATAATGGCTCATTATTTTCATCCTTAAAAACCATTCCGCTAGTCTCAACCAACTCCTTCATTAAATAATGAAAGAAAACCTTGTCTCCAGGTTCAACCTCAATACCTACATCAAATGATAATGACATTGGACTACCTATCATAAAGAATGTGTCTCTAGGTAACTCTATAACTTCTCCAAATGTAGGTAAGTGCTTTTCTACGTCTATAGTAGTGTCTAAGTGTAGCTTTAGACCACTATTTAGTTCTACCTCATCTCGTTTCATATGAGGCTTAACTAATATATGATTAAATAACGGTTTTATCATTTCTTCTTCCTTTTTTTAATTCTATCCGAAAACTTTCCAACAAAAACATGTTCAAAAGAGTTTGCTGCTTTAGATCCTTCTTTAACATAAACAATACTATCTCCCATCTTAACAGAAACTAAGCTTCCATTAGCTACTTTTGTTTTTACACTTTTAGCGTGACGATCTTTGTCTTTGTCAGACATTGCACTCCACCAGGATTTGTATTGAATTGCAGTCATTGGTAGAGATGTTCCCTTATGCTCTACCACTATTATATCATTAGGAGATAACATTTTGTTTCTATTTTTTGATACCCTTATCTTTTGTATGGTCGCTAGGATAACTAAAATAGCTATTAACAATACAAAGGAATAATGGTAAATATTCATACTGTATATAATGATTCAGTACAAATTTAATAAAATAAGTGGAATAAAAAAGGGAATCTACTTAAAGAATCCCTTTTAATTAATTTACTACAAGAAAAGATGCTTATCTCATTTTTCCTTCTTTCACTCTTCTCTTTTTTCTTTTAGAAAGAGGCTTTTCTTGTCTATAAAAAGTGTCCTCATTTTTATTTTTTATTTTAGTTTTAGTTTTAGTGATTATCTTATCACCGCCTTTTCTGACTTTTGTAATGGTTTTTGTATAGCCACCCTTTCCGTCTGGCACTTTATTTCTATCTCTAGAGTTCTTTTGAGGATTAAGAGCACCTTTATAATCTTTTGAAGGTAACATCTCCTTAACTACTTTCTTTTTTATCTTAGACGCTTTTCGCTGACCTTTCTTTCTTACTATTTTTGATTTTGTTGCTAGGGTGTAGTCAGGATTATCTATAGCAACTTTACCAGCTTTTCTTGACTTTTTTTGTGCAGAAGTTTCATCTTTAGGAACCGTAACTTTCTTCATTTCATACGTAGGCTTAACAGGATCCTTTACAGGCATTCCTTTCTTAGCCACTTGTTCAGCAGACTTTTCTTTAAAGCCAGATGAACTTAATTCACTAGGAGTGTCTTTTTCAAGTCCAGGGACCCTAGTTCCTTTTACTTTAGGATATTCTCCACCTAGAGTCTTTTCATACTCAATAGTTGGATCTATTTTTTCAGCTTTATCGTAAGTTACCGACTTTTTTTTAGAACCAGGAATAACATATACCTTTGACTTCGATCTTTTAACGCTTCTCTTTTTGTCTTTTCTTTTAGCTATATCATCAATCTTTCCTTTAAGCTTATAAACGTTAACTTTGCCTGATGAAAGCTTTTCTGCACTTTCTTTTGTTTCAGCTTTTTTGCTAAACTTTCTTCTTCTTTTTTTAGCCTCCTTAAGCCTTCTATCAGAGATAGGGTCATCCACAGGGACATCTCTGCTTATTCCTGTTTCTTCAGCTTTTTTTTGAGCTGCTGCTTCAACACTCTTTTTCCTTTGTTTTTTTCTTTTTCTTTTAGCAAAAAATTTTTTTAAATCTGGCTTCATAATTTTACATTTAAAAACAAATATACTAATTAAAGGAACACAACAAAACTTATTTTAACTGAATCATCTTCTTTCTCAGACTTTAAGGTCCTCCAAAGACAGGTTTTTCTAAATGTTTTAAGTATTCCTGCTGCTTCTGATAGTTCCATGTCTTCTTTTGCTACATAGCGGTATTGTTGGAATATTCCCAGGCTTCCAACAAGACACCATGAAATGCTATCATAAGTGTCTACAGGCCATTTACGAGTATGTATTCTAACCGAATCATCATATACATATTCTACAGAATTTTCAGATATTTTAATTACTTCTTTTGTAGCTGGATTTATCCATAAATCAGCAACTTGATTAAATTCCCATGTCTTGAAATAAACAGAATCTTTTTCTATTTGTTTTTCAAATCCGAGAAAAGTCAATAACTCAGTGTCCAGACACATTAATTCTACTACTTTTTCAAATGACTGTGCATTAATAACTCCTGTTACTAAAATTGCGATTGTTAAAATTAAGTTTTTCATATTTTTTTTGTTTGATTTATATAGTCTAACGCTATGTTTTGAGAAATGTTACAAAAATTTGTGTAATATTATTAATTATTTTACATTTGTGCCTATGAATATAGAAGAAAAAACAAGAATGAAGACAATGATGTTAATAGGAGTACAGTTATTTCTAGAAACTCATGATGAACTAAAAGACACTACAGACTACACTAAAAGATTGAAGTTTACTGCAAGAGAATTTAAAAAAGAATTAAGCAAGAGTCTTGACAATCAAGTTGGGATATTATTTGAGCAAGATTATCAGGTTGAGTTAGTGAATGGAATAATAGAAGATGTTGAGACTTATGTAAACGAAATTTTAAAAGATATAAAAAAATGACCAAGGCAGAAGAGAAGGAATTAAACAGTCTTTGTAACTTTTACATAAAAGACAAGAAATTTATTGAAGCATTTAAAGTAGGAATTACTAAATTTATAGAAAAATATCAAAAAGGAGTTGTAAAGAAGCAATCTTTTGAAGATATAGTTAATGCGATAATAGATAAAAAACTTAATGAGCCTTAATGACGCTTTTGGATTTGACCTAGATCAACTAGGTTTAGTTATGTTATTAGACATATTTGAAGAAACAGCTATATACACATATGAGCGAGAGTATTCAATAAAAATGGAAGAAGGGAAAGTAAAGGCTTGGTTTGGTAAAAAGCTAAAACACCAGACAAAAGAAATTAAGGGGTTTGAATGTGTAGAGGCTGCATTAGTACATGCTATAAGGGAACATATTAAAAGATCAGAAAGAAATAATTAATTTCTGTAACTTTTTTTATTTCTTTCCGTACTACTACAAAACCAAACAATTAGCAGCATGTCAGAACTAAATAAAGAAACTTTGAAGTTAATAAAAGATAATCCTAAGATACTTAATTTGTGTTTAAAAAAGTGGATAAAGGAATACAAAATAGATAGAGAGTTAAATGTTAATTGGGAGAAGCTACTCGCTTTGTTTAATAAGATAACTGAGAAAAATGCTAGGGTGATACCAGCTAAAGCAAAGGGTCAAATTAGACAGAGATTAAGAGAAGGATATAGCAAAAAAGACTTTAAGACAGCTATGGAGAACATTATGAAAGACAACTATCATCAAGAAACACAATATAAATATGTTACTCTAGAGTTTATATCTAGGGCAGATAAATTATCTAGGCTAGTAACTCAAGATAATACTCCAACAAAAAAGAAACCTAATACATTTAGATAATATGGAAGAAGAGATTATAGAATGTCCTGACTGCGAAGATGGAGTAGCTTGGGTAGATACAAGTTACCAATGTAGTGTATATCCTATTGGAGATTGTTGTGGGGGATGTGGATACCAAGAAGAATGTGATACATGTAGTGGGACTGGAGAAATAGAAGAAGAATAAAAACTATGAAGGAAGGATTTGAAATTGTAACCGCAGACAGTGTAGTAGAGAGTCTTAGGGTATTTAGAGACACTTATAACGAAAGAGGAAAGTATTTGGGGTTTCCTAATATACATCAACATTATTCTATGCAGCTTGGAACTTGTACTGACTGGACAGGATACCCTCGGTCAGGAAAGACTCAAGTGCTTATGGAGATGTTGCTTAATACTTCGATGTATTACGGATGGAAGCATTTAGTATATTTTCCTGATGTTGGAAATAAGCAAGAAATCATCGCAGATTTGCTTCATAAAAAAACAGGAAAGGGGTTTGACCCTAAATATAAAAACCTAATATCTGACGATGAAATATACACTGAGACTCAGTGGCTGTTAAGACACTTCTGTATTCTTACGAAGAAAGAGGTCAAAGCTAAGATAACTCCGTTTGAGTTTTGGGACCTAGCGGTAATGATGAAAAAAGAAGTTGGGATACATACAGCCTCCATAGATTCTTGGAAAGATCTAAATCATCCATACAAAGAATACGGTGGTTATGCTACTTATCTAGAAGAGGTTTTACCTTACCGAAATCAAATAGCAGAGGATAATAATCTACACTTGCATACGATAATACATCCTAAGCTTACAGAAAAAGATAGTAAAGGAAATCGCAAGCCACCAAACCCATTTGATCTAAAAGGGGGAAGTGAATGGTTCAACAGTGGAAAGTCAATGATAACGGTACATAGAGAGAATCCAGAGGGTAATTTAGCTGACATTATTTTTCACAAAATGAAGCCAAGAAGTGTTGGTACAGTTGGAGCGACTACATTAATGTTTGATTTAGCCAGCTTCACATATTTTAATTATGATGGCCCAAAGAGAGTTTATGCATCTAAGGATAGTGAACACATGAAAATACATGATGAATCTCTTGAGCCTAACTTAAAATTCGATGAGGAAGAATACGACCTAAAAAGCATAGTAACAATGCAGGATGAATTAGATGAAGATTTATTTTAAATAGAATAATTATGACAAAAGGAATTGAATTTTTAGAGTTAAGAGTATTAGAGGCTAGGACTGGACTAATAGTTTACCAAGAGAAAGTATTAGCTAAGTTCGGTAAGTATAAAACGCCTACTACTAAAGAAGAGGCGTTAAATATGAAAGTTAACATGCCTAAAAACGCTGAGGAAGCTATTGTTGTCTTATCGGATGCTCATCAAGTAATAAATGAACTCTATGACATATCTTTAAAACTAAGTAAGGATCTCGGTGACTCAAGAGCAGGAGAGATGACTAAGGCTATGGAAATTGGCAAGCTAAAAGCTAGAGTAACAAAGCTAGAAAAGCAGAATAAAGCATTTACTGACAAAATATTTTCTAGTTGATAAAATCATAAAAATTGCTATGTAATTGTTTTTTAGTACATTTACGAAAAACCATAAGAAATGGCAAGAGTAAGTAAGTATGCACAGCACAATGAAATAATTGAAAAGCTGTGTAAGAAGTACAATTACAGAGTTAACACAGTAGCATTAAGATTATCAGAATATTTAGGCAGAGGATCCAAGCCCACAGGGGCAATGAGGGCATATGTTAAAAAGCATATAATATCTATCGGAGAAAAACCTGCACTTATTTACAGTAAAGGTCTAGAGGTTTCTAGCTTAAAAAGATACCACCGTTCATTAAGTGACAATTTAAATAATGAAATATTTACAGAAACAGATACAAATCAATATCCAGAAAACACTCCTGGAGAACTTCCGTCTGCATGGTGCTCTAATAAAAGCAGGTATTTAACTATTCAAGAGTTTTGTAATAAGTATGGGTTAAACCCAGATTCAGTTAAATCATCGAAACTAGTTACTCACAACGCAGGTCATATGACTTATAATATTGCGTTTGACGGTAATGAAATAATGGATGACTTTGACTATCTAGGAGAGCTAGAGAAGGCATTAGACTCAATACCAATATACAAACCTAAGAAAAAGAAACTAGGGAAAGAAGGTGTTGTTTCTTTAACTGATCTCCATTTTGGAGCATATATTTTAGGCTTAAAAGAAACTCCTGACTTTTCTGCATTGATTTTAGTAAATATGCTCAGGAGGGCAGCTATGAAAGTTAATAAGTTTAATTATGCAACGGTACATATACACTTATTAGGTGACTTAATAGAGAGTTTTACGGGGTTAAACCATATAAATGTATGGAAGAGTCTAGAATATGGACATCATGGCGTAGGAGTAATTAAAATGTTTGTAAAGATGTTTAAAGAGAACTTTCTGGACCTAATAATAAACCTTGGAGAAGTAAAAGTAATAGCAGGGAACCACGACAGAACATCTTCCAGTAATAAAGAAGATACTGATGGAGGTGTAGCTGAACTTATAGGGTGGGGATTAGAACTTTTAGGCTATTCAGTAGAGTTTTCTCCTTCAATAATTACACACGTAGTTGAAGATACTTGCTATATACTAAATCATGGACATCATTACCTCACAAAAAAGCTGTCAACTCAAGAAATTTGCTGGAAATACGGTAAGAAAGGACTCTTCAACTTTGTTTGCGAGGGACACTTACACTCTAGGATAGCTAAACTTAATGCATCTCAGTTAAAAAACTTTAATATGATCATGGATGACAATATAGATGTAAGGAGGCAAGTGTTTTGTTCTCTCTTTACGGGTAACTCTTATTCTGAGTATGGTGGGTGGTCAACAAAGGCAGGATTTACAATTACCGAAAGCAACGGTAACAAGGGAGTTAACGTATTTGACTTTTCTTTTTAAAAAAAAACATAATTTTTATTTCAATAATTTGTAACATTTTATTAATTTTACCGTTTATAGATGTAAAGTACATTTAATTATAACCGAATTAGATTAGAGTAGATGGTAATAGATTTTGAAGCAATGGACTGGAGTAAGAATTATACATATAAAGATAAAAAAATATACATTAGTCACGAAACTAAGAGCTATATACTTTGCTCATTTAGTGATAATGGTAAAGGGGTTTTTAAATTAGATAAGTCAGAGTTTACATACGGTTAAGTATGGTAATTTAATTTAATGGGTAAACAAGATTTTCAACTTATATCTACACATCCTATTAAGAAGTCTGACTTAGGGTTTCATGGAAACTTATTTGGAGGAAAACTATTAGCCTGGTTAGATGCAGCAGGGGCAGCATTTGCTTCTCAAGTATGCGACACACCAAGAATGGTAACTATAAAAATAGATGAATGTCTCTTTAAAAGAGTATCTAAGGAAGGTCAGCTTCTAAAGATATATGGTAAGGTTCATGCGTTTGGAAATACATCAGTAACTCTGCTATTAGAATGCAGAGCTCACAATGTATATACAGGTAGACAAACATCAGTATTAACAACTAACATAAAGTTTGTCAGAATAGATGAGAACGGTGATGCTATACCTATATCTGATAGAGTTAAAAATAAACTAAACCAAAACAAAGATGAGTAAGGAAAAACTTGTTGGTATGATATGTAAAGAGAGGTTGCAAACTCTTGAGGAAACACCACCCCGTTGCCCGTACAGTAAGGGAATAAAGAAAGTCCTCACACCTTATTCATTTATAAAACAAAACAAAGATAAGTAAAAAAGTAACACATATGACAACTGAGTAACTTAAACAAAATAATATGACAGAAGAAGAATTTTTAGGGTTAATAACTATTATGTCTATGTTAGGATTAGGAATAATAGCGGTAATATGGTGGATATTAACAGATATTGTCCACGAATTAAGATATAGAAACTTTTTATTAAAAGAACAAAACCAAAACAAAGATGAAAGAGATAACATTATTTAGTTGGTTATTAGCATTGTTTATAATATGTTATTCTTGCTCTGTAAGCAAAGACCTAGAAGATGGCATCTTTAAAAATGGTTACTCTTTAAATAAGTTTAATACTAACCTATTCGATGTAACTTTAAACGATATAGTAATAGCGCACGTTACATCTATAGAGTGGGAGTACTTTAAAGGGAAGCTAGTAAGAGAGGTATCGGTAACAACTAAGAACCACATGAAGGACAAAGATATAATTGATATGATAAAGTTTTTACATTCAAAGTATCCTGACTTTAAAATAGAAGTAAACAACGATGGGACAGATAAGTTTTACGAAAATTAAACAAAGATGATCAATAGCGGTAGAGAATGGGACTGGATGACTGAAAATAAAAAACAAATGACCGAAGAAGAACTATTAAAGAAACTTTATGAATACCAAGAAACTCTGAATTGGATACATGAGAATGGAGATATTAATCAAAAATATAGCTTAGTAGAGCTTTTAATTGAACAAATAGAAAAACATTTATCAAATGAAAAGGGAATAATTTAAACTAAAAAAGGAAGAATATGAATATGAAAGAATCAACATTAAAAGAGGCTAAGGCTTTTTTAAACAGGAATTATGAAAAAGGAACTCAGTGTCCTTGTTGCAATCAAATGGTTAAACTTTATAAAAGGAAGTTAAACTCTGGTATGGCCAGAACCTTAATAGAGTTATATAAGTGCGGTGATAGATTCGTACACGTTAAGAATCATTTAAGAGAGAAACAGCTTAATAACACCCATGACTTTACATTACTTAGGCATTGGGGATTAATTACTGCTCCAGATGAAGAATCTACAGGTCAAGCATCGGGGTTATGGAAAATAACCGAGAAGGGAAATAAGTTCTGTAAGGGTGAGATAGTAGTAAACAGACATGTGTTAATAGTAGTAAATAGACACTTAGGATTCTCAGACGAGAAAACCACAATCCAGGATTCACTTGGATCAAGATTTAACTATAACGAATTAATGAGAGAATTATGTTAGAAGGTATAATAGAAAACTATCCAGAAGAAGAGTTTTTAAAAGCTGATGGGTTTGACAAAGCGATAATAGGATTTGAATTAGCAACAATGAGGCTTATATATTCAAAACTTAAGTGCGTAGAGGTGCTTATGTTAGATGATGAGATGGACTATGAAGAGGCTATGGAGTATTTAGAGTATAATACATTTAACGCATATGTAGGGGAAAAGACTCCCATATGGTGCGATGATACAATATTTTAATAAAACACAAATTATGGAAGGGAAGATAACAAAACACAACACAGAAAAAGAAATAAATAACTTAATCAGAACAAGTCAACAATTAAACTTAAATAATGTAACTACAAATCTGATAATTAACATAGACATAGCTCTAAGACATCTACAGCCAAATAAAAAGGTAGTCAAATAATTCTTTATCAATGCGATAGCATTTGAGAAAATTTTTGAAAAATGAATGGTAGTTACTTTTTCTTTATAACTAACTTTGTCTTAACTCCTTCCTTGCGATAATTTTCTTTTCTTACATATCGCTTTTTCCCCTCTCTCTCAACTTCCTTCCCCCCAGGAGTCTTTGTTACTGTAGATTTAATTTCTCCTGTCTTTCGGTCAGTTACCTGCTTAGACTTATACCCACCTTTTTTATATGTCTCTTTAAGCCTATTCTTTGTCTCTACAGATTTCCATTTTCCACCTGAATCATCTGTTCCCTTTTCAACATGTCTGTTTTTTCTGATTATAACTCTTTTTTTAGCTGTTTTTTCAGAGTTTTTGAAATCCAAATCTTTAGGAGAACCTTTACTTCCCTTTTTTCTCATTCTTTCTCCTGATCCAGCTTTTATTCTTTTTCTCTTAGCATGGATGTTTGCATATAAGCCTTTCTTCTTTTCCATTACCATTTTGTTTTGTGGGACCAATATTTAGCACTCATTTTATCGTTTGTGTCACCATGCCTAGCATAATAACTTTTACGTCTTGCTTTTTGTTTTGCTGTTTTAGGATTTTTACCTGCACCACTTACACCTTGTTGACCAAAACGAATAGTCTTTACCTTATCACCAACCTTAGCAACAACAACATGGGACTTCGTTTTATGACCTGGAGTTCGCTTCGGTTTGTTATAACCAGAAACACCTATGCTAGATAAAATAGCTGCCTTTGCCTTATGTTTACTACTGTGCATAAACTTATCATTTTACCTTAACTCAGATATAGCTCGCTTTATTCTAGCCATATCTTTCTTTTGCTGCTCAGTTGCCTTACCGTCCTGATTAAAAATATCCTCTTTAATAAACTCTAACCTGTCTTCGTAATCAGTTATCTTTTCTGCTTTGTCTTTAGATCCAGTTACATAAGTGCCTTTCATTTCAGATTTTTGCTCCCCTAATTGTTTTTTACTACCAGTACCGTACCTCTTCTCTAAAAATGACTTAATCCCAGCAGCCTTTTCTTTAGGAGATGATGGCCCTGCCTTTTTAGGAGTAGGCTCTGTAATCCTAAGTATCTCCTGATCATAAGCAGCCTTTGACGCATCATCCCAATTTACATCGTACTTCTTAACTGGAACTCCTGAAACTTCTCCTTCGTCAGCCCTAGCCTGTGCCTTAGCCATCTCAATGTTAGACATCTTTGGCTTTTTAGTAATCTTTAACTCTCTCATATCTATTTTTTACTTCTTAAAATTATTCTAGTAGCCTTAGCCCTTGCTTTACGCTCTTTAGTCTCTTGATTAGCCTCTTTTCTAAGATTTTTTTTCTCCAATTTTATAATTTTTTTGCTTTCTTTTTTAGAAAATTTTTCAGAAGAATCTCCATATTTTCCCCATTTTGACGTACCTTCAAAATCTTTATAAGCTTTTTTCTTGAAACTAGGCTGATTCTTCATGTCTTTTGACTCTTTAGCATACTTTCGCTGAACCAATCTAGAAGAATCTAGCTCTTTCGCCTTATCAGAATCAAAACCATGCTCATAGCCAAAACTATCCTGCACATATTTTCTCTCAGCTCCTTTCCTTATCTTTTTTTTAGCCTCAGATACATCAGTATCCTTCTTCCTTAAAATCTTCAACTTTTTCATACCTGTAATTATTAAACAAATATACACAAAATATCATAACATGCAGTATTAACACTGCAATAAGCATAAAACAGAAGATTGTTGCTTAAAAACACCCTTTTGCAGAATAAAATGATAGTCACACACACGACAGAGACAACCAAAACCAAATATTATTCTGTATAAACATACAAAACATACCATTTCTTCCAATATAGGGGTCCATATGAAATATGCTGTATTTGATGAGAAAAAGGGTAGGGGGTGTAGATGGGGAGAGGGGTAGGGTTATATATATTATGTTGAAAAATAATTTGAACACACAAACCCCAATGAAATAGGGTAGGGGAGGGGGTTTTAATGGTACCATATTTAAATTCTATTTAACATAATAAGTATTATAAGACAATATTCTTTGAAGTAATTATAAAATAGTTTATACTACGTATAAGGGACGCGGATAGGCTTTTTTTATTAAACCGTTTTATCTGATCCATTTGTTTACACGAATGTAAAAACATTTAACCTTTCATCTATATATATACTATTAAATTATTTCTTTACTCCTTTACTCCTTTGTTTATTTCTTTGCTCTTTGTTCTTTGCTTTATTCCTTTACTTTT
>Ga0255752_10000625_pt1 | contig 43477 bp, 42 predicted proteins | sample 011ome_25_FD_179952 | JGI IMG/M metagenome (GOLD analysis project Ga0255752, IMG submission 179952) | Coastal salt marsh microbial communities from the Groves Creek Marsh, Skidaway Island, Georgia - 011512CT metaG (version 2) | ecosystem: Environmental > Aquatic > Marine > Intertidal zone >...
CGCTTCGACGCCCCTCTTTCGTGTTTAGCGGTGAAATTGGGTCGAGGAGCCTCACCTGGGACAATGGCCCCATGATGATAGTCGCTGCCACACCGATTGGGAACCTCGGCGACCACACACCCCGCCTTCTTGATGCTCTTCGTGACGCCGCCATGGTGGTTGCCGAAGACACCCGCACCACCAAAAAACTGCTCGGCGCCCTGGGCGCTGAGAGCCATGGGGAATTTGTTCCCCTCCACGAGCACAACGAACGCGACGTGATCGAACGAGTCTTAGACAAAGCCGCTACCTCCACCGTGGTTCTCGTGAGCGACGCGGGCATGCCTGGGATCTCTGATCCGGGTTTTGCGCTCGTGCGCGCCGCACACGAGCGTGGGGTTCGAGTGAGTCCCCTACCAGGGCCCTCCGCCGTCACCGCAGCCCTCTCCGCCAGCGGGTTGCCCACCGACCGGTTCTGCTTCGAGGGGTTTCTGCCGAAAAAAGGCAAGAGGGAGGTTCTCGACGCGCTCACAGCAGAAACGCGCACCATGGTGTTTTTCGAATCCCCCCACCGACTACTCGACACCCTGGAGGTGATGGCGCAGGTGTGGGGAAGTGATCGACAGGCGAGTGTGTGTCGAGAGATCAGCAAACTCTTTGAAGAAGTGCGCACGGACACGCTCGCCCACCTCATCGAGCACTACGCCGAGGGAACAAAAGGTGAAATCACCCTCGTTGTCGCCGGCTCCCGGGGCCCGAGTGTGGCATTCGAGCAGGCGGTCGAGCACGCGAGGGCGCTCGTGGAATCGGGGGTTCGCGCGGCCGATGCGGCGCGCGATGTGGCCCGTGAGAGCGGCTATTCCAAGCGCGAGCTCTATTCAGCCCTGCTCACCTCGGGTGCGTAGGATTGAGCGTTATGACCTCTTCGTCCTCGTTCTTTATCGCGACGCCGATTTTCTACGTCAATGACGTTCCCCACATCGGCCACGCCTACACCGAGGTCGCAGCTGACGTGCTCGCGCGGTGGAACCGCCAAAGCGGAAAAGACACCTGGTCACTGACCGGAACAGACGAACACGGCCAAAAGATCTTGCGCACCGCCGTCGCCAATGGGGTAGAGCCCCAAGAGTGGGCTGACAAATTAGTGAATGACGCGTGGCTGCCGCTTCTGAAGACGCTCGACATCAGAAACGACGACTTCATTCGCACCACCGAGCCGCGTCACGAAGAAGGAGTTAAGAAATTTCTGACCCTTCTGTTTGACAAGGGCTTCATTTATAAAGGCGAATACGAGGGTTTCTACTGCGTGGGCTGTGAGGAATACAAGCAGCCTTCGGACCTCTCTGACGGGACGGCGGAATTTGACGGTAAAAAGGTCTGCCACATTCACGGACGCCCGGTAGAAGTGTTGAGTGAAACCAACTACTTCTTCACCCTCTCCAAGTTCCAAGAGCAGCTTCTTGAGCTGTACAAGAACCAGCCTGATTTCATTCAGCCCGAGAGCGTGCGCAACGAAATTGTGGCGTTTGTCTCCCGCGGCCTGGACGACCTCTCTGTTTCCCGCGCCAACCTCGACTGGGGTATCGCATTACCCTTCGACCCCGAACAGGTCACCTATGTGTGGTTCGACGCGCTGCTCAACTACATCACGGCGACCGGGTGGGGCTCTGACGATGACGCGTTTGCCTCCCGCTGGCCAGCGGTGCAGCTCGTGGGAAAAGACATTGCCCGGTTCCACGCGGTCATTTGGCCAGCGATGTTGATGGCGGCAGGCCTGGAACCGCCCCGTCGAGTATTCGCCCACGGGTGGTTGCTCGTCGGGGGCGAGAAAATGTCGAAGTCGAAACTCACCGGTATCGCACCGGCCCAAATCACCGACGTGTTTGGCTCTGACGCATTCCGCTACTACTTCATGCGCGCCATCACTTTCGGATCTGATGGCTCCTTCAGCTGGGAAGACCTGGCGGCGCGGTACGAAGCAGAACTCGCCAACGGATTTGGCAACCTCGCCTCCCGAGTCATCGCAATGCTTGGGCGCTACTTCGGTGGGGTCGTTCCCCAGGTTGACGAATCTTCGCTCGCTGATGCCGATCTGAGTATTCGCAACACCATGGTTGCCCAATCCCAGAAGGCCCACGCGGCGATGGAGCGCTTCATAATCCACGAAGCGATTGCGGCGGCGTGGGGGATTGTTGACGAGCTCAACGGATACCTCACCGAACAAGAACCCTGGGCCCTGGCGAAAGACGATAGCCAGAAGCAGCGACTCGAGGCCGTCCTCTACACCGCTGCCGATGGCCTTCGAGCGCTGGCCGTGCTACTGTCCCCGGTGATTCCCCAGGCCGCAGCGAAGCTGTGGCGGGCCCTTGGAATGGAAGCCCACGCCGGCTCGGTTGATAGCCAACCATTGCTCGACGCAGGTCAACCGGGAGGGCTCCCCGGCGGAATCACCGTAGGAAAGTTGGAACCGCTCTTCCCCCGAATTGAGAACGACTCGTAGTGGCACAAAAAACCCCCGGCGATCCCCCCGCACACCTGCGCACCCGCGGGTCGATGGAAGCGGGAGACCGTAAGGTGGCCTATCCCACCGCCCCCGAACCTCTGACGGTGCCGGTGTATGACAATCACGCCCATTTGGAAATCGCTGATGGGGAAAATCCCCTCGATTTTCGTGAGCACCTTGATCGCGCAGGTGCCGCGGGAGTCCACGGTGTTGTTCAGGTGGGAACCGACGTTCCCACGTCGCTGTGGTCTGCCGATGTGGCGGCGATCGAACCCAGAGTCCTCGCGGCGGTTGCCATTCACCCCAACGAAGCACCCGAATTGCACCAAAAGGGCACGCTGGATGACGCACTCCACGTCATCGACGATTTGGCGAAGCGCCCCCGCGTGGTGGCGATTGGAGAAACGGGACTGGATTATTTCCGCACGGAAGGCGCGCTTCTCGCCCCGCAGCGCCGCAGCTTCATCGAACACATTCGCATCGCCAAATCACACAATGTCGCCTTGCAGATTCACGATCGCGATGCTCACCAGGACGTCGTGGATATTCTCCTCGCGGAGGGCGCCCCGGAGCGGACTGTCTTCCACTGCTACAGCGGTGATGCTGAACTCGCCGAAATCTTGAACGAACACGGTTGGTACGCAAGTTTTGCGGGCAACGTGACGTTTAAAAACGCCAAAGGCATGCAGGCGGCCCTTTCAGTAATGGACCGCTCGCACATTTTGATTGAAACGGACACCCCGTTTCTTACTCCGATTCCTCATCGTGGCAAGCCGAACAGTCCTTACCTCATTCCCCACACCCTGAGATTCATGGCCGGGTTACTCGAGGTCGACGAGAATCTGCTTGCGGCACAGCTCACTGACAACACTTTTGGTGTCTACGGGCGCTGGGATGACAACCCCCCTGCCGTGCGCACCAACCCGGTCACCGGGCAGCCATGGAGCACCTTGGAACCCTCCCCCTTCCATGCCTCCTGAGACGCGTTTTCTTCAAGCGCCAGATATCCGGGCACTTGCGCAGCGCACCGGCGTGAGCCCCAGTAAGTCAAAGGGGCAAAACTTTGTCATCGATGCCAACACAGTGCGCAAGATTGTCTCCCTCTCAGGAGCCCAGCCGGGTGAGCACGTGTTGGAGGTGGGTCCCGGTTTTGGTTCGCTCACCGTGGGACTGGTGGGAGCCGGCTGCCGGGTCACGGCAATCGAAATCGATTCCCGTCTCGCAGCCGAGCTTCCCTCGGTCATTGCGCAGCGGGCGCCCGGAGGCGACTTCGATGTGATCGAAGCCGATGCGCTTCGAGTGGAGTCAGTGCCTGCAGACGTCGTCCCACTCGTGGCGAATCTTCCCTACAACGTGGCCGTCCCGGTTCTCATCCACCTGCTCGAAATACATCCTGGTTTCCGCCGGGTGTTGGTCATGGTGCAGGCCGAAGTGGGATGGCGTCTTGCTGCCCCGCCGGGATCAGAGCACTATGGTGCCCCGAGTGTGAAAGTGGCCTGGTGGGGACAATGGGCAGTCGAGTCATCGATTTCGCGCCGGGTTTTTTGGCCTGAACCCCGCGTCGACTCGGTATTGGTCGGTATGCACCGCCGCGAATCACCGGGGGGCGAGCCTCTTCGCCGGCGAGTATTTGACCTTGTTGATGCGGGTTTCCGCACCCGTCGCAAGATGTCCCGCCAGGCTCTCTCCGAGGTCTTCGGCTCCTCCTTTCTCGCGAGCGCCGCGATTGAACGGGCAGGTCTCAACCCTGAGAGCCGCTGTGAAACGTGGTCACTGGACGACTTTGTCGCACTCGCCCAGGTGGACGGAGGTAAACAGTGACCTCAGCCGGTTCTCCTGTGTGGTTGCCACTGGGGCTCGTGGGGGGCATCGCCCTCGCGAATGTCACCGGCGATATCGGAATACCCACCGCGGTGGTCTACAGCGCATTTGGAATCGTGGCCTTTCTCGTCGGGCTCTCACTTCCCCTGCTATCTGTCGGACGATTCGTCGGAAACGCGAGGGTGTGGCGAGCTCTCCTCATCATCAACCTCGTCGCCGTTCCGTTGCTCTCATTTGTGCTCTCGCGCATTCTCTGGCGGAGCCCCGACCTCCAATTGGGTCTGCTCCTCGCACTTCTCGCCCCCGGCGTCGCGCTGTCGATTCCGATTATTCGACGCGCCGGTGGCGATGTGGAGAGTGTTCTCGGTATTACTCCTCTGCTTCTTCTGGGGCAGCTACTGGTCGTGCCACCCCTCGCGATTCTTCTCACCGGCGGGTTATTCACCGTCGCTGATATTTCCCGCACACTCGGACCCATCGCGATGGTCGTCGGCTTACCCGTCGCACTCGCCGCTCTCTACCAAGCCCTCGAGCGCAGACACCAAAAGCGACTACTACCCCTGCGTCTACGTGTCAGTTCACTCACAGGAGTGGCTGCCGGTGTCGCATTCCTTCTCACCGCCTGGTCGGAGGCTTCAACGCGCCTCGAGAGGGTCAGTGAGCTCAGCTGGTTAGTTCCCCTCGCCATTGCCTTTCTTGTGCTGATGGCACCGATTACGCTCTTGGTCGCCGGTTTGGCGGGGGTCGACGCCGATAAACGCCGAGCCATCCTCATTTCGGCAGTGGGACGTGGGGGAATGGTGATCACGCCGATTACGTTGGCGCTAGAGACGGACTATTGGTCCATGGTCGCTCTTGCGGTGATGACCCAGGCGTCGGTAGAGGCCTTGGGTTTGATGGTCTATCGCTCAATATCTCCAGAAATCGTTCCAGGTCGCTAGATTCCCATCCCGCTCAATAGGCTGTAGCTGTGAGCCCCGACACTCCAGAAACAATCAGCGTTCGAGCTCCCGGCAAAGTCAACCTCGCCCTCTACGTCGGTTCACCCGACATCACAGGATTCCACCCCCTGCTCACCGCGTTTCAAGCCGTCGACCTGTGGGATGCGGTCACAGTCTCTTCCGCGGAAGCAATGTCGATCGACATCTCAGCAGCCTTCGACGTGTCAACGATTCCCCTGGATTCCTCCAACTTGGTGTGGCGAGCCCATGATTTGCTTCGCGAACACATCGGAGAAATCCCCTCGGCGGCAATCACCATTGACAAAACCATTCCGGTCTCTGGCGGAATGGCGGGCGGCTCGGCCGACGCGGCAGCAGCGGTCATTGCTCTCGCCCAGCTCTTTGGGCTCTCTCCCGACTCCGCCCACCTGCGAGACCTCGCGAGGGCTCTCGGATCTGACGTTCCCTTCACGCTCGTCGGTGGTTCTGCGGTAGGTCGCGGTAGGGGTGACGTGCTGGAGCCTTTTCGAAACAACTCGCCCCTCTCTCTCGTGATCGTGAGTTCTGATGCCACCCTCTCGACCCCCGAGGTGTACCGACGCTTGGATGATCTCCGTGGCGAGGACAAAGTGAGTCTGCCCGACTCGTTTAGCCCAGAATTCATGGCGGCCTGGCGTGACGGAGATGCGCACGCGCTTGCTCCACACCTTCACAACGACTTGCAGGCGGCGGCGCTGAGCATGATGCCCGCACTCCACTCCGTCCTGGAGGACACGATGACGGCGGGCGCACTTGCGTCGATGGTTTCGGGCTCAGGCCCCACGGTCATTGGTTTGGCTTCCGACCCAGAGCATGCCTCGGACATCGCTCAGCGCCTCGTCGAGCAGGGCTACCGGGCTATGGCCGTGGAGACAACTCCTCTGGGGACTCATCCGCTGCCGTAGTGTCCTCAGCTGTTCCGGGTTGAAAAAGACTCGCAACCACCAGCAGAGCTGCGCCACCAACGAGAGCGATATCGGCAACGTTTCCCACGAAGAAACCGGCGTAATCGAGGAAGTCCACAATGTGGCCAACCGCGAACCCGGGCTCACGAAACAGGCGATCCCCTAAATGGCTGATCGCGCCACCCAGAAGCGCTCCGACACCCACAGCCCACCACCAGCCGGTGACTTTGAAGCTGTACCAAAAGAGGGCCACCACCGCGATAGCGGCCACGATGGTCAAAATCCAGGTGAACCCTGAGACGAGACCAAACGCCGCACCGGGGTTGTAGACCAGTCGAAATCCGAAGAGGTCGCCCAGAAGAGGCTCGTACCGGCCAAATTCCAAAGTGGATTCGGCCCACCACTTCGAACCTTGGTCGAGCACAATCCACACCGCCGCCTGAATAAAGACGAACACCGTGAACCGGCTCAAGGGGGCAGAAGAGGTCACGTAAGCATTCCTCGCTGGGCTAAGGGGACGACGGTCGCCGCCCTCGAGTATTTCACACCTCAGTCGGTCGGAGCTTCGATGTGCAGACTCACGCTTCGTAGCAACGATGCCAATTCGGTTCGTTGCGCGGGAGTCAACGGCTCTAAGGCGCGCTGCTCGGCGGCGAGTAAATCATCCAGCGCCCGGTCGACGAGCTTACGTCCAGGGTCTGAGAGCGCGACCACCACTCGGCGGCCATCGTCAGCGTCAGCTTGGCGTGACACGAGCCCTCGTGCTTCTAGGCGGTTGATCCGGTTGGTCATCGCGCCGCTGGTCACGAGCGTCTGCGCCATCAGCTCCGTCGGACTGAGTTGATAGGGCTTACCCGCGCGACGGAGAGTCGCGAGGACATCAAATTCCCACACGTCGATACCATGAACGCTGAAGACCGCACGACGCAACCGGTCGAGGTGTTTGCTGATGCGGGTGACGCGGGAGAGTACTTCGAGTGGTCGCGCGTCCACATCGGGCCGCTCTGCGGACCACGCCCGCACAATCCGGTCAACGTCATCTTGGCGTTCTGGCATCACCCCATTATCGGGGTCTGGCAGACTAGGGGAGCGTTTCACGCACTCCGCCTTGGTGTAACGGCAGCACGACAGCCTTTGGAGCTGTTAGGTCTAGGTTCGAATCCTGGGGGCGGAGCCAGAGTTAGCCCGTTTCGGGCATGGGCTCGCGGATTCGGTGAATCATGCACTTAAATAGAGGTATGAGCCCCTCTTCGTTGGCCGTCATCGTTTTGGCCGCTGGGCAGGGCACCCGGATGAAATCTCGCACTCCGAAGGTCCTCCACTCCCTCGCGGGTGTGCCTCTGATTGGGCATGTTCTTGCGACGGCGGAGGCGCTCGACCCGGACGTTCTCGTCGTGGTCACCCGTCACGAGGCGGACGCAATCGAAGAGGTGGTTGCTGAGCTCTCGCCTGATGCGCAGTGTGTACGCCAAGATGCCATTCCTGGAACAGGACGCGCGGTTGAGGTCGCACTGGGATCGATCCCGCACAACGTTGAATCGGTCGTGGTGCTGAGCGCCGACGTTCCCCTGCTTGATTCTGACACCCTCTTAGCGGTGATTCACCACCACAGCGCCGAGGGCGCTGCGGTCACACTTCTGAGCGCTGTCGTTGATGAGCCCACCGGGTATGGCCGCGTTGTTCGCAGTGAGTCGGGTGCTGTTTCAGCAATCGTTGAAGAAGCTGATGCTGATGCGGATACCCGAGACATTGCGGAAATCAATTCCGGAACCTACGTGTTTTCGCGCACCGCGCTCGCAGACGCGCTACCTACTCTCGGAGTGGACAACGCCCAGGGAGAGAAATACCTCACCGATGTGATTGCCCAACAAGTCGCCAGTGGCGGCGGGGTACAGGCTGTCATCGTGGACGACGAGTGGCTTGTTGAGGGTGTGAACGACCGCATCCAACTGTCCGAAGTGCAGCGGCGGCTCAATCGCATGATTGTGCGGGGGTGGCAAAAAGATGGGGTCAGCATCCCCGAGCCCGAATCTGTCTGGATTGACCTCTCGGTTCAACTCTCGCCGGATGTGACCGTGTTCCCCGGTGTCCAGCTTCATGGGGGATGTGTGATTGGCGAGGGCGCTACTCTCGGCCCTGATTGCACCCTGACTGATACCGAGGTCGGTGCGGGGGCGTCAGTCATTCGCACCGTCGCCAGTGAAGCTGAAGTGCACGAGGGAGCACAGGTTGGTCCCTTCGCGTATCTTCGGCCCGGCACCGTCGTGGAAACCGACGGCAAAGTGGGCACCTTTGTCGAGACGAAGAACAGCACGATTCATCGGGGCGCGAAAGTGCCGCATCTGAGCTACATCGGTGACGCAGAAATTGGGGAAGGTGCCAACATTGGCGCCGGAACCATCACCGCGAATTACGACGGCATCAAGAAGCACCGCACCGTGGTCGGCGCGCACGCACGCACAGGCTCTGACAACGTGTTCGTTGCGCCGGTTCAGATCGGAGACGGCGCCTACACCGCCGCCGGCACCGTGGTGAGGCGGGATGTGCCTCCGGGGGCACTCGCGGTGACCGCGGCGAGCGTGCGCAACATAGACGGCTGGGTCGAAAAGAATCGACCTGGAACACCATCCTCCGAGGCCTCGGCCTCGGCACACCAAGAACCACCCGAGCAATAGGTAGAGCGAGGACGCCATGGCCCTAGTGACAGCAAACAAGAAGAATCTCATTTTGGTGTCGGGCCGAGCCCACCCGCAGCTCGCCGAGGACGTGGCGAAAGAACTTGGCTGTGAGGTCCTAGAGACTGAAGCGCGCACCTTCGCCAATGGCGAGATTTATGCCCGCTATGGCGAGAGTGTCCGCGGCGCGGATGCTTTTGTGATCCAAGCCCACTCTCATCCCATCAACGAGTGGCTGATGGAGCAGCTGATTATGGTCGACGCGCTCAAGCGCGCGAGTGCGAAACGCATCACCGTGGTCGCCCCCTTCTACCCCTACGCCCGTCAAGACAAGAAAGGCCGCGGCCGGGAGCCTATTTCTGCTCGACTCGTCGCCGATCTGTTCAAAGCAGCTGGAGCAAACCGCATCATGAGCGTGGATCTGCATGCCGCTCAAATCCAGGGATTCTTTGACGGCCCCGTCGACCACCTCTTCGCCATGCCCGTGCTCTTAGAGCACTTCCAAGAACAACTCGACCCGAAAGAGCTCACGGTGGTGAGCCCCGACATGGGCCGGGTGCGGGTCGCCGATATTTGGAGCGACAAGTTGGGTGCGCCTCTGGCGATCATTCACAAGCGACGAGACCCGCGAGTGCCCAACCAAGTGTCGGTTCACGAAATTGTGGGTGATGTGAGCGGACGAGTGTGTTTGCTGGTGGATGATCTCATTGACACCGGCCGCACCATTCAGAAAGCAGCCGAAGCATTGAAAAAGAATGGCGCGAAGGGTGTCGTGGTCGCGGCGACGCACGCGGTGTTCTCTGACCCCGCTATTGAGGTGTTGCAGCACGAGTCAATCGATCAGGTCGTGGTGACAGACACGCTTCCCCTTCCTGATGAGAAACGCTGGGACCGCCTCACGGTTCTGCCGATCGCTCCCATGCTGGCTCGGGCTATTCGCGAGGTGTTTGACGATGGTTCCGTCACCTCGATGTTTGACGGAGCCGCCTAACTCGAAGAGATGGGTCGCAGTCGTGGCAGCCCCGGAATGGGTCCGAGGGTCGCCACGCGAATGCTCGTGCCGTCGTAGAACTCTGCGTAACACTGCCAACCCGCAGTCACCAGCGGGAACAACTCGAATCGGGCCGACGAGGCTTGCGCACCGGGAGCTAGCGTCACCCGGGCAATCTCGCAGGCGTAGCGTGCGCTCTGCTGTGCCTGGACCACCGTGCCGATAAACCCGGGCACCACCAGCAGCGCCATGCTCACCAGCGCGACGATGCGCAAAATACGGCGACGCCGATCACTGCGCAGTGGCGCATCGTCCTCTGATTCGTTGAGCTCTGGGTAATCGTTCACGCGGTCCTTTTCCCGTCGGTGCCCGCCCAGCCTACGCACCGGTCGTTTCCTGTTGTTTACCAAGACCTCCTAGTGTGACGGCGTGCAGCAGCTTCAGGGTCGACTAGGGCTCACCGCTTCGATGGGTATCGGGGTGGCGGCCATGTTGGGCGCCGGGGTGTTCTACGTGTGGTCACCCGCATACGCACTCGCCGGGCCGTGGTTGATGGTCTCCCTCCTCATCGCCGCAGTGGTCGCTACGCTCAATGGCCTCGTGACGGCTCAGTTGGCGATGCACCTGCCGGTGTCGGGGGGAATTTACGCTTACGCCGGCCACTATCGCGGTCCCTACCTGGGGTTCCTCGCCGGCTGGCTTTTTGTCACAGGCAAGACCGCATCGGCGGCCGCTATTGCTTACATCGCAGCGAGTTACCTTTCTCCCGAGTACGCCCGGGAAATCGCCGCGGGTTTTGTCGTTGTTTTCACGGCCATCATCGTCAGTGGTATCCGAGTCGCCGCTGGCGTGAGCATCGCCATTTCGCTCACGGTCATTATTGGAGTGGTGTGGTTTGCGGCACCGCGCCAGCTCTCAGCGACATGGCCAAGTGTTGATGCGGACCCTTCGATTGGGGGCATCGCCACTGCGGCGGGGTTGTTCTTTTTTGCCTTTGCCGGTTACGCCCGAATGGCCACTCTCGGTGAGGAAGCGCGCAACCCGAGCCGCACTATTCCCCGCGCCATCGTCGGAGCGTTGTGGATCGTGTTGGTGATTTACCTCATGGTGGGTTTCGCCATCACCCCGGCGCTTCAGAGCGCATCTGTAATCCCCGACGCACCTCTGACGCTTCTCTCCTCTGCCGGATCGGCGTGGGTCATGGTGGCGCTCGCGGTGATGGCGTCCTTGGGGTCGTTGATTGCGATTCTCGCGGGGCTCAGTCGCACCACCCTCGCGATGGGCCGCTCGCGCGACCTTCCCCCCATGCTCTCCCGGGTGTCTTCGCGCACGAAGGGACCCGTCGTTGCTGAAATCACCGTCGCCATCGCGGCTATTGCTCTGATCTTTTTCACCAATCCGCTGTGGCTTGTGGGCCTCTCCAGCGCGGGCGTCTTGACTTACTACGCCATTGGTCATCTGAGCGCATTAGCGCAGCCGCCCGCGCAACGATTCCTGCCCCCGGTAGTTCCGACACTGGGGCTGGTGTTGTGCGGGCTCTTAGTGCTCACACTGCCGATGCCATCACTGATTGCCGCCTTAGCGTCTGCCCTCGTGGGCACCCTGTGGTTTCTGCTCAACCCACTCCGTCGAGCACAACCAGGTGATTACGTCGTCTAGTCGGTTTGAACCTCTGAGCGGTCGCCCGACCACAGAGTGTGGAAGACCCCTTCTTGATCAACCCGCTTATAGGTGTGGGCTCCGAAGAAGTCACGCTGTCCCTGGATGATGCTCGCAGAGAGGCGGGGCCGTCGAATCTGGTCGTAGTAAGCCAATGAGGACATAAACGCCGGCACCGGCACTCCGTTGTCGACAGCGCGGTGAATGACGTCGCGCCAGGCGTCCTGGGCGGATTCGAGGGCCGAGCGGAAATAGGGTGCTGTGATCAGGAGCGGCAGCTCTGGCTCGGCGCGGTAGGCCTCGGTGATGCGGTTGAGGAACTGGGCACGGATAATGCAGCCCGCCCGCCAAATCTTGGCCACCTCCGCCCGGTCAATCGACCAGTCGTATTCGACGGCGCCCTGTGCGATGGCGTCAAAGCCTTGCGAGTAGGCGACAATCTTGGACGCGTAGAGGGCTTTGCCCACCGCGTCAACGAAACCCTCGACGTCGTCCACCGAAGCGGTGGCCGCGGGGCCGGGAAGCCCTTGAGCTTTTTCTCGCTGGGTGGACGCGGACGAAATCGCTCGGGCAAACACCGCCTCGGCGATGCCGGTGACGGGAACACCCAGACCGACAGCTGTTTGCACGGTCCACACTCCGGTTCCCTTAGAACCCGCCTGATCCACAATCACATCGACCAGCGGCTGACCGGTCTTGGCGTCGACTTGGCTCAATACTTCGGCCGTGATGTCGATGAGGTAGCTCTCGAGCTCACCGCTGTTCCAGTTGCGAAACACGTCAGAAATCTCTGCGGGGGAGAGCCCGGCGACATGGCGCAGCAGGTCGTACGCTTCGGCGATCAGCTGCATATCGGCGTATTCAATGCCGTTGTGGATCATCTTCACGAAGTGACCGGCACCGTCGCTACCGACGTGGGTGACACAGGCTTCGCCCTCCGCGACAGCAGCAATCGAGGTCAGAATGGGACCCAATGTGGCCCAGGCCTCGGCGGAACCACCGGGCATAATCGACGGGCCATTGAGCGCCCCTTCTTCACCGCCGGAAATTCCCGCGCCTACGAAGTTGAAGCCCTTCGCCGCCAACTCTTTTTCGCGCCGAATCGTGTCGCTAAAGTGCGCGTTACCGCCATCCACAATGATGTCGCCCGGCTCAAACACCTGCGTCAGCTGGTCGATGACGGCGTCCGTTGCGCCACCGGCCTGCACCATGATGATGGCGGTGCGCGGCGTGCTCAGCGATTGGGCAAACTCAGCCATCGTTTCCGTCGCGACAAACCCTGCCTCGGGGTGTTCGGCGGCGAGTTCTCGGGTTTTCTCTGGGCTGCGGTTGAAAATGGCGACGGTGTTGCCCTCACGGCTAGCCAAATTGCGGGCCAAATTCGAGCCCATGACCGCCAAACCCACTACGCCGATGTTCGCCTGAGACATGTTGAAGTTGAAACCTTCCGAAGTTGCGCCCGGCAACCCCGGGTCGCTTAGTAGCGTACCCGTCCGGTATGCTTGCTGGCGTACTTCGGCGAGGGAGCTAAGACTCCGTAATCGACGCGGTAGGCGAGGCACACGGTCTCTCCTCACGCTTCGGCGTTCGAGTTCGAGAACATATCCGGGCCGTGGCCCGACAAGGAGAACGAGAAAACATGGCTGACAACAACACAATGGCCGCAGAGGCCCGCAGCAACTTTGGGAAGGGCGCAGCGCGCAAGCTCCGCCAGGCAGGCAAAGTGCCCGCTGTGATTTACGGTCACGGCGAAGAACCCACCCACGTGTCACTCCCGGCACACGAGATGATGCTTGTCGCCCGTCGCGCCAACGCCCTGTTGGAGCTCGACATGGGCTCGGACAAGAAGCTCGTCCTGGTGAAGGACGTGCAGCGTGACCCGGTACGCCAGATCATCGAACACGTCGACCTCGTGGTCGTGCGTAAGGGTGAGAAGGTCACCGTCGACGTGGTCATTCACGTCGAGGGAGACCCGATTTCCGGCACCATGGTGCAGGTTGACCACACCTCAATCACCGTCGAGGCCGAGGCGACCCACATCCCCGAGTCCTTCACGGTCTCTGTCGAGGGCCTCGACGAGGGCGCTCAGATTCACGCCAGCGATATCGCTTTGACCGAGGGCTCAACCCTCGTGAGCGACCCCGAAACCCTGATTCTGGCGATTGTTCTGCCCCGTGTGGCGGCCGCTGAAGAGTCGACGAGCGAAGAGGGCGCTGAAGAGGGTGCAGCCGAGGGTGGCGCAGAAGCCCCGGCTGAAGAAGCCTCCGAGGAGTAATCCCTGTTCTTTCGACGCGGCGAACCCGCCTCCTCGAGTGGTGAGGCGGGTTGGCTGATTGTCGGGCTCGGTAATCCGGGCGAACAGTATCGCGGTACCCGACACAACATCGGTGAAGAGACCATCCGCCGCTGGGCGGACCAGGCCGGTGTCACGCTGTCGAAACAAAAGTCGTGGGGTTTTGCCGCGCGAATTCCCCAATCCACGGTGACCATTGCGGTCACCACCGGCTACATGAACACCTCGGGAGGGCCCGTGTCGGCGCTCGCGAAATATTTCAAAGTGCCGCCGGAGCGAGTGGTGGTGATTCATGATGAACTCGACCTTCCCTTGGGCACACTGCGGATCAAGAAGGGTGGTGGCCACGGAGGCCACAATGGCCTTCGCGATATCGCCAAAGCGTTGGGCACCCCCGATTTTGTGAGGCTTCGTCTGGGCATCGGGCGTCCTCCCGGGCGGATGGATCCCGCGGCCTACGTCCTCAAACCCTTCGCCTCGTCAGAAAAACCCGAGGTGGAACTCGTGCAAACGACGGCGATTGATGCGGCAACAAGCATTGCCCGCGATGGTCTGCTCGCAGCCCAACAGACGTTTCACTCGCCCAGCTGAGTAGTGGACGCTGGCCCTAAACTCGCCTGAGTGAGTGTGAAGCCCCTTTCGTCGCGCCTGCGCGACCTTCCGGCTATCGCCAACCTGCTCAACCACCGACAAGGTCGCGCCACGGGGGTTCTACCCGCACCACTTCACGTTCCACTCATCGCCAGCACTCTGCACTCCGAAGGTGCGCCAGGGGTGCTTTTGGTCCTGACACCCAGCAGTCGAGAGTCCGACCAGGTGCGGGACACCCTTCGAAGCCTGGTCGAAGAGAGTGTGCACGTGTGGGACTTCCCGTCATGGGAAACCCTGCCCCACGAGCGCTTGAGCCCACACCCCGAAACCGTGGCACGAAGGTTGTCGGTGCTTCGTGCTTTGCATCACCGGGAGCCCGACGCCGCGCCGCTGGTTGTGGTGGCCTCGGTCCGGTCGCTTATTCAACCGGTGAATACCGACCTTGCGTCCAGTCCGTGGTTGAGCTTCGCAAAGGGCCCTTACGAGGGGGGCATTGAGGAACTGGCTTCGGGACTGGTCGCACTCGCCTATCAGCGGGTTGACCTGGTCACTCGCCGAGGAGAATTCGCGGTGCGAGGGGGAATCGTCGATGTGTTTCCCGCTCTTGAAGACCACCCGGTTCGAGCAGATTTCTTTGGCGACGATATCGACGAGCTCACTTCCTTCTCCGTCTCTGACCAACGCTCGCTCACCTCGGTCGAATCGGTTGACATTCCGCCTGCGCGCGAAATGCTGCTCACCGATGCGGTTCGGGCACGCGCGAAAGAACTCACCCACGAATACCCCGGTGTGAGCGGAATGCTCGAAAAAATTTCCAACGGTGTTCCGGTGGATGGAATGGAGTCGCTTCAGCCAGCGCTCGCGGCATCGATGGGGCCGGTGACCGATTTCTTCCCGGAAGACACCGTGATTGTGGAACTTCAGCCCGAGCGCGGGCGCTCGAGGGCGCGCGCCCTGATTGACACGAACCGTGAGTTCTTGGAGGCGGCGTGGGAAACTGCCGCGGCGGGTGCCAGCGACCGACCCATCGACTTTCACCTTGGTGAGTTCTACACCCCCGAAGAAGTCATTGACCATGCAGGGCAGCGTCCCTGGTTGTCGCTCTCGACACTCGATTCCGGCGCCGAGAGCTTAATCAGGGTGGAGGCGAACACCATCGGGCTTGAGGTTCCCGGCGGCCAGGAAGCCATCGACTACGTGCGATCTCGTCGTGATGAGGGCGACACGGTGGTGATTTGCGCCCAGGGTCACGGCTTGGTGGAGCGTGCCGCGCGCGTGCTGGGCGAACACGGTATTGCCGCAGCGGAGTTGGAGTCCTCAGCGACTGGCTTCCGCACCGATGTCGTCAACATCGTCCAAGCGGGCCTGACCGATGGTTTTGTGGTGCCTGGCCTCTCTCTCGCGGTGATTGGTGAGCGAGAGTTCTTCGGCCGCGCCAGTACCGCCTCGCCTCGCTCTCAAAAGACCTTGGCGACGAAACGCAGAGCGGGAGTCAACCCTCTGGAGTTGCGACCGGGCGACTACGTCGTGCACGACACCCACGGCATTGGTCAATTCGTCGAGGTCGTGCGACGAGAAATTTCCACCGGTGGTCGCGACGCTAAGAAGTCCGAGCGTGAATTCGTCGTCTTGGAATACGCGCCCTCTCGTCGCGGGGGAGCGCGAGACAAGTTGTATGTTCCCACGGACCAATTGGACTTGTTGAGTATCTATGTCGGTGGCGAGCAACCGGCGCTGAGCAAAATGGGCGGTGCAGAGTGGTCCGCGGCGAAATCCAAAGCTCGCAAAGCGGTGCGCGATATCGCGGTCGATTTGGTCAAGCTTTATTCCGCGCGGATGAGCCAGCCCGGATACGCCTTCTCTCCCGATAACGAACTGCAGCGCGAGTTGGAGGACGCGTTCGCGTTTGTCGAAACACCCGACCAACTCGCGACCATCGACGATGTGAAAGCCGACATGGAGGGACCCATCCCCATGGATCGCCTCATCGCCGGCGACGTGGGCTTTGGTAAAACCGAGATTGCGGTGCGAGCAGCGTTCAAAGCTGTCCAGGATGGCAAGCAGGTTGCGATTCTTGCCCCCACTACTCTTCTGGTGCGCCAGCATATGGAGACCTTTCAAGAGCGCTACGCGCCCTTCCCCGTCAGGTTGGCGTCTCTCTCTCGCTTTTCGACCGCGTCCGAAGCCAAAACGGTCATTCAGGGCCTCGCCGATGGAACCGTCGATGTTGTCATTGGAACTCATCGACTACTGAGTGACCAGGTGACCTTCAAAGACCTGGGCCTGATTGTGGTCGATGAAGAGCAGCGATTCGGGGTGGAGCACAAAGACAAGCTCAAAAAAATCCGAGCGAATGTTGATGTGCTCTCCATGAGTGCCACCCCGATTCCTCGAACGCTGGAAATGGCGGTGACGGGAATTCGGGAGATGTCGACCCTCCAAACCCCTCCAGAGAACCGCCACCCGATTTTGACTTTTGTGGGTGAGAAATCAGACCAGCAGATTGTCGCCGCGATTCGACGCGAGCTCTTGCGCGAGGGCCAAGTTTTTTACGTCTCTAACCGAGTACAAGGAATTGGTGCCGTCGCCACGAAGCTTTCCGAACTCGTTCCCGAAGCTCGCATTGCGGTAGCTCATGGGCAAATGGGCGAGAGTGAATTAGAGAAAGTGATGGTGGATTTTTGGGAGGGGCACTTTGACGTGTTGGTCTCCACCACCATCATCGAAACCGGAATTGACGTCTCCAACGCGAACACGCTGATTGTGGAGAGGGCAGACCGTTTTGGTCTCGCGCAGCTTCACCAGTTGCGTGGACGGGTGGGCCGAGGCCGGGAGCGCGCCTACGCCTATTTCCTTTTCGACCCCGATGCCTCGCTGAGTGATCACGCCCACGAGCGTTTGAGCACTCTCGCTGCCCACAGCGATTTGGGCGGCGGTATGCAGATTGCGATGAAAGACCTCGAATTGCGCGGGGCAGGAAATCTCCTGGGGGCTGAACAGGCCGGCCATATTGCGGGTGTGGGCTTTGACCTGTATTTGCGGATGATGGCGGAGGCAATCGGCACCTTCCGGGGTGATGTGAACCCCGAGCAGACCGAATTGCGCTTGGAGCTTCCCGTGGACGCGCGCATCCCCGAGGACTACATCGACAGCGACCGGTTGCGGCTGGAGGCGTATCAGAAGCTCTCCCACTCGGCGGGTCCCGCAGTCGACGAGGGACTCATCGACGACGTGGTCTCCGAATTGGTCGACCGCTACGGCGACTTGCCGCTGCCCGCACAAACACTGGTCTTGGTGACCCGTCTTCGACGTCGCGCTCAGGCCGCGGGGTTGTCCGAAGCGTTGGTGATGGGCTCAAAGTTGCGCGTGGTGGGACCGCCGCTGCCGGATTCACTGCAGGTGCGACTGCAACGGCTCTACCCCAAGGGCAACTACCTCGCTCCCGCCCGAGTCGTCCTCATTCCGCTGCCCGAGTCGCACACCGACCACGCCATGGTGGCGTGGGTCGAAAACGTGATTGACGCGCTCTACCCTCTCGCCAATCCGACCCCATCTGAGACACTGACGGCGTGAGCAACTATCCCCACCTCGAGCGTCTGATTGAGACGATGGCGCAGCTGCGCGGAGAATCTGGGTGCGAGTGGGATAGAGAACAAACTCACGAGTCCCTCGTGCGCTTCCTCATCGAAGAGACCTACGAGTTGGTCGACGCGATCGAATCCGGTGACCGGGAGGGCATGAAAGAGGAACTCGGTGATGTGCTCTACCAGTTGCTCTTTCACGCCGATATTGCCGCCTCTTCCGACGATGCCTTCACCATCGATGAGGTCGCACAGACTACCGACGAGAAAATGCGACGACGACATCCCCACGTCTTCGGCGACACGGAAGTGGCTGGGGTGGAAGACATCAAGGCCAATTGGCAAAAGATCAAGGCGGAGGAGAAGAAGCACCGAGAGAGTGCCTTCGATGGTGTTCCCACCCACCTCACCGGGATCGCCCGTGCGCGAGCATTACTGGATAAAGCCGAGAAACTCGGCGTCACCCCGGAGGCGGTAGGAGCCCCTCCAGCAGGCGACGAAGCGACGTTCGGTACGTGGCTCCTCGCCACCCTGAATGGCGCGAGGGCACAAGGAATCGACCCCGATCGGGCGCTGCGTGAGGCGATGAGGAGCTTCGAAGAACGTGCCAGAGCCGCGGAGCGGGAGGGTGCGGAGTAACCGCCGCCACCAGTGGTGAGATGACAGACTGGGGAGATGGCCACGGTCAATCCACCCCGGGGAATGCGGGACTTCCTCCCTTCCGATAAGCGTCGTCGCGACGTCGCCATCTGCATCATCACCGATACCTACCACCGGCACGGCTTCGACCCCATCGAAACACCGGTCATGGAAGACCACCAGACACTTCATTCGGGATTGGGCGGAGATAACGAGAAGCTCAGTTTTCACGTGCTCAAACGCGGATTAGACCACGACGACTTCGCCCGCGCCGAGAGCGCTGACGAGCTCTCAGATTTGGGCTTGCGCTTTGATCTGACGGTTCCTCTGGCACGGTTTGTCGCCAGTCACCACGGCGAGCTTCCCCCGGTTTTTCGCGCGTTACACGTCGCGCCGGTCTGGCGGGCGGAGAGGCCACAGAAGGGTCGCTTTCGGCAGTTTGTCCAGTGCGACATTGACATTGTGGGAGAGGACTCGGCGCTGGCCGAGCGTGAAGTGCTCATGGCGACAGCTGATGCGCTCTCCGCATTGGGGGTGTCGGACTACCGCTTCCGGGTGAACGACCGACGCTTACTCACCAGCATGCTGACGGCAGCGGGGGTGGCGGAAGAAATTCACGCCTCGGTTTTGGTGACCCTAGACAAACTCGACAAGATCGGCGTCGACGGGGTGTTGGCCGAATTGGATCAGAAACACCCAGGAGCTGGAGATTACGCAGCGATCGAGAAGACGCTGCGCGCGGCCGAGCACGGCGGCCTCGAGTTGGATGCCTCTCGCATCAGTGAGCTCATGGCTTCAGGCGATGGTGTCGCCGAGGGCCTCGTGGCGTGGGCGAGTGACGTTGAGGCCGCAGTGGGTGTGGGTCGTGTGGTCTTCGATCCGACGCTCGTGCGCGGAATGGGCTACTACACCGGCTCGATTATCGAACTGGAGCACCCCGAATTGGGGGTTTCGTTGGGCGGTGGTGGTCGTTACGACGGCATGGTGGGGAGGTTCCTGGGCCGCGACATGCCAGCGTTTGGCTTCTCGCTCGGTTTTGAGCGTTTGATCGACCTCATTGAAATGTCGCCAGATGAGTCGATGCCCCGGGTGGCCCTGCTGTATTCGGCAGAGACAGAGATGGCAGCGCTGGTGCGCCTGAAAAAAGAACTGGTGGGGCAGGGGCTTAGTGTGCGTCTCGTTGCGACCAGTCGCAACATGAAAGCCGTGTTTGAGCGGCTGGAAGCAGATGGCATCAGCAGAGTCGCCGATGCGTCCGAGGGCGCAAAGAGCGCCTCAGACCTTGCATGGCGAGAGTTAGCATCGCGTTAACCTCGCCCGCTCTCCCGCGCAATAGGATTGGGACGCATCGTCCGCCACTGTGGTTCGAGGAGATTGTTTCGTGGCCCTAATTGAAGCGTTGACCGCTCGAGAAATTCTTGATTCCCGGGGAAACCCCACCGTTGAAGTCGAGGTTCTCCTCGAAGACGGCACCATTGGCCGTGCGGCGGTGCCCTCTGGTGCCTCCACCGGGCAGTACGAAGCGTATGAATTACGCGATGGCGACGCCAAGCGGTACTTGGGCAAAGGCGTCCAGCGCGCCGTCACCTCAGTCATCGACGTGTTGGGCCCCGCCATTGAAGGCATGGAAGCGAGCGAGCAGCGTGCCGTCGATGAGGTGTTGCTCAACACCGATGGCACGGACAACAAGAGCAATTTGGGAGCGAACGCCATTCTCGGTGTGTCGCTCGCCGTGGCTAAGGCCTCGGCTGACTCCGCCGATCTGCCTCTGTATCAGTACCTTGGTGGCCCTAACGCCCACGTTCTTCCCGTGCCGATGATGAACGTCATCAACGGTGGTGCCCACGCTGACACAGGCGTCGATATCCAAGAGTTCATGATTTTGCCCATCGGAGCCGATTCGATGTCCGAAGCGATTCGTATGGGCGCAGAGTGCTACCACGCACTGAAGTCGGAGCTGAAGGCCGCGGGTCTCGCCACGGGACTGGGCGACGAAGGCGGTTTTGCGCCTGAGCTTCCGAGCAACCGTGACGCGCTCGACTTCCTGTTGCGCGGAATTGAGCGTGCAGGTTTCAAGCCCGGTACAGAAATCGCCCTAGGCCTGGATGTCGCTGCCACCGAAATGTTTGAAGGGGGAAGCTACAGCTTCGAAGGAGGCAAGAAATCCTCCGACGAGATGGTCGCCTACTACCAACAGCTGGTTGCTGACTACCCGCTTGTCACCATCGAGGATCCCCTCGATGAGAACGATTGGGAGGGTTGGATTGCTCTGACCTCAGCGCTGGGCAACGCGGTACAGCTCGTAGGTGACGACCTGTTTGTCACCAACCCCGCTCGCCTCGCTGACGGTATTGCCCGCGGCGCGGGTAACTCGCTGTTGGTGAAGGTCAACCAGATTGGTTCCCTCTCAGAAACCCTCGACGCGGTGAGCCTCGCTCAGCGCAGCGGCTACACCGCGGTGCTCTCCCACCGCTCCGGTGAAACCGAGGACACCACCATCGCCGACATCGCGGTCGCGACCAACTGCGGTCAGATCAAGACTGGCGCTCCGGCACGCAGTGAGCGTGTGGCGAAGTACAACCAGCTACTGCGTATTGAAGAGGAGCTGGGCCCACAGGCTCGCTACGCGGGCGCCGGGGCGTACCCACGCTTTAGCGCGTAGCCAGAATCCCGCGAGGCGGTCGGAGTTCTCCGAAGCTCCCGACCTACACTGGCGAGGTGGCAGCGAGAGAGAAGAAAAAGGAGCGGATGGCCAAGAAACCCGCCCGCTCTCTCACCGTTTCCCTCCAAGCCTCCGGCTTTACGGCAACAGTTCTTGCGTTGATTGTGACCGGAGTCGTGGTGCTCTCGCCCTCGCTTCAAGTACTCGCCGAACAGCGTCAAGACATCGCGCAACTTGAGGCACAGCTAGCCGAGACGGATGCGGAGGTGCTGCGGTTAGAGGACCAACTGCAACGGTGGAACGACCGGGTGTTTGTCGAAACACAAGCGCGCTCCCGACTGATGTTTGTCTACCCCGGAGACATCACCTATCTGGTGCTGGATGATCTTCCCGAAGAAGATGGCAACGACGACATCGTCATCTCTGAAGACATCCAACTCACCCAGCCTGATTGGCGGGAGTCACTGCTCGCCAGTTATCTGGTCGCCGCCACCACTTCCACCATGATGACCGTCGAAGAAAAGGCACCCCAAGACACGTCGCTTCTGCCCTCACCGAGTGACGGCGGTGCGGAAAGTGACCCCCAGTGAGTGTGGAAGAGCCCACCCCACGCGACCGAGATCAACTTCAGGCGCAGCTTGGCCGTCCCATGAGGGGGTTGGTGGGAATTGCCGCGCGCTGCGCGTGTGGGGCACCCGCCGTTGTGGTGACGGAACCGCGGCTTCCGGATGGCACACCGTTTCCCACCCTCTATTACCTCTCCCTTCCCGAAGCGACAAAAGAAGCGTCTCGATTGGAGGCGGCGGGGAAAATGGCTGAGTACCAGGCACGCCTGGACGATGATGAGGTTGCCCGCGCGCTGTATGCCCAGGCGCACGAGAGCTTTCTCCACACCCGCGAGCTCATGGGTGTTGTCGACGAAATATCCGGAATCAGCGCGGGGGGTATGCCCAATCGTGTCAAGTGCCTGCACGCGCTCATGGCCCACGCACTCGCCGTGGGACCGGGAGTAAACCCGGTAGGGGATTGGGCGCTCGCCGATTCGGCGTGGTCACTAGAGGAGTGCCAGTGTTCACCTCAGGAGTAGCGCGCAGAGCAGTCTCTGTGTCGGCGCTCGCGGCGATGATGCTCCTCTCTTCTGCGTCGACGGCCTATGCCGATGACGTGAGAGACCGTCAGTATTGGTTGCAAGAGTATGGAATTTCCCAGGCCTGGGAAATTACTCGCGGCGCGGGAGTGACGATCGCCATTATCGACACCGGGGTGGATGCCACCCACCCCGACTTGGAGGGTGCCATTGCCGGGGGCACAGACGTTTCGGGCATTGGCTCCGCAGACGGCCTGACCCCTGTTGGGCTCTCGAGCGAACACGGGACGATGGTCGCTTCCTTGGCGGCCGGTCGCGGCCACGGTAGTGGTGACGGGGTGATCGGGAGTGCCCCCGAAGCGCAGATTCTCAGTGTCTCGATGAGCTTTCAAGGGACCTCGATACCGGCTGATGAGCAAATTGCCCAGGCTGTGCGATGGGCGGTCGACCAGGGGGCCGACGTGATTTCGCTCTCGCTCACCCGAAACACCCGGGAGTGGCCGGTCAGTTGGGATAAGGCTTTTGGCTACGCCGAGCGAAACGACGTGGTCGTTGTCGCGGCGGCAGGAAACCGTTCAGCGGGAACCGAAGTGGTCGGGGCACCCGCCACCATGCCCGGAGTGTTGACGGTGGGAGGTGTCGACCGTGGTGGCTTCGCCAGCGCGACGGCCTCGAGCCAGGGCATCACCATTGGGGTGATGGCGCCGAGTGAAGATTTGGTGGGCGCCTATCCCGGTAACCGTTACGCGGAATGGGCGGGCACCAGCGGGGCAACCCCCATCGTCGCGGGCATCGTCGCGCTCGTGCGCTCGGCATACCCGTCGCTCGATGCGGCCAACGTGATTAACCGCATCCTCTCGACAGCCACGCCCGTGACATCGACCCGACCCGATCCGCTCTATGGTTACGGACTCGTGGACGCCTATCAGGCGGTCGTCGCGGACGTCCCGCTGGTTTCGGCCAATCCGTTGGGCTCCATCGACGAGTGGGTGACGATTTATCGTCGTGGCGACGATGAGCAGGTCGTGTATCCCCTGGGACCACTATCCCCACCCGACATTCCGGTAGCTCGACAACTCGATGTTCCCGCTGGGGCTGGCGAAAGGACTGCGACGGACCCCATCGCGTGGGCGATGGCTGTGGGACTCTTTGTGGCGCTGGGTGGAATTGCCGCCGTAGGCACTCTGAGCGTTAGAAGGATGCGCAGAAACTCGGTAGATTAGGGGTGCTCATCTCCCCATCGGAAAGTTTTTGCTGTGCACAAAATCGTTATCGTCGGCGGTGGCTACGCCGGTTTCTACACCGCATTCAAGCTCGAACGGCTCCTTCGTCGCAACGAAGCATCAATCACTCTGATTGATCCGCTGCCCTACATGACTTATCAGCCCTTCCTCCCCGAGGTGGCAGCGGGCTCCATTGAGGCCCGACACGCGATTGTTCCCCACCGCAAGCACTTGAAGAAAACCAACGTGATTACGGCCCGCGTGACCGCTATCGACCACGACAAGAAATTCGTGACCGTCACGCCCGACGTGGGCGACGAGTTCACCGTGGATTATGACGATGTTGTCGTGACGGCTGGTGCGGTTACCCGTACTTTCCCGATTCCTGGTGTCGCCGATGTCGCAATCGGTTTGAAGACCATCGAAGAGGCCGTGTCGGTGCGAGACCGCCTGATTGACAACATTCACGTGGCAAACCACATGCCCCCCGGACCCGCTCGCGATCGACTTCTCACCGTTGTGGTGGTCGGAGGTGGTTTCGCCGGAATCGAAGTCTTTGCCGAATTGCGCAGCCTCGTATCCGACATGCTGCGCAAGTGCAACGGGCTCACCGTCAAAGACACTCACTTCCACCTCATTGAGGCAATGGACCGGATCATGCCTGAAGTCTCGCTAGAGACCAGCAAGTGGGTGTTGAAGAACCTCGCGCAGCGCGAGGCCCACGTTCACCTCAACACTCAGTTGGTGAGCGCTGTTGATGGACGTTTGGAACTCTCCACGGGAGAAATCATCGAAACTGACCTCGTGGTGTGGACTGCGGGCGTCAAGGCAAAGTCCATGCTGGGTGGTTCCGGCATCCCCCTGGATGACCGCGGCCGCATTCGCGCACAAGCAGACCTGCGCGTCACCGACGACAATGGACCCGTAGAGGGAATGTGGACGGCCGGAGATGTCGCTGCTGTTCCCGATCTCTCGGGAGGTGGAGTGGGCGGCTATTGCGTGCCCAACGCCCAGCACGCTGTGCGTCAAGCGAAGCAGCTAGCAAAGAACATCACCGCCACGCTGCGCGGTGAACAACCCCAGGATTACTTCCACAAGAACCTCGGCGCCGTCGCAGGCCTCGGCTTAGGTGTTGGAGTGCTGCAGGTCGGCCCGTTTGCCCTCAAGGGATTCCTCGCATGGTTGGCCCACCGTGGCTACCACGGTTTGGCAATGCCGATGTGGGAGCGGAAGGCTCGCGTGGTCTCCGACTGGATGATGCAGCTCTTCTGGGGTCGCGATGTGGCCAGTGTTCGCGCAGTGGCTCGCCCGCGTGCATTCTTTGAAGAATTCGCGGCACGCCCCGCGCCCGCACAGGCGAAAAAGGCGGCCACCAGGGCCAAGAAGACCCCCGTTCGCGCCGGTTAGACTGCCAGCGGGCCCCGGTAGCCCAATCGGCAGAGGCAGGCGACTTAAAATCGTCACAGTCGGGGTTCGAGTCCCCGCCGGGGCACCAGCCTGATAGTTGGCCCTGAACGACGTTAACCCAAGCGCTTTACACTTCCCTGTATGGAAACTTTTATCGTTCTTGGCGTGGTGCTGGGCCTGTTGGCCATCGTGGGAATCTACCTCTGGGCCACCTACAACAGCTTGGTGACTCTCAATGTTCGCGTCGACGAGGCGTGGAGCGACATCACTGTTCAGCTCAAGCGTCGCGCGGACCTGATCCCCAACTTGGTGGACTCGGTGAAGGGTTATGCCACCCACGAATCGAAGGTTTTTGAGAACGTCACCAAGGCGCGAGCGGCCACTCTCTCGGCGCAAGGGCCGGCAGAAGCTGGTCAGGCAGAAAACATGATGCAGGAGGCTCTCAAGAGCATTTTTGCCGTCGCCGAGGCCTACCCACAGCTCCAGGCAAGCCAGAACTTCTTGCAGCTCCAAGGTGAGCTTGTCGACACAGAAGACAAGATTCAAAGTGCCCGACGGTTTTACAACGGCGGAGTGCGCGAGCTCAACACCAAAATCAAGCTCTTTCCCAACAATGTGTTCGCATCCAACTTGGGATTTGGCGAGCGTGACTTTTTCGAAGTGGAAAACCCCGAGGCTATTGCGGACGCTCCCCGCGTGAAGTTTTAGTCCACTTTGTTGGTAACGCTTCGTCCTGAAGAAACGGTTTAGAGCCCATGTATCGTGCCGTCGCCGCGAATAAGCGCAACACCGTGTTGATCATGGTGGTGTTCGTTGCGCTCGTGGTGGGAATCGCTTTTGTCGCCCAGGCTCTCCTCGGAGATGGCTCTGGCGTGATTCTCGGCGCCACCATTATTGGCGCGCTGATTTACGTCGTGTTCCAGTACTACCAGGCCGGTTCACAGGCGTTGGCGATGGCGGGAGCGCGCCAAATTCAGAAAAAAGACAACCCTCGTCTCTACCGAATCGTGGAAAACCTGGCCATCACCACCGGTTTACCCACCCCCAAGGTGTATATCGTTGACGACCCCGCACCCAACGCATTCGCCACCGGGCGCGATCCAGAACACGCAGCGGTGGCGGCAACCACAGGCTTGCTCGAGCTGATGGATGACCAAGAACTCGAAGGCGTGATGGCCCACGAAATGGCGCACGTCAAAAACCTCGACATCCGCGTGTCCACCATCGTTTTCGGTCTTGTCGTTGTCGTGGGGTTCATCGCCGACTTCTTCGCGAGGATGGCGTTCTTCGGAGGGCTTCGGCGCAACAATGGCGGGGGAAACCCGGTGGTGTTGGTGGTGGGGCTTCTTGCCATGATCTTGGCGCCTCTCCTTGCTGCCCTGATTCAGGCCGCCATTTCGAGGCAGCGGGAGTATTTGGCCGATGCCACGGGGGCCCTCACAACGCGCCACCCCGAGGGATTGGCACGAGCACTGCACAAACTGGGTGAATACGGGCGACCCCTCAAGCGCCAACAAGCCTCGATGGCGCACCTGTGGATGGCTGATCCGATGCAGCCGGGTGTGATTGATCGGATGTTCCAAACACACCCGCCGATTCCCGATCGGATTCGTCGACTGTTGGAGAATCAGGCCAAGTTCTAAGCCAGATTGGGCCGACAACCTAGACTGGTGGCCATGAGAACGCCACGATGGTTCCGCGACGGAGCCAACCGACCGAGCGTACCGACAGGGATCCACGTGGCGGCTGCGTGGTCATGGCGCTTTATTGCCATCGTCGCGGCTCTCGCAGTGGCCGTTTTGCTCATCATTCAACTGAGCTTCCTCGTCATACCGCTTCTGATTGCGGTGCTCCTGGCGGTGTTGGCAGCGCCCGTCGCACAGTGGTTGAGGCGACACCGCGTGCCCGGTTGGCTTGCGACGTTGCTCACCATCGTGGGTTTATTGAGCGCAGTCACCGGCTTGGTATGGCTGGTGGTCGAGCAGATTCGCCAAGATTGGACCTCGCTGCAAGAGCGCAGTGTCGTCGCGTATGAGGATTTCATCGCCTATCTTCTTGAGTCGCCTCTGCATGTGACAGAGGCACAGCTCAACGTCTGGTTGGAGCAGCTGGCTGAACAGTTAAACCTCAATTCGGCCTGGATTCTCTCCGGTGCTCTCTCCATCAGTTCCTCGGTCGGCTCGGTATTGGTGGGCGCCGGTTTAGCGATCTTTGCTCTGGTGTTCTTCGTTCATGACGGTGAGCGAATTTTGCGCTGGCTCATTGGCCTCCTGCCCCAAGAGGCTCGTGCCCCAGTCGCGGGCGCCAGCCACCGTGGCTTCGAAACCCTGACTCGGTTCGTCTCGGTCCAAATCTTTGTGGCCGTCGTGGACGCCATCGGTATTGGTTTGGGCGCCTTCTTCTTGGGACTGCCGCTCGTAATTCCCATCGCCGTGGCAGTGTTCCTCGGCGGTTTTGTCCCCATCATTGGAGCGTTTGCCGCGGGTGGGCTCGCCGCGTTCATTGCGCTGGTCTATGAAGGGCCGATTGCGGCTTTGATCATGATTGCTATCGTCTTGGCGGTTCAGCAGCTCGAAGGACAGATTCTTCAGCCTCTGGTGATGGGAGCTGCGGTCAGGGTGCACCCCTTGGCCGTGGTGTTGGCAGTAGCCGCCGGTGGCTTCCTCGCGGGAATCCCCGGCGTGCTCTTTGCCGTGCCGATCGTGGCGTATCTGAACGTATTTGTGAGTTATTTGGCTAATAGAGAGTGGTTGAGTGATCCTGCGACTACGCCGTGGCTGCAGCAGAAAGTAGGGTTGTAGCTCGTGACGATGACCGACCCTGCGCCCCTCCAGACGGCCCTACCCGGCCCCAGCCTGGAAGAGTTTGAGCGCGCGCGTGGCGTGGTGTCGCAGGTTGCCCAGGTCACGCCGATGGAGGTCTCTCGCTACCTCGGTGAACTGTTGGGGCAGCCGGTGTTTATGAAGTGTGAAAATCTTCAGCGCACTGGTTCTTACAAGATCCGCGGTGCCTACAACCGCATGTCCTCTCTCACCGAGGAGGAAAAAGCTCGAGGCGTGGTCGCCGCAAGCGCCGGTAATCACGCCCAGGGTGTGGCGTTTGCCGCGAGCGAGTTAGGCATCAAGGCCACCATTTTTACCCCCACGGGTGTGGCTCTGCCCAAATTGCAGGCGACACGGGCCTATGGCGCTCAAGTCATGCTGACCGGTGACACCATGTCTGAACCGTTGAAGGCTGCCAGCGAATTTGCCGAAGAGACCGGGGCCATCCGTATTCCGCCGTTCGACCACCACGATGTGGTCGCGGGCCAGGGGACGGTTGGCCTCGAAATCATGGACCAGGTTCCTGACGTGGAAACCGTCATTGTGCCAATCGGCGGTGGAGGTCTCATTTCTGGTGTGGCCAGCGCCATGAAGCAACGCGCTGCCGCGGAGGGTCGCACCATCAAGGTCATTGGCGTGCAGGCAAAAAATGCGGCGCCCTATCTCGGTTCGCTCAAGGCAGGAAAAATCGTTGAGGTCGCCATTCAACCGACGATTGCCGATGGAATTGCGGTCGCCAAACCCGGAGAGTTGAATTTCGACATCATCAAAAACGTCGTCGATGAGGTTGTCACCGTCGATGATGACGAAACGGCACGCGCCATTCTGGTTCTGCTGGAGCGCGCGAAGATGGTGGTCGAGCCTGCGGGTGCCGTAGGTGTGGCAGCCATCATGTCGGGCCTGGTGAAGGCCACGGGCCCCACCGTCGTCGTGTTGAGCGGTGGCAACATCGACCCGATGATTATGGAACGTGTTATTTCTCGTGGTCTCGCGAGCTCGGGTCGTTACCTCAAGATGCGTATCCCCCTTCCCGACCGCCCAGGCCAGTTGGCCCGCACGTCAGAAATCGTCGCGGACGCAAACGCCAACGTGGTCGAGGTGTTGCACACCCGTCACGGCACCGGCTTGCAAATCAGCCAAGTTGAGTTGGAGTTGCACATCGAAACCCGCGGGCCCGAGCACGCCGAAGAGGTCTTGGAGGCTCTGCGCCGCGAGGGCTACGAACCACGCACTGAGTTCTAGGGCTGGAAAGTCTCGACGTCGAGAATTTCGACGGAGATTTCTGCTCCGCTGGGTGCGGTGTAAGTCGTGGACTCACCAATTTTGAGACCGAGGATGGCCGAGCCGAGGGGGCTTTGCTCGCTGTACACATCGAGGTCGGTTTCTCCCGCGAGCTCGCGCGAGCCCAAGAGGAATTTCTCTTGGTCGCCGTGGATGTGTGCGGTGACGACCGTGCCCGGCTCCACTACTCCTGAGCTTTCGGGGGCGTCGCCGACAACAGCGTGTTTGAGGGTGTCGGTGAGAGTGCGGATGCGGGCTTCCATCTTGGCCTGCTCTTCTTTTGCCGCGTGATAGCCGCCGTTTTCCTTCAAGTCACCTTCTTCACGGGCGACCTCAATCCTCTTGGCAATTTCCTGACGGCCCCGGGTCGTCAGTTGCTCCAATTCCAGGGCAAGACGGTCGTAGGCCTCCTGGGTGAGCCACACCTGAGAGCCAGAAGAATTCGACATTTGTTCCCCTTACGAATAACAACCGGGCTCCAGCGGAGTCCGGTTGGTTTGTTCGAGACTAAGACACCCAGCAGCGGTAGAGCAAGCCAGTCACAGCAGTTTCACTGGTGCGAACCTCTTGGCTAAACACCCTGGTGCGCTCGGTGGAGGGGGGAATGTCGGTATTCACCCAGCCGACAATTCCGTACTGGGCATTCAGCGCTTGAACGGCACATGACATTGCCGTTCCGGGTTCAACGGTGAGTTCATAGGAGACGCTGATTGTCCGCTCATCCACCACCTCCCAGCCCACATCGCGCGCTTCAAACTGTGCGGTGGGTTGGGCCAGCCCCGCCCACCACAGCCAGGCAATCAGGACGAGTGCGGTGCCGACCCCGCCCACAATTCCCAGCAGACGATTTCGACGCTGATTTGAGACACTCAGGCCATATCGTTCGGCGGGACGATGCAGGGTGCGAGGGGGAGAGGGGGTCTCTTCCAGGTCTTCTCGGTTCGCCACCATCATCCTCCGCTAGCGTAGATATTGAGAGTAGCGCGCACACAAGAGCGCATCCTGAGGAGTGAAGTAGATGACTGTCGCGACCAGCCTGTTCGCCGAGGAGCTCATTCCCCCCATTGAGGTGGACCCCGTCTTGGTCACACCCGGTGTGGTGGGTTTCGTGGTCACCTTCGCTGTCGCAATCGGGGCACTGTTGCTGATCCTGGACATGGTTAAGCGCGTGCGCCGGGTGCGTTACCGAGCAGAGATTGCCGAGATGCTGGATCGGGAAGAGCAGGACGCTAAACGTTCAGAGGGTTCATCGCAATAAGCAAAACCGCACTCCAGTGGCAGAAAAACGCCAACACCGTAAACGAGTGAAAAATCTCGTGAAATCCGAAGTTCTTGGGTGAGGGGTTGGGCCATTTCGTTCCGTAGACCACAGCGCCCAGCGTGTAGAGGCCACCGCCCACCAACACCAAGACCATCATCGCCACGTTCGCGTCCAACAGCTCCCTGATGTACATCACCGCAGCCCAGCCCAGGCCCAAATAAATCGGCACGTAGATCCAGCGGGGAGCATTGAGCCAAAACACGCGGAGGCCAATTCCAATCAGCGTTCCCGACCACACAAGCCACAACAGCAGCTGACCCTGGTCTTGCGGCAGCGCTAAGAGTGCGAGGGGCGTATAGGTTCCTGCGATCAGCAGAAAAATGTTGGCGTGATCAATCCGACGCAGAATCGCTCTGGTCCGATCCGACCAGTGGAAACGGTGATACACCGCAGAAACACCAAAGAGAAGTAGCGAATTGAGCGCGAAGATGGCTGACGCCACCGTGGCCAGGGTACCCTTGGCCAACACCACAAGAACGATTCCGGCCGCGAGGGCGAAGGGAAACGTCCCCAAGTGAATCCATCCGCGCCACGATGGCTTGTGCTCGAGAGAGCGGTATTCGATGGATTCCTCCAGAAGCGGGAGGGCAACTACTCCGGAGTTCTCTAGCTCCTGGTTCACACCCTTCGACATGGCTTCACACTACGTGGCGGAGCTTTGTGAGTTGTTCAGTCTGAGCGCCTTCGCCAGGGGATGAAGATAGGGCTAAGGTAGTCGCGTGTCTCGCCGAAGCCTGATTCCAGGGCTGGGGTTTCTCTACCGGCTCTATATCCAACGACTCAAACGTCAGTTGGACGGTAAGAATCACCCGAAACACATTGGCCTGATTCTCGATGGCAACCGGCGGTGGGCGAAGCAGAGACTGGAATCCTCCTCTCACGGGCATCGCGCAGGTGCCGACAAAATCCACGAATTTCTCACCTGGTGCGACGACATTGGCGTGGAAGTCGTCACTCTCTACTTGCTCTCAACGGACAACATCCGCGGCCGCAACGAGAAAGAGCTCGATGCTTTGGCCACCATCATCGAATCTCTCGCCGACCAGCTCTCGCGTTTCCGAAACTGGCGCATTCAACATGTCGGCCACCGCGACGACCTCCCGCCGGGACTTCTCGCTCAGCTCTACGCTGCCACCGCCCGCAGTGAAAAGAACTCTGGCCTTCACGTGAACCTCGCGGTGGGTTACGGGGGGCGACAGGACATTACCCAGGCGGTGCGTCGGTTGGTGAAAAGCCACATGGACTCGGGCGGTGACCTCGAGTCGCTGTCGAAGTCGGTCAGTGTCGAAGCGATTGCCGACAACCTCTACACCGGCGGACAGCCGGACCTTGATCTGGTGATTCGCACCTCCGGTGAGCAGCGTCTGAGTGACTTCATGATTTGGCAAGCCGCCCACAGCGAGTTCTTCTTCCTCGAAGCGCTCGGCCCGGATCTGCGTGAAGTCGACTTCTTGCGCGCCATCCGTGACTTCGGGCGGCGCCAGCGGCGCTTCGGTCACTAACTGTTCACCTTTCATACGTCACGGTTTCCGCGTGTCGAGCTAAGTGGGCGATGATACCTGGCGTAGCGTCTTCGCAACGGGTACCCGATTCCCCCTAAGGAGACACGGTGACACCAGCCGCTAACCCTCGGTCCACCGCCAAAAAGCCCAGCAGCAAGAAGGAGGAAACGAGGGAGCGGACGTTCGTTCTCGACACATCTGTGTTGTTGAGCGACCCAGGCGCGTTGTTTCGATTCGCCGAACACCACGTGGTCCTCCCTGTGGTGGTCATTAGTGAATTAGAAAAAAAGCGGCACGATCCAGAGATTGGTTACTTCGCCCGACAGGCTCTGCGGTTCCTCGATGACTTGCGAGCCAAGCACGAGCGCCTCGACTTCCCCATTGCCGTGGGCGATGGCGGAACTCTCCGTGTCGAGCTCAATCACTCCAACCAGTCGGTACTGCCCTCGGGGCTTCAGCTGGGAGACAACGACTCTCGTATCCTCGCCGTCGCGGTGAACCTCGCTAACGAGGGTCTCTCGATTACCGTGATCTCAAAAGACCTGCCGATGCGCGTGAAGGCGGCATCAGTCGGTCTCGCGGCAGAGGAGTACCGTGCGGAACTGGCCGTGGACTCCGGTTGGACCGGCATCGCCGAAATCAGCCTCGGAGCGGACGACGTCCAGGTGCTCTATGACGACGAGGCCCTCAAAACTCCCTTGGTTCAAGATCTGCCGGTGAACACCGGAGTCGTGATTTCGAGCGAGCGTGGGTCCGCCCTCGGCCGTGTCGACGGTAAGGGTGGCATCACCTTGGTTCGGGGTGACCGCGACGTGTTTGGTTTGCACGGACGCTCCGCTGAGCAGCGACTCGCCATCGACGTGCTGCTCGATAACAATGTGGGAATCGTGTCTCTTGGCGGCCGGGCAGGAACCGGCAAATCAGCACTCGCTATGTGCGCGGGGCTAGAGGCGGTGTTGGAGCGCAACCTCCACCGCAAAATCATGGTGTTCCGCCCGCTCTACGCGGTGGGAGGCCAAGAACTCGGTTATCTTCCCGGTGATCAAGCGGAGAAGATGAACCCGTGGGCGGAAGCCACGTTCGACACTCTGAGCTCCGTGGTCTCCCAAAACGTGGTGAACGAAGTGATGGAGCGCGGAATTCTCGAAGTGCTTCCCCTCACTCACATCCGAGGCCGCTCACTCCACGACGCATTTGTCATCGTGGATGAAGCACAGTCTCTCGAGCGAAACGTCTTGCTGACGGTGCTCAGCCGCATCGGACAGAACTCCAGGGTGGTGCTCACCCACGATGTGGCGCAGCGCGACAACCTGCGTGTGGGACGTCACGATGGTGTGGCGAGCGTGATTGAAGCCCTCAAGGGACAATCCCTTTTCGCCCACCTCACGCTGACGCGCTCGGAACGCAGCCCGATCGCGGCGCTTGTGACGGACTTGCTCGAGGGTGGCCAGGCGGTCGCTTAGAGCCCTGGTGCGGTCATCCGCAGGACATCGAGCGCTTCATCCAGTTGCGCTTCGGTGACTTCTCCGCGTTCGACAAACCCGAGGTCGATGACCGCTTCGCGCACCGTCATTTTCTGCGCGACGGCGTGCTTTGCCACCTTGGCCGCTGCCTCATAACCGATTACGCGGTTGAGCGGAGTCACAATCGATGGCGAGGATTCGGCGAGGGCTCGTGCCCGCTCTTCGTTAGCTTCCAAGCCCATGACGGTCTTATCAGCCAGCACCGTGGAGGCATTAGCCAGTAGACGAATCGATTCCAACAGCGAGGTGGCCATCACCGGGATCGCCACATTCAGCTCGAAGTTTCCGGTTGCTCCCGCCCACGCGACAGTCTGGTCATTGCCAATGACTCGTGCGCACACCATCAAGACGGCTTCGGGAATCACCGGGTTGACTTTGCCGGGCATGATCGAGCTGCCCGGCTGGAGGTCGGGAATCGCCAGTTCGGCCAGTCCCGTGTTGGGGCCAGAGCCCATCCATCGCAGGTCATTACAAATCTTGGTTACTGACACCGCAATCACCCGCAGCGCGCCGGATGCTTCGACGAGTCCGTCGCGGGCACCCTGGGCTTCGAAGTGATCGAGCGCCTCGGTGATGGGCAGATTGGTCTGCTCGGCAAGCAGCTCAATGACTCGTGCGGAAAAGCCCACCGGGGTGTTGATGCCGGTGCCGGTGGCCGTACCACCCAGGGGCACTTCGGCGACGCGGGGCAGCGATGCTTGCACCCTCTCAATTCCCAAACGCACCTGTCGGGCGTAGCCGGCAAATTCTTGACCGAGAGTGACGGGGGTGGCATCCATCAGGTGGGTGCGGCCCGACTTCACCACTCCTGCCCAGGCGGTCGCTTTCTTCTCCAGCTCCCCGGCGAGGTGCTCGAGTGCTGGAATGAGTTGGTTAATCAGTGCTCCGGTTACTGCCACGTGCACCGAGGTGGGGAAGACGTCGTTAGAAGACTGCGAGGCGTTGACGTGGTCGTTGGGGTGAATATCGGTGCCCGACGCTTTGGTAGCGAGCGTGGCGAGGACCTCGTTCATGTTCATGTTTGAGGACGTGCCGCTACCGGTTTGGTAGGTGTCGACCGGGAAGTGCTCGAGGTGGTGACCCCCGATGATTTCGTTGGCTGCCGATTCAATCGCCTGCGCGATGGAGTCATCGAGAATTCCCAGTTCACGGTTGGCGCGGGCGGCCGCTTTTTTCACCTGCGCCAGCGCGATGATGTGGTCGCGTTCTAAGCCGGAGCCGGAAATCGGGAAGTTTTCTACCGCGCGTTGGGTTTGAGCGCGGTAGAGGGCGTTGATGGGCACCTTAACTTCGCCCATGGTGTCGTGTTCGATACGAAACTCTTCGTGAGCGGCAGACATGACTGACCCTTTCACCCTCTGAAAACCGAGGAACTAGGAAACATCTCCAACAATGACGTCGCTGATTACGCGACCTTCGGTGAGGCGGTAGTTTGCGCCTACAATCGCCAGTTTACCGTCGGCAATTCGCTGGCCAATCAGCTCGGATTGGGCAAGCAACCCAGAAATCGTGTCACGCAGATGCTCGATACCGACCTCCGCGGAATCCACCGGCTCCCCTTGACTGACTCCCGCTGCCTCTCGGGTTCGGACCACCGCAGGAAGGATGTCGGAGACCATGTCGGCGACGTGCGGTGGGAAGAGAGTGTCCGGGTCTGCGTCTTTGCGCACGGCCGCTTCAACCGCGCCACAACTGTCGTGGGCGAGAACGAGAATGAGAGGAATGTTGAACATTTCGACGGCGTATTCGAGCGAACCGAGAACGGAACTCGAGATCACCTGACCGGCATTACGCACTACAAAGAGGTCACCGAGCCCCAAATCGAAAATGATTTCCGCGGAAAGCCGAGAATCACTGCAGCCAAAGAGCGCGGCGCGTGGGGTCTGCGAAATGGCGAGCTCCGCCCGCCTTTCGACATCCTGTCGGGGATGAAGGGGGGTGCCGTCGATGAATCGCTGGTTTCCAGCGACCATCTCTTTCCACACGGAGGCGGGGGTGAGGGGGGTCATCGGGTTTCCTCGAAGAGTTGAGGGTCGGATTGGATAACAGCGGAGGCGATTGTGAGCACTCCCGCCTGTAAGGTGCCGCGAATGACGAGGAGTCCGTTGTTGGTCTCCGCCCACAGCACGTAGCTGTCATTGCCGGCTTCATCGACGTCGGTGCGGTCACGAGCAGACCATGTCACGCTGGAACCATCGGGAGTGGTCAGCGTCTCGCGCGAATCCACACCCTCTGCAGGAATCAACGCCACTGGGTCGGCCACCTCACCGAGGTAGTGCACTAACTGCACAAAGCCACCGGCGCTTGAGATCAGACCCATTCGCCACACGTCGAGCCCGAGATCCTCGCGAATCTCTGCACGGTTGGCACTCCACGACTCATCTAATGCGGGAACCGCGAGGTCAAACCCTGTCGTCGTTTCGCTCTGAGCACCCACCGCCGCATAGTCAATCGGCTGAGCCACGGGGCCACTGGGTCGAGCCACGACGAGGACCAGGAAAATGACGATTCCGAGGGAGGCAACAAGAGAGCCGACGAGGTTCTTCGTCGTTTGCCTTTGACGTCGTAGCCGCTTCGCTTCCGCTTTGGCCTCAGCGATCTCCTGGGGCGTCGTGGGTTCAGTCATCTGTTGATGCGCGGGCCTTGTCGAGACGCTCCCGGGCGTTGGTCAGCCATTGTTCACACCGGGTGGCAAGCGCCTCGCCGCGCTCCCACAAAGCAATCGATTCTTCGAGCGTGGCTTGGCCTTGTTCGAGCGTGGCGACCACCTCGACCAACTGGTCGCGGGCTTCCTCGTAGGAGAGCGCCGCAATGTCGGCGGGTACGTCAGCGGGGGAGGTGTTCTTGTCAGCCATCGTCGCCATTCTAGGAGGCATCTTTGGAGACAGTCGCGGGTATCGTGCCGCCCTTCACACGGATATCGATCGCCTGACCCGCGGAGACGGTGTCGGGTTCACTCACCACGGTTCCCTCCTGGGTTTGAACGATGGCGTAGCCGCGCTCGAGGGTTGCCAAAGGGGAGAGGGCTCTCATGCTCGCGCGCAAACTGGTCACTTCACCGCGGGAGCGCTCCAACAAAGAATCGGTGCGGTCGACTCCACGCTGCACCAAGCGAAGAATGTCCTCGGCGAGGCTATCCACCATCGTGAGAGGCCTCGCGAGAACGGGGCGCTCCCGAAAGAGGCGCAGTTTCTCCCACTCTCCGCTAATCAGGGCGTCAAGGCGCAGGGCCAATCGCTTCTTTGCCTCGCGAATTTTCTGTCGCTCTTCTGCGACGTCGGGCACAACCCGTTTCGCCGCGTCGGTCGGTGTCGAGGCGCGAAGGTCGGCGACCTCGTCGAGCAGTGGCCGATCAGCTTCGTGCCCGATGGCACTCACCAGCGGAATTGTGCAGGCGGCGGCCCGCCGCACGAGAGCCTCGTCACTGAAGGGCAGGAGGTGTTGGAAGTCTCCGCCTCCTCGCGCCACGATGATCACGTCGACCTGGGGGTTGTTCTCAAGCCGATCGAGTGCGGCAATGACCTCGGGGACACACTTATCGCCCTGCACACTCGCGTATTCCACCTGGAATTGCGCCTCGGGCCAGCGCAACTGGGCATTGCGTAAGACATCTTTTTCCGCGTCAGAATCTTTGCCCGTGACCAGCCCAATCAGCCCGGGCAGAAACGGCAGGCGCTTTTTGCGTTCGACGTCAAATAGCCCTTCGGCGTGGAGCTTGGCTCGAAGTGCTTCGATTTTGGCGAGAAGCTCGCCCAATCCGGCGAGGCGCAGCTCCAACACGTTCATGGACAGGCGTCCACCTTTGACGTACCAGTTGGGTTTGAGTTTGACGACAACGCGGTCGCCCTGGCCGACGCCCTCTGGCAGGGACTCGCGGATGGAGCGCCACACGGTGATGTCCACGGTGACGTCGGCCTCAACATCCTTGATGCGGCCGTAGACGTGTCCGCCAGAGACTCCCCACTGGGTGATTTCTGCTTCGACCCAGACCGAACCCAGTCGTTCGATGTAGACCCCTAGTGATTCGGAGAGCCGCTCCAGACTCCACGGAGTCTCCGGGCTTGAATCGTTGGCGGGGCCAGTGGACATGACACCAGGGTAGGCCAGACCACTGGGCTTCTCCCCAGTTCTGCGGCCTTCGAGCTCACTACACTAGGGCACCGTGACGATCTCTAATGGTGCCGCGGGAACGCTTCTCGATTCCCCCACGGTTGCTCCCCGCAGAGAGCCCCTGGAGGACCGACCAGTGTCGGGTCAGAAGAGGGTGCTCTTGGCAGCGCCTCGCGGATACTGCGCGGGTGTGGATCGTGCTGTCGTTGCGGTGGAGAAGGCTATAGAGCGCTATGGCGCTCCGGTGTATGTCCGGAAGCAGATTGTTCACAACATCCACGTCGTGCGGGAGCTGGAGTCTCGCGGCGTCATATTTGTCGACGAGGTCGAGGAAGTTCCCGAGGGCAGCACAATTGTGTTTAGCGCTCACGGAGTCTCCCCGATGGTGGTGAACGAGGCGAAAGAAAAACAGCTCAACGCCATCGACGCGACCTGTCCGCTAGTGACAAAGGTCCATCGCGAAGCGGTTCGCTTCTCCGGTCAGGACTTCCACATTCTGCTCATTGGCCACGCCGGACACGAAGAGGTCGAAGGCACCATGGGTCACGCCCCCGAGAACACCACCTTGGTGAACGACCCGGAAGAGGCGATGACGATTGCGGTGCCGCAGACGGAGAACCTCATCTGGTTGAGCCAAACCACTCTGAGTGTCGACGAAACGATGGAGACGGTGAGGCGACTGCGTGAGCGATTCCCCCACCTGCAGGATCCTCCTAGCGACGATATTTGTTATGCGACACAAAACCGCCAGGTAGCGATTAAGAAGATTGCGCCGGAATGCGATCTGGTGATCGTGGTGGGTTCTCAGAACTCCTCCAACAGCGTGCGATTGGTAGAAGTCGCCCTGGAATACGGAGCGAAGTCGGCGTATCGGGTGGATTACGCGAGCGAAATCAAGCAAGAGTGGCTCGATGGTGTTGCCACAATCGGCGTGACCTCTGGCGCCTCGGTTCCTGAAGTTCTGGTGGGCCAGACCCTCGCCGACCTGGCGGAAGCGGGTTACCGCGAGGTCGATGAGGTGCGCACGGCTGAAGAGGACCTTCAGTTCTCGCTACCCAAGGAACTTCGCAAGGATGCCTCTGGCAACACTGATGAGCGCGCCCTCGGTGGGCACCTGCGCTAGCTAGAGCGCCTTACCCGCCGAACCCAGCTGCTGGCAGGCCTCCACCACGCGCTTGGCCATCGAGGTTTCCGCTTCTTTACCCCAGGCGCGCGGATCGTAGGCCTTCTTGTTACCGACTTCACCATCAATCCGCAGCACCTGGTCGTAGCCCGAGAGCATGCTGTGGGCGATCGAGCGGGTGAAGGCGTATTGGGTGTCAGTGTCGATGTTCATCTTGATGACACCGTTGCTCACTGCCTCTGCAATCTCTGCTTCGGTTGAGCCAGAGCCTCCGTGGAACACAAGATCCATTGGTTTGGGGCCAGTGCCGTACTTGGCCTGCAAACCGGCCTGAATTTCACCGAGCAGTTCTGGCTTGAGCTTGACGTTGCCGGGCTTGTAGACACCGTGGACGTTTCCGAACGTGAGAGCGGCCATGTAGCGGCCCTTCTCACCTAAACCGAGCGCTTCGACGGTGGCAATCGCATCGTCGAGGGTCGTGTAGAGCTGGTCGTTGATCTCGTGGCTCACACCGTCTTCCTCACCCCCGACGACGCCGATTTCGACTTCCAAAATCTGGCCGAGTGCGCTGGTGCGCTTGATGAGCTCCTGAGCAATCTCGAGGTTCTCCTCCAAACTCACCGCAGAGCCATCCCACATGTGGGATTGAAAAAGCGGGATGCCCCCGTTTTTCACGGTCTCTTCAGAGGCGGTGAGGAGGGGACGGACAAAGTTGTCGAGGGCGTCTTTCGGGCAGTGGTCGGTGTGAACCGCAACCTTAATGGGGTAGTTCTTGGCGACCTGGTGGACAAACTGGGCGAAGGCGATGGCGCCGTCGGGGCGGTTTTTCACGGTGTGGCCGGAGAAGTAGTCGGCCCCCCCGGTGGAAACCTGAATGATTCCGTCCGAGCCTGCTTCGGTGAGGCCCTGGAGCACGGCGTTGATTGTTTGTGAGGAGCTCACATTGATGGCGGGAAGCGCGAAGCCGTTTGCCTTCGCGTGGTCGATGATGGCGGCGTATTCCTCGGTGCTGGCGACAGGCATGGTGAGCGGGCTCCTTTTCGTGGCAATGTCAACGCTCGACGCTCCCAGTCTATGGCCCGGGGGTGTGGCGCAGGTCGGCGAGTAGAATCGACTTACCAGCCAAAGATGGGCGATCTGAGAGGGTGTGCCGGTGTCCCAGGAAGAACCAGGCGAGCTGTTTATTCACCCCGATCGCAACTTGGCGATGGAATTAGTGCGGGCCACCGAAGCGGCGGCCATTCGCGCGACGCCGTGGATTGGTCGAGGTAACAAGAACGAGGCGGACGCGGCGGCCGTGGACGCGATGCGGAAATTTCTCTCGACCGTGAACTTCCAAGGCACTGTCGTCATTGGTGAGGGCGAGAAAGACAACGCCCCCATGCTTTACAACGGCGAAGTGGTCGGCACAGGCCAAGGGCCCAAATGCGACATTGCTGTTGACCCCATCGACGGCACCTCGCTGACGGCTGCGGGCCGAAGTCACGCGATTTCGATGTTGGCGGTGGCCGACCGAGGCAGCATGCTCGACGCCTCCAGCGTGTTTTATATGCAGAAGATGGTGGCCTCCGAAGAGGCCATTGGGGTGTTGGACATCACCAAGCCCCTGGCAGAGAACATTCGTGCTCTGGCCAAGGCGAAAGCTCAGCCGGTCGAAGAAATTCGAGTGGCGGTATTGGACAGGCCTCGGCACGAGGGAATCATCGAGGAAATTCGCGCTGCGGGCGCGGGCACGCGCCTGATTTTCGATGGGGATGTTGCTGCAGGTATCAACGCGGCTCGACACGACAGTCGCATCGACATGGCTATCGGCATTGGTGGCAGCCCCGAGGGCGTTGCGACGGCGTGTGCAATTAAGGCACTGGGTGGTTTTATGCAGGGAATCTTGGCGCCGTCGACTGATGATGAAAGACAAAAGGGTCTCGACGCGGGCCTGAAGTTTGACCACGTCTACGGCCTCAATGACCTGGTTTCAAGCGACAACACGTTCTTTGTCGCCACCGGTGTCACCGACGGCGAGCTGGTGCGGGGCGTACGCCGTCAGGGGCCGCTGATTAGCACAGAAAGTATTGTGTTGCGCGCACGCTCGGGAACTATTCGACGGGTGAGTGCAGACCATCAAGCCGCGAAGTGGCTGGACGAGTAGCGACTAGTCGTCGTCTTCCGAAGTGAGCTCTGACGCGCTCAACTCCCTCACGGAGTCGTCGATGCTCGGTAGCGATTCGGGCATTCCGTCACCATCACCCAGTTGGCGGAGCTTCCTGGTGCTGGGGATCACTCGGCGCTCGAGGGTGCCTAAGAACTTGTTGTAATCACTCACACTCGTCTGAATGGACCGGCCGAGTTTCGTAATGTGTCCGGCGAGAGTGCCCAAGCGGTTGTGTAACTCACGCCCTGTTTCAAACAGTGACTTGGCGTCTTGGGTGAGGGCATCTTGTTGCCAGGCAAATGCCACCGTTTTCATCACCGACCACACCGATACCGGTGAGGCCAGAGCCACGCGCTTACCAAACGCCCACTCCAACAGATCAGGGTTTGCTTCCAAGGCGGCAGAGAGCAGCGCCTCAGTGGGGATGAAGCAAATGACAAATTCGGGGGAGTTGTCCAAACTCGACCAGTACGACTTTTTACTGAGCGCATCCACGTGTGAGCGCACCGCTTTGACGTGGTCGCTCAGAAGCTGATCGCGTTTGCGCGCCTGCTCTCCCGTCGCAGAGAGGGGAATTTCTTGGGCGTCCCAGTAGGCGGAAAACGGAACCTTCGAGTCGATTGCGATGTACTTATCACCCGGCAGATGGAGAGTCATATCGGGCTTTCCCAGCCCTTCGCCTTCCACCTGCTTTTGTTCGACAAAATCCAGCTTGTTTTGCAGGCCCGCACTCTCGGCAATCCGGCGCAGCTGCACCTCACCCCACCGACCCCGAGTGGTGCCCCCTCGGAGAGCCGACTCAAGAGACTCAGTCGTTTTACGAAGCGCCTCATCGTTGGTCACCACGGCCCGCAGTTGCTCGGAGAGCAAGCTGTGTTGCTCGCTGCGTTGACGCTCCATCTCCACCACGGTCTTATCCACCCGGTTGAGCTGATCGCGCAGGGGCTCTAGGAGCGTGAGAACCTTCTGGTCTTCGGCGTATCGCTTCTGGACGTCGTCGTATTGGCCTGAAAGCAACTCCAATTGCGCATCTAATGCGGCCGCTCGTTGCTCGGCAGCCTCGGCCCGTGCACTGAGGGTTTTCTGTTGCCCACGGCCAAACCACACTCCCACTGCCACCCCGGCAGCAACACCGGCCAAAACGGCAATGACAATCGAGAGTGTTGAAACGTCCATGCCTTCAGTGTGCCAGCCACGACCGACGAAGCTCGGGACCCCGTGCCCACTCCACTAGGCTCAATGCTCGTGGCTCTCACCATTGGAATCGTTGGTCTACCCAACGTCGGCAAATCAACGCTGTTTAACGCGTTGACGAAAAACACCGTTCTCGCCGCGAACTACCCTTTCGCCACGATTGAACCGAACGTGGGCGTGGTCAACCTCCCGGATGAGCGCCTCGACACCCTGGCGCAGCTGATGAACTCTGAGAAGACTGTGCCTGCGACAGTTTCGTTTGTGGATATTGCGGGAATCGTGAAGGGTGCGAGCGAAGGCGAGGGCCTGGGTAACCAATTTCTCTCACACATCCGCGAAGCAGATGCCATCGCCGAAGTGGTGCGAGTCTTTACCGACCCCGATGTAGTTCACGTTGATGGCAAGGTCGACCCCACCGCGGATATGGAGACGATCAACACCGAGCTGATTCTTGCTGACCTTCAGACGCTGGAGAAGGCGATAGCCCGGTATGAAAAAGAAGTCAAGGGTAAAAAGCTCGACGCGGCTGTGTTGCAAGCGGCGCTTGATGCGAAAGAGATTCTTGACTCGAGTAAGACCCTTTTCCAGGCGAACTTCGATGCGTCACTTCTAAAAGAGCTTGGCCTGCTCACGGCTAAACCGTTTCTCTATGTTTTCAACGTCGATGAATCAGTCCTTGCCGATGAAGCCAAGAAGGCTGAGCTTCAAGCGCTGGTGGCACCCGTGAAAGCCGTGCTGCTTGATGCGAAGGTCGAGAGTGAGCTGATGGACCTCGACGCCGAAGAAGCCACTGAACTCCTGCAATCTTTGGGGCAGGACGAGAGTGGCCTGGACCAGCTCGCCCGTGTGGGTTTTGAGACCCTCGGTTTGCAGACCTATCTCACTGCGGGGCCGAAAGAATCACGTGCCTGGACCATTCGCAAAGGCTGGAAGGCGCCACAAGCGGCTGGTGTCATCCACACCGACTTCGAAAAGGGCTTCATCAAAGCCGAAGTGGTGAGTTTTGACGACTTGGTCGAAACCGGAAGCATCGCCGAAGCGCGTGCCAAGGGCAAAGCCCGCATCGAGGGCAAGGACTACGTCATGCAAGACGGCGACGTGGTCGAATTTCGTTTCAACAATTAGAGCAACTGACTCTTAATCAGTGGGTTCCGGGTTCGAGTCCCGGGGGGTGTGCAAACAGCATCGCAGTTGGCCGGGCCCGTCAGCGGGTGTAGGGCTGGAGCGACTCCTCGGTTACTCTGATGATTCGTCCGAGTTCATCTATGATTCGCCACGGGCGCTATGTGGCCGATGGCTTGCCGCCCGAGGAGGCATAGATAATGGAGCAGCCCATCAGTGGGAACAACGGCACAGGGCTCCTGCGTTCATCAACCAGAGACACCGTCAAACCCTGCGAGAAATTGCAAGTTGTTCGGCCTAACGTCAAGCCACTTAATGGAAAAGCCCTCCCCCC